>Ga0316204_10004002_pt1 | contig 27660 bp, 19 predicted proteins | sample 6monrhotite_MG_2_FD_205661 | JGI IMG/M metagenome (GOLD analysis project Ga0316204, IMG submission 205661) | Microbial mat bacterial communities from mineral coupon in-situ incubated in ocean water Damariscotta River, Maine, United States -... | ecosystem: Environmental > Aquatic > Marine >...
GGAAAATAAACTGAAAGTCTTTGCGCTTTAACCTCAGCGCCTCACCGGTTAATTGACTAATCGATTCACCGTCAAAAAACACATCGCCAGCGGTGGGTCGAACAAGCTGAAGTATACCTTTACCCACCGTCGTCTTACCGCAGCCGGACTCGCCCACCAAGGCTAAGGTTTGGCCCGCGCTTAAGCTGAGAGAAATACCATCAACGGCGTGAACAACTTCTCGCTTACGTTGGAACAAACCAGCATTAACGGGGAAATGTACCTTTAAATCGGTCACACGTAACAATGCAACATCGCTCACCGAAGTCTCGTTAGACGACTCAACATCAGGCCCGTTATCATCCGTCACTGAATCATAAAAATGACAACGCACTCCATGCTGATTATCTAAATCAACCCACTGAGGCAACTCAGTTCGGCATAAGGGCTGCGCATGCTGACATCGATTTTGAAAACGACAACCTTTAAATTCAGTCGCCAAGGAGGGGACCGTGCCTGGAATAATATCGAGCGCTTGATGACGCTTTGCCATAGTCGGCACGGATTTGAATAATTTACGACTGTAGGGATGACGAGGGTTTCTAAAAAACTCATCCCGATTTGCCTGCTCGACAATTTGGCCAGCATACATAACGGCTACTTTATCGGCCACATCTGCGACAACACCTAAATCATGAGTGATTAGCAAAATGGCCATACCCGTGCGTTGCTGAATGTCTTTTAACAATGCCAACACCTGGGCCTGAATCGTAACATCTAGGGCGGTAGTCGGCTCATCGGCGATAAGCAACTCGGGCTCCCCCGCCAAAGCAATCGCAATCATAACGCGCTGTTTCATACCACCAGACAACTGATGGGGGTACTCGTCAATTCTGACCTCAGGGGCAGGAATACCAACAGAGTCCAGTAATTCAATAATACGGACACGAGCCGCTTTGCCTTTAAGGCGCTGATGGCGTTGTAAGCTTTCACCAATTTGCTGCCCCACCGTTAACACGGGATTCAACGATGTCATGGGTTCTTGAAAGATCATAGCGAGACGATGACCGCGAACATCACGCATATTCGAATCAGAAAGAGACAATAAGTTTTGTCCCTTAAACAGTACTTCGCCGCCCATAATATTTCCAGCCTCAGGCAATAAGCGCATTAGCGATAATGAGGTCATGGATTTACCACAACCCGACTCACCTAGGACGGCAAAGGTCTCACCACGTTGAATATCAAAACTCACACCGTCAACTGCAAAAACACTGCCCGCTTGTGTCGTAAAACTAGTCTGTAAATCTCGGACACTTAACAAAGGGTGTGTTGATGAGGGTTTCATGTGCATTAGGACAAATCAACGCGTGGTACAGCACTCAATAATTTTTGAGTATATTCATGGATGGGCTGATTGCAGACTTGATCAGTCAAACCCTGCTCAACGATTTTACCGTTGTACATCACCGCCATTTCATCGGCAATGTATTCCACCACACCAATATTATGAGTTATAAATAACAGAGTAAGGTCGCGCTCATCTCGGAGCTCAAGCAGCATCTGCAAAATTTCTGCTTGTACGGAAACATCTAGCGCGCTCGTAACTTCATCGCAAACAATAAAACTGGGGTTTAGCGCTAAAGCGCGAGCAATACCAATGCGCTGGCGCTGGCCGCCCGAAAACTCGTGAGGGTAGCGCCATAAATAATCTGGGTCGAGCTGAACTCGTGAGAGAATTTGTCGGGCCAGTTCGATACGGTGTTCCTTATTCTCACCCATACCGTGCACTTTCATTGGTTCAAGCAAGGTGTCGGCAATAGTTAGACGCGGGTTTAGCGAAGACATCGGGTCTTGGAAGATGATTTGTAACTCACGCCGCAAAGGTTGCATGGCTGAACGACTGAGCTGGGTAATATCTTTACCCTCGTAATTTATCTGCCCTGCCGTTGGGTCAATCAAGCGTAAAATTGCGCGACCCAAGGTCGACTTACCGCACCCCGACTCGCCCACAAGGGCAAGAATTTGGCCCTTGGGAATACTTAGATTGACCCCATCCACGGCTTTAACATGATCTACCGTACGACGAAACAAACCCTTTTTTATCGGAAAATAGACCTCTAAATCTTTTAACTCTAAAACAATCTCGGCCGCATCAAATGATCGTGTCGCAACAGGGTTCTCTTGTCGCTGAGTATCGCGTTGGCGTTTTAGGTTTTCTGGCAAAGCCGCCAAAAGTTGTTTGGTATACTCATGTTGAGGATGATGTAGCACTTCATCTAAGGTACCGCTTTCTACCACTTTACCTAAGCGCATCACCGCTACTTTATGCGCCATTTTCGATACCACCCCAAAGTCATGGGTGATGAATAAAATACTGGTACCTTTACGCGCTTGCAGATCTTGCATCAAGCGAAGTATCTCGGCTTGCACCGTGACATCAAGGGCTGTGGTTGGCTCATCGGCAATCAACAAATCAGGTTCACACGCCATCGCCATGGCTATCATCACGCGCTGACGCTGACCACCCGAGAGCCGATGAGGGTATTCATCGATACGCTCTACCGCTTTAGGAATCTGGACTTGATTCAAGGCATCTAAGGCTTTGGCTCGCGCATCAGCATAACTCATATCAGGATAATGCAACTGCAAGGCTTCAATAATTTGATCACCAATGGTAAACACCGGATTTAACGACGTCATCGGTTCTTGGAAAATCATCGCAATGCGCGAACCGCGAATTTTGCGTTTTTTTTCTTCCGCCAAATCCAGCATATTGACTCGATCTACGCCGCCATCATCACGACGGTAATCAAACATAATCTTCCCCGCTGGGTGTGAGCTGATATCCGCAGGCAATAACTGAATCACTGATAAGGCACTAATGGATTTACCGCTGCCAGATTCCCCTACCACACAAAACGTCTCGCCTTTGGCAATGGAAAAGCTGACATCATCCACAGCTTTAACCGTATTATCAGCCGTGCGCAAATAGGTTTTTAAACCTTCAACTTCCAACAACATTAGCGGGCGGCCTTTTTCAAATAGGGGTCAATGGCATCACGCATTGCTTCGCCAATAAGCATGTAGGCAAACATCGTCATAAAAATTGCACCGCCGGGGAAAATAGCCATCCACCAATTAAAGGTAGCGGCTTGCACAGCCTGATTTAACATCTGACCCCAGGAGGGCTCATCCACCGGCCCTAAGCCCAGAAAGCTTAAAGTGGCTTCGGCCAAAATAGCAGAAGCCACACTAAAACTAACTGTCACCAAGACTGGCGCCATGCCATTGGGCAACATGTGACGAAATAAAACAGAACGCAGCGGCAAACCACAAGCAATGGCCGATTGTACAAACTCTTGTTGGCGTAAACGTAAAAACTCAGCTCGCACGAAACGGGCATAGCCGGTCCAACCCGTGATACCGATAATCACCATCATGACGTAGAGATCTCGGCCAAAAAAAGCCACAAAGGTTAGCAACAAAAAGATTACAGGGATCGCTTCAAAGACTTCCACTAAACGCATGCCAACCATATCGACTATGCCGGAGAAATAGCCCATCAATCCTCCAATCATAACACCAATGAGCAAAGCAATACCCGTGGCAACAAGACCAATGCCCAGCGCTACTCGCGAGGCATGAATCATTCGACTTAACACATCTGCACCATTTTCATCTGTGCCAAACAAATGAGTGCGATCATCAGCGGCCAGTGGTAGTTCAAGCCCCGTATCACGATAGTCACGCAGATAATCTTTTGGCGAATAGGGAACCGGTGCATGAATCGCCCACTGATATTTTCCCTCAGCAATGGCTTCACGATGCTGCTCATGAATAGTCACTTGCGAGTTTGATATAAGTGAGTTGGTTAACAGTGACGAGATAATAGCGGTAGCCACTATCACCAATATCTTTTGCGCCATAAACAAACGCTTGATGAAAAACAAAGCAATCACACTAAAGAAGACAAGCATCAATGTGATATCGCCAGCCGTTAGCGCAGATAATAAAGGACTACTCAACACCCCTGCTTGGCTAATTAATAAAGGTCGACTATTGGCAATAAACGGCGCAAATACCGCGACAACAATCAACAACCCTATCCAGGACAAACCAAACCGCGCGCCCCATTGAGCCAATACTTCGTTAACGGCTTTTGCGGCATAGCTGCGGTTCTGCGCTTTGGTCGAGGGACTAGTCATAATTCACCCTCGGGTCAGCAATGGCATAACAAATATCGGCCACCAGATAACCGGTCAAGGTCAGAACACCTCCAATTAAGGTTAGCGATAACATTAATTCTCGATCGCGTGCATTAACCGCTTCAATCGCCAGACGGCCCATACCGTCAATACTAAATATGGCTTCAACAATGACCGAGCCACCAATTAAACTCGGCAATAAACCTGCCGCCAAGGTAATTAATGGTAATAAACTATTGCGAAACACGTGTCGCCACAACACATGTTTTTCTTCCACACCTTTGGCGCGGGCAGTTCGAGCATAGTCAGATAATAAATTTTCTAATACTGCACCCCGCGTCAATCGTGATAAAAAGGCAAACCCACCGTAAGACAAACACAACACGGGCAAAATCAAATGCCATAATCTATCGAATAAAAATCCTCGAATAAAGTCACTTTGGGCAAGGTGCATCGCTAAACCCACGCCAATACAAAACCCTACCAACGCCATCATCGCCGTGCGTAAACTGCGATAATCCATATAACCGATACCCGCCATTAAGGCACCAATAACGATAGAGAGCAGAGGATGAATCAGTGATATATCCTCACCGGGTAAATCATTGGCCATAAAAAACCCCAACACTAAGCCCACTCCGCCCATCACTGCGGCTCTTAGGTTTTTCGTACCTTTAATACTAATGGTAATTAACAGCGCCGTGGCAATAGCCGTGAGTACAAAGATCATCACCACATCACCAAATGAGCCCCAATGCGGGAGAAAAGGCATATCTAAGGCCTCGCGCCGATTCAAACCTGCGGTCGGAAACCATCGCCAATATTGATCACTGCCAAAAAAACCGATGAGCAATACCCCAGCCAACATCGTCGGCACCGCCCAAAGAATCAGCATAAAAAAGTTAGATCCTACATCAAAAGGCTGACCCCGCTGTGTGGCCGCTTTGACGCCAATACTAATAGCAATAATGTAAATAAGAGGAAGGGACAGCAGGTTAAGTAATAAAGTAATCGGAACTCGCTCTTCAAGCAATTCAATCACCGGTCGGCCGTAGCGAAAACTAGTGCCAAGGTCAGAACCTTTTACAAAAGAAAAGCCGTCGTAATCTCCGACTTGATTTTGTGTAAAGCCGATTGGAGAAATATTATTTAGCCAACGCAAATATTGAATATAAGCTGGCTGATCCAAACCATAACGTCGGTTGTAATATTCCTCTAGTGCTTGCTTGGCCTCAGGTTCCATGTTTTGGCCATCAGCTAAACTTTGAGAGCTAATACCCCCAGGTGACGAAGCCATCACCATAAACACAACTAGCGTGATTCCAAGCAAGGTCGGAATCATCAGCAGTAAGCGACGCAGTATATAAATATGCATAATAGGAATTAAACGTTATTGACCATACTTTTGCATATTGTTCGGCACATAGACTTCTACTGGCGTAAAACCAAGATTTAATCCCAGCTTAGTGTTTTGTAAGTTCTGTATACGTTGATCGACAAACAACAAAGTTTCCCGGCGCATTAAAAATGTATAGGGCTGATCTTCATACATAATGCGTTCAGCCTCTTGCCACAAAGGCATACGCTCATCTTCGTTCACGGAACCTCGGGCTTGTTCAATCAGCGTATCTAAGCGCTCATTCTTATAACTAGTAAAATTATCACCTGACTCAATCTGTTTACTGTGAAAAATTTGATAAATATCCGTCTCTACTCCACTGGTCCAACCCAGGGTTATTGCGCCATAATCTTCTTTGGTAATCAAATCCAACATCACCGACCATTCCGTCGGTTTAGGGATTAGAACCACGCCCGCACGGGCATACAAATCTTTTAGGAAAAGCACCATACGGCGTGTATCTTCATTATCTTGAAAGAACACCAGTTCAAATTCAAAAGGCTCGCCAGCTTCATTTTCCAATACACCATTACCATCTCGGTCTTCGTAGCCCGCTTCCTTTAATAACTGCTTGGCTTTATCTAGATCAAAAGCACGAGGCTTTAAACCGGCGTTATGTTGACGACTTCGAGGGCTAAATGGGCTGACCGCAGGCTCAGCATAACCCAACATAATTTCATCAATAATACGCTCGCGATCAGTTAGGTAAGTCATTGCCTGACGCACACGCTTATCGGCAAAAATTGTTGCTTCACCGTTACGCACTTGATTCCAGCCAATGTAGCTATAGCCTGCCGTTGGGCTCATGTATTCAAACTTTTGGCTGCGCGCCATGAGGTCTCTATCGTCTAATAATTTTTGATACTCTCGTGGGCGGGCACCGTAGGTGTCAATTTCACCATTGCGGTACGTAGTTAGACGTGCGGAATCATTTGAAATCACTTTCCAAAGCAGCTTATCAAAAGAAGGCTGTACTGCGCCCCAGTACCGTGGATTGCGTTCCAATTCAACTAAGCCTTGATCAGGTGTCCAAGCCGTAGAGTCCTTTAATCGATATGGACCAGAACCAAGTAACAGACCTTTAGATTGATTAAATGTCTCTGGCTCACTAAGATATGCTTCATAAAAGTGACGAGGTAAAATAGACATACCACCCGCCAGCGCTAGGCTGTTGTAATAAGGTTCTTTAAATTTAAAAACAACTTCGTGGGAGTTAGTTGCTGTGACGCTTTCTATTTTATTGTAATAAGCACGATCCCTCGGCGCAGCAATAGCTTCAGTCATCATAAAATCAAAACTAAACATAACATCATCAGCATCCAACTTTTGACCATCAGAAAAAGTGACATCATCACGCAACTGAAAAGTAAAGGTCAGCCCATCTTCAGCAACATGCCAGTCTTTGGCAATAAGACCATTCCACTGCAAAGTGTCAGGATCGCGAGATAGTAAGGATTCTTGTACATAGGATTGAACTTGGGAAGCGGAAGCATCTAACGAAACAAGCGGCGTAATAGTTTTTAAGCCATTACCGAATGCAGTAACGTACCAATCACCGCTTTGAAAATCTGCATTATGAGAGGCGCTGTCGGCTCTCTTAAAACTAGCAGGAACCTCCTCTTTCGATCTGACAATTCCCGAGTTCTGGCTGATTTCACCACTGGCAAAACGCTGATCGAGAGACTTAATGCTGGTACGTAAGCTGCGTAGATCCTGAGCTTGCTCATCCATTGTTCGCTGCATTTGAGACATTTTGTTCCACTGGCGATCAATCATGTACATCGCCAACAATATCGTCACCAGCACGGCTCCAATCAGAGCAAAGAAAAAGAAATCCTTAAAAGTAAAACGCTTTTCCATATAACCCTAGTCCTAACCGTTTATAAAACCGATGAATTCTCACAATCAATACGTGTTAATAATTAATCTTCGATAATAGCGATAGCTGCACACTTCAAGCAAGCGACAAGCCCAAATCAGATCGATTAATTTCAATACCGTCAAGGACGGGCAAAAAACACTGTGAAAAATTGGAGTATTTTCCTAGTCTATTTAACACCACGCCGTCCTGCTTCCTTTCACCCCGATGTCAGCATATAGTATTCATTGCTTACATGATGTTCTGATTTTACAGTATTTTTCGCCACCTCTCTTGCACTCAGACTTTAAAAGGTGAGTTATGGGATTTCTAGCAGATAAAAAAGTGTTAATCGTCGGTTTAGCGAGCGACCGCTCTCTTGCATGGGGTGTAGCTCAAGCTATGAAGCGCGAAGGCGGTGAGTTAGCCTTTACGTTTCAAAATAAAAAACTTCAAGGCCGAGCAGAAAAATTAGCCGCTCAATTAGATTCTGATATCGCGCTGGAATGTGATGTATCCAACGATGAGCAAATTGAAGCAATGTTTCAACGTTTAGATGATTACTGGGATCATGTCGACATCATTGTTCACTCTGTTGCATTTGCCCCCAGAGACCAGCTAGAAGGTGATTATCTTGATGCAGTAAGTCGAGAAGGCTTTTTGACTGCTCACGAAATTAGCTCTTATAGCTTTGCCGCCTTAGCCAAAGCAGGCCGCAATATGATGGAGGGGCGTAATGCAGCAATGATCACCATGAGTTACCTAGGTGCGGAACGAGTTATGCCAAATTACAACGTAATGGGCCTAGCCAAGGCAAGCCTCGAAGCCAATGTTCGCTACATGGCAAATAGCCTAGGTCCCGATGGTATTCGCGTAAATGGCATTTCTGCCGGCCCGATTAAAACACCAGCCGAGGCGGGAATTAATAATATTCATTCCATACTAACCCACATCGAAGAAAATGCCCCTCTTCGGCGCAACGTTACGATTGAGGATATAGGTAATGCCGCAGCATTTCTATGTTCCGATTTAGCTGCGGGAATCACTGGTGAGATAACGCATGTTGATTGCGGCTTTAACACCTTAGGTATGAATATAAATACTTGATATTTTGCCGTCTTAAATTCAACATAAAAAAGGCGAACCGATGAATGATTCGCCTTTTTACTAGCCAAAATTGGTAAACAACATCGCAACAGAACCGAGTTTACAGATTTTCTGGAAACTCATTAATACTAACTTGGCTACGCAGCTGGTCAATCGCAGATGTATATTCTTCTCTAGACAACATACGATCAAGACGTTGAACTACACTTTCTTGCTGAGTTTTATCCATCTCTTCAACATTAGCATCCGATACTTTCGATAAAGCCACTACACTGTAATCGCCCGAGTCACGAGAAAAACCGAACCAAGCAAGCTCTCCATCCACAGGCTTAACCGCTTTAAAAACCTGACTATTAAGATCTAAATTGACAGCACCGCCACGACGCTTAACATCGTTTAGCTCTACCCAATTCCAGCCCTTACTTTTTACTAGATCAGCAATATTCTCTGTTGATTTTAGCTCATTCATTAGGCTTTCTCCCGCCTCAACAGCCAAACGCTCTGCTTGCTCGGCTTTCAACACAGAGACAATACTGTCTTCAACATCGGCGAGCGTTTTAAGAGCGCTTTCGTAATACTTTTTAACTCGTAACACAACCACTCGGTCATCACTGAGTTCAATGAGTTCACTATTATTGTCACCAATAAGCACATCATCTGAGTACGCAGCATCACGAACCTTTGATTCAATCGCAATACCAAGACCTGCGTCGCGAGTAAACAAGGACGAAGTCTGCACGGTAAGCCCTAGTTCTTGTGCAGCTAACTCAAGCATATCCGGATTTTCAAACGTTAGGTTAGCGAGTAACTCCCCATCATCGTAAAAGATTTCTTCAGCCCGATGAGTCACAAATTCCTCTTCTAGAACTGAGCGTACATCATCAAATGACTTAACATCGCCACCTTTCACTTCTAACAACTTAATAATATGGTAACCATAATCGCTTCTTATGGGCTTAGAATAGCTTCCTACTACTAATTTATAAGCTGCGTCAGCATAAGCGGTATCCAACATAGAGTCTTTTGCTAAAAAGCCTAAGTCACCGCCAGTATTTGAAGATCCAATATCGTCCGAAAGCTCTTTCGCAAGCACGCCAAAGCTTTCGCCCTGATCCAGCCGAAGCACAACATCATCAGCGATCTTTTTAGCCGCCGTCTCATCAACATCAGCACCAACTTCAATCAAGATATGAGCTGTCTTACGCTCTTCAGCCGTAGAGAAATCAAGTTTTCTTTCTTCATACAACTTACGCAAAGTCTCGTCCTCAACGCTGACAGACTGCTTGATCAAATCAAGAGATAATTCTAAATAATCAACGCTCAACTGTTCTGTCGTCATAAACAAGTCTTTATTGGCGTTGTAATACTCGACAACTTCAGAATCAGTAACGCTAACTTTATCCATAAAGTGGCTTGTGGGAATATCGACATATCCGAAATCACGCGTTTGCTCTTGCTTAGCTAAAAGCCAAGCCGTTTCTCTCGGAGAAACCCATGAGGTGGATAAAACAGCGCTTCTATATTGCTGAATGATTTCATCTCTACGTACCACCAACTCATAAGCACTTGGAGACCAACCATTCTGACGCAACAAACGATTGTATAAATCACGATCAAAACCGCCATCAGATTGAAATGACTGGAAACTGCGCAGTGTCCGGGCAAGCGTATCATCATCAATACGATATCCCGCATCCACGCTCATTTGCCAGATAACTTCTTCATCAATTAATTGGCGCAATATGCCCAACTTGTATTCTTGTTCGTCGGGAATTAACTGACTTATATCTGTATCACCTAACATTGATTGCAGACGATTTCGCTGCAATTGATAAGCGCGTTGAAAGTCTCTTTGCGTAATTTTTTCCCCATCTACCGTCGCAGAACCCACGATTGGGTCAGGGGCGAATAAAGATTCAAATGCCACAGCACTTAAGGCCAACACTATTAAGCCTACAATAGCGAAAGCTACCCAGCTTTGCGCTCTATCCCTGATCGATTGCAACATAGCTACACGTCTACTTTAGTTGTTAAAATTGAAAGTCCAGGCATAAAAAAGGCGCAAGCTGTATATGCAGCTGCGCCCTTAATTAGTTGGCGGAGTGGACGGGACTCGAACCCGCGACCCCCGGCGTGACAGGCCGGTATTCTAACCAACTGAACTACCACTCCGCTCTTAAACACTTTTAAAATGGTGGGTGCTGAGGGACTTGAACCCCCGACATTCGCCTTGTAAGGGCGACGCTCTCCCAACTGAGCTAAGCACCCGATTTGCGAAGCGCTACTTTACAGCATCTTTCAATGCTTTACCAGCCTTAAATGCAGGAACCTTAGCTGCAGCAATCTGGATAGTCGCACCTGTCTGAGGGTTACGGCCAGCACGCGCTGCACGCTCACGAACAGTAAAAGTTCCAAAACCTACTAGAGCAACATCTTCTTCTTTACGCAAAGATTCAGTGATTGCCTCAATTACACCATCAACAGCACGAGCTGCTTGAGCCTTAGGCATTTCTGCGAAATCCGCAACCGCTTCTACCAATTCTGTTTTGTTCACTCGTTACAACTCCTCTTTGTCAATTTCGCTAACCGAACCCGGTTAAAATAATACTTGAAAGCGGGAGACGTAGTATCTCACACCTAGAAGCTCTTTGTTGCTAACTTTACCAGGAAAATTTCAACTAAACATCCACAATATAGTGATGAGTATTAACAAAACTCCTGAACAAGATCCAACTCCCTTATCAATAGGTGAATTTTATAACAATTCGCTCAAAGCGATGTCAAGAACTTCGTATAAATTCTAATGATGTCTCACGGGAATTGAACCTTTACTGGCGGAAACACCAGCAGAGTCATCCTGTCCTTTTTCGATGCTCGACGCATCATCATCCACCAGCGCTACAGGCATTTTAGTCAGCGCTAACTCCAACACCTGATCTACCCATTTAACACAGTGAATATCCAAACCTTCCCGTACATTTTCCGGAATCTCATGCAAATCTTTAGCATTATCTTGCGGAATCAATACTTTTTTAATTCCACCACGATGCGCTGCTAACAACTTTTCTTTAAGCCCACCGATAGGAAGAACTTCCCCCCTAAGCGTAATTTCCCCCGTCATCGCCACATCGGCACACACAGGGATCCCAGTCAACGCAGAAACAAGCGCGGTACACATTCCTACGCCGGCACTCGGGCCATCTTTAGGGATCGCGCCTTCCGGTACATGAATATGTATATCTAAAGTTTGATAAAACCCATTATCGATACCAAGACTGCCTGCACGACTACGAACTACCGTCATTGCTGCCTGCACGGATTCTTGCATCACATCACCTAACTGACCTGTGATCGTCAATTTACCTTTGCCTGGGACAGTGGCCGACTCAATAGTTAATAAATCACCACCAACCTCAGTCCACGCTAATCCAGTTACTTGGCCTACTTGATCAAGCTCCTCCGCTCGACCATACCGGAAACGCTTGACCCCTAAATATTTCTCTATATTTTCCGAAGTTACTTCTATTGGAGTAACTACTTCGCTATCGAGCAACAACTCCTTAACCGCTTTTCGGCACACTTTAGAGATTTCTCTCTCCAAGCTACGAACCCCTGCCTCACGCGTGTAGTAACGAACGATATCAAGTAATACAGAATCTTTAATATCAACTTCGCCAGACTTAAGACCGTTCACCTTAATCTGCTTATCAAGTAAATACTGTTTAGCTATATTTACTTTTTCACCTTCTGTGTAGCCGGATAAGCGAATAATTTCCATCCTATCTAGCAGTGGACCAGGGATGTTTAGACTATTTGCTGTTGCAACAAACATAACGTCCGACAGATCATAATCGACTTCTAAATAATGATCATTAAACGTATGGTTCTGCTCAGGATCTAGCACCTCCAACAATGCAGATGCCGGATCCCCCCGAAAGTCCATAGCCATTTTATCTATTTCATCAAGCAAAAATAGCGGGTTTTTTGTACCCACTTTTGACATGCTTTGTACTATTTTTCCGGGCATAGAACCAATATAAGTTCTTCGATGTCCTCGTATCTCAGCTTCATCACGCACTCCACCCAAGGACATACGAACAAATTTCCGATTAGTTGCCTTGGCAATCGATCGCCCCAGGGACGTTTTACCAACGCCTGGCGGCCCAACGAGACACAAGACCGGCCCTTTTAATTTATTAACCCGCTGTTGAACCGCAAGATACTCCATTATCCGCTCTTTTACTTTTTCCAAGCCATAGTGATCTGAATCTAGAATATCTTGAGCCTGAGGAAGATTTCGCTTAATCTTGGAACGCTTCTTCCAAGGAACATTCACCATCCAATCAATATAACTTCTCACCACAGATGCTTCGGCCGACATTGGTGACATTAGTTTTAATTTATTTAACTCTGCAGACGCCTTATCTTGCGCCTCTTTAGACATACCAGAAGTTTCGATTTTTTTAGTAATCTCTTCAATTTCATTGGGTACATCGTCCATCTCTCCCAACTCTTTTTGAATCGCCTTCATTTGTTCGTTTAAATAATATTCGCGCTGACTTTTCTCCATCTGGCGCTTTACTCGACCTCGAATACGTTTTTCTACTTGAAGTAGATCAATTTCGGATTCAAGCATGCCCATCATTTTTTCCATGCGCTCAGTAACGCTAAATGTAGCCAGAATATCCTGCTTTTCTTCAATTTTTAAAGACATGTGGGCAGCGATGGTATCAACAAGACGTCCACCCTCTTCGATACCGGATAGGGTCGATAAAATTTCTGGCGGTACCTTGGCACTTAATTTCACATACTGATCAAACTGATTCATCAAAGAACGTACAAGTACATCAAGTTCTGAACCTTGGTCGGTTTCGGAGTCGAGAAACTGAACTTCAGCCGTATAATAGTCACCATCCAAAACATAATCAGACACTTCTACACGCTCAACCCCTTCGACTAAAACCTTAATCGTACCGTCTGGGAGTTTTAGCAGCTGCAAGATATTTGATAATGTTCCTACGCAATAAATATCTTCAATGACAGGTTCATCAGTCGTCGCACTACGTTGGGCAGATAATAGAATTTGCTTATCAAGCTCCATTGCTACTTCAAGTGCTTTAATCGATTTTTCTCGCCCAACAAAAAGAGGAATTACCATATGAGGGTAAACAACGACATCTCTCAGAGGTAAGACGGGAACAAGCTTAGTCCGCACGTCATTTTGTGAATTACTATCGGCGCTATCTGGCATAAAAACAGCCTCTATTTTATTGGGGAAATTAGATACAGATAAAGGAGGAAAACAAGTTCACACAATCGCACGAATGTCCAGGCAAACCAGACACAATCTGCCGCACCCCCAGAACAGTACATGCGGCCTATAACAAAAAAATCAAGGGGGGGGACCCCCTCAATAAAACAACTATCTAAGTGTCTTTATTAGCCACGCGACCCGAAGTATCACTCTGCTCATAAATTAAAATGGGAGATGACTCACCCTTAATCACGCCTTCATCAATGACCACTTTAATTACATCTTCCATGGATGGCAAATCATACATTGTATCCAGCAAGACATGCTCCAGAATAGAGCGCAACCCTCGAGCACCGGTTTTGCGATCCATCGCTTTTTTAGCAATCGCTTTCAACGCATCTTCACGGAATTCGACATCACTACCTTCCATTTCAAACAACTTGGCATACTGCTTCGTTATAGCGTTTTTAGGCTCTGTCAGAATAGAAATTAACGCAGCATCATCAAGCTCATCTAACGTAGCAACTACCGGTAGACGACCAACAAATTCAGGTATCAGACCAAAGCGAACCATATCTTCTGGCTCGACCTTATGTACTAATTCACTATCGCGTAGCTTTTCATCCTTACTTTTAACTTCTGCTGAAAAACCTATCCCACCTTTTTCGGAACGATCTCGGATAATTCTTTCAAGACCAGCAAATGCACCACCACAAATAAACAAGATATTTGAAGTATCTACTTGCAAAAACTCCTGCTGAGGGTGTTTACGTCCACCTTGAGGAGGAACAGATGCAACAGTCCCTTCAATCAATTTAAGCAATGCTTGCTGAACACCTTCGCCAGACACATCGCGTGTAATTGATGGGTTATCAGACTTACGGGAAATCTTATCTATTTCATCAATATAGACAATGCCGGTTTGAGCTTTATCTACATCGTAGTCACATTTCTGCAATAACTTCTGAATGATGTTTTCAACATCTTCGCCCACATAACCAGCCTCCGTTAGGGTGGTGGCATCGGCGATGGTAAAAGGAACATCAAGTAACCGGGCCATCGTTTCAGCAAGCAAGGTTTTACCGCTACCCGTTGGACCAATTAGTAAAATATTACTTTTAGATAACTCAACATCATCTTTTTTAAGGCCTACTTCTAAACGTTTGTAGTGGTTATACATCGCCACTGACAACACCTTTTTAGCCCTAGCTTGCCCAACAACATAGTCATCTAAGCTTGCATTAATCTCCCGAGGAGTAGGCAATTTTTTACCAACACCAACCGAGGTATTTTCTTGAAGTTCCTCGCGAATGATATCGTTACACAACTCAACACATTCATCACAAACAAAGACTGAAGGCCCTGCTATAAGCTTACGGACTTCGTGCTGACTCTTTCCACAGAAAGAGCAATAAAGAAGCTTCTTACCATCTTCGCTCATACCGCTTTTTTCATCGCTCATACCGTAACCTCGCGAGACAAATCGGAAATAAATTCAACCAAAAAATTAGTTAGCGACCAGTCAACACAGAGTCGACCAACCCATAAGCCACTGCATCATCAGCTCCGAGAAAGTTATCTCGATCTGTGTCATTTTGAATGCGTTCGATAGGCTGCCCAGTATGCTTAGATAGAATATTATTTAAGCGATCACGTACTGACAAAATTTCTTTGGCGTGGATATCGATATCGGATGCTTGCCCCTGAAAACCACCCAAAGGCTGATGGATCATGACGCGAGAATGAGGCAGACAATAACGCTTACCCGCAGCGCCACCCGCTAACAACAACGCTCCCATGCTAGCTGCTTGCCCCATACACATTGTGCTTACATCAGGTTTGATGAACTGCATAGTGTCATATATTGCTAAACCAGAGGTTACAACCCCACCTGGAGAATTGATGTAAATATGAATATCCTTATCTGGGTTTTCTGACTCAAGAAACAGAAGCTGGGCAACAACTAAATTAGCCATATGATCTTCAACTTGACCAGTTAAAAAGATCACTCGCTCTTTTAATAAACGAGAATAGATGTCATAAGCACGCTCACCCCGAGAGGATTGCTCGACAACCATAGGTACAAGACCACCGGCGGCTTGAGTTTCGATAAATTTATTCATCAGTTCGTTATCGGCCATTCAATTATTCCCTTTATATCAACTTCCAGACTTGATTTACATTCCATCGATCAATACACCAGAGCGAAATTTATGCCTTAGCTGGCTGCATAATCTCATCAAACGTTTTAGATTCAGTTTCAACAGACAATTGGGAAGTCAGCCAATCAACAACCTGATCTTCCAACACAAGCGCCTCAACACTCGCTAACCGACTCTTATCTTCGTAATACCAATCTAAGACAGCCTTAGGGTCTTCGTAAGAGACCGCCTGAGATTCGATACGAGCACGAACCTTGTCAGCATCAGCACTAATACCTTGCTCTTTTAACACTTCGCCAATCAACAGCCCTAATGTAACTCGACGTTTCGCACTTTCTTCAAAGGCCGCACGAATATCATCAGCAATGGGCAATTCGCCTTCTTCCGCTGGAATACCCATATTTTGGCGGGCTTCCTGAGCCATTTGCTGAATTTCACCATCCACTAAACTCTGTGGTAACTCAACAGTATTAGCATCTAGTAAGGCATCCAGTACACTATTTTTTAACTGCGCGCTAATTGCTTGAGTCATCTCACGCGACATATTTTCTTTAACATCCGCTCGCAACGCATCGATACCGCCGTCAGCAATTCCCATTCCGGCTAAAAAATCATCACTGTCCAACTCAGGCAATTGTGAGCCCTGCACCTCTTGAAGAGTAACTTCAAATACAGCAGGCTTACCCGCTAGATCTTTATTTTGATAAGATTCAGGGAAAGGCACTTCGATATCTTTAGACTCTCCGGCACTCAAACCAACTAACTGATCCTCAAATCCAGCAATAAAGCGCTTAGAACCCAACTCAAGAGCAAAGGCTTTTGCTTCACCACCGTCAAATGCAACGCCGTCAATCTTTCCCACAAAATCAATAATGACATTATCGCCAAGTTCAGCTGAACGGTCTTCTTTTACCCATGCGGCACGCTGAGAACGTAATTTTTCGAGCATATTATCCACATCTTGATCCGTAATATCGGCAGCAGCCTTTGAGACTTTGACTCCCTCGGGAACAACAACATTCACTTCTGGGTAAACTTCAAACTCGGCAGTATAGGCCAACGCAGTATCAGCAGAAGCATCAACTTCAACCTTAGGTGTCGCAGCAGGGCGCAGCTTTTCTTGCTGAATCGCTTCATAGAGAGTAGTACGAACTAATTCTGACTCAACTTCCTGACGCACTTGAGTGCCATAACGTTGCTTCACAACTTTGAACGGTACCTTGCCTGGACGAAAACCTGCGATCCTCACAGATCCCACCATAGATTTCAGACGTTCTTGCACTTGACCTTCAACACGCTCAGCAGGCAATTCCACTGTCATGCGACGTCCCAAACCTTCAGTAGTTGTTACAGATACTTGCATTTCCTAGTTCCTCGGAGGGCCATTGCCACATACAAAAATTCAAAAGCTATACGTAGGACAAGGCTGTGACCTTATCATTTATAGACTCTATTTAATATCACGGGGGCTTACAACTCAAGAAAAATGGTGCGAAAGGAGAGACTCGAACTCTCACAGGTTGCCCCGCTGGAACCTAAATCCAGTGCGTCTACCAATTCCGCCACTTTCGCATTTATAGGCGTACGTAATATATTATCTGGGCTGCATTATAACCAATCTATCATCAGTCGGTAACCCATTTAGTTAATTTAAATCAGATAATAATCTTAGTAATTATCTCATCAAATCAAACAGTCGACCGAAACAATGAACCACAAATGCAACAGCTTAATTTATATCACGCATTTTGAAACGCAAGACTCAAAATATTCAAAAAACATTACTGATGTAAATATTGCATTAACATCTTTATTGAACACTTATCTTCTCGCGGTACTACTAAAAATGGGGTGAACGATGGGGCTCGAACCCACGACCACCGGAATCACAATCCGGGGCTCTACCAACTGAGCTACGCTCACCACAAACTCTTACTCTCTCTGAATGGTGCGCCCGACAGGACTCGAACCTGTTACCCTCGGCTTAGAAGGCCGATGCTCTATCCAGATGAGCTACGGGCGCATAAAAACTAATCAGACCAATATACCGACCAATGCTATCACGCCCGACAAAAAATGGTCGGGGTAGAGAGATTCGAACTCCCGACATCCTGCTCCCAAAGCAGGCGCGCTACCAGACTGCGCTATACCCCGTTTTCACCTCATTCTTCGCTGCGAGCTTGGCTCTAGCTGCGAAGAAGGCCGTATACTACTTTGGAACCTTCACTCCGTCAATAACTTATTTCACTTTCCTCAAAACTTTATAGAACGCAAATATCATGCTCCAGAGTTTATTACTGGTGTTTCAGAATGTACGTCAGCATTTTGGGCGCGATGACGAAGAACATGATCAAGCAGCACAATCGCAAGCATAGCCTCAGCAATAGGTGTTGCGCGAATACCTACACAGGGATCATGCCTACCCAGAGTCACCACTTCGGCAGAATTTCCGGCCACATCAACGCTCTTGCCTGGAATGCGCATACTAGAAGTTGGTTTCAGAGCGATACTAACTAGCACATCCTGTCCCGATGAAATCCCTCCCAATACGCCACCAGAGTTATTACCTAAAAACCCAGCAACTGTTATTTCATCCCGATGTTCTGTACCCTTTTGCTCGACACAAGAAAAACCGGCACCAACCTCAACCCCCTTAACCGCATTAATCCCCATCATCGCATGCGCAATATCGGCCTCCAAACGATCAAAGACAGGCTCCCCGAGACCGGGAAGCATTCCTGAAGCGACAATATTAATTCTCGCACCAATAGAGTTACCTTCTTTGCGCAACTCATCCATGTACGTTTCCATCTCGGAAACCTTGGATTTATCGGGACAAAAGAACGGGTTTTTCTCAACTTCTTCCCAATCTAACAACTCCACCTTGATTGGACCAAGCTGAGACAAGTAACCACGAACTTCAATACCGTATCGCTCTTTTAAATATTTTTTTGCCACCGCGCCAGCGGCGACCCGCATCGCTGTTTCACGAGCAGATGAACGACCACCACCACGATAATCGCGAATGCCATATTTTTGTTGGTAGGTGTAGTCAGCATGCCCAGGTCGAAAGCTGGCCGCTATATTAGAATAATCCTTGGAGCGTTGATCCGTGTTTTGAATTAACAGGCCTATTGGCGTTCCTGTCGTCTTCCCTTCAAAAACACCCGAAAGTATCTGAACCTCATCAGCCTCACGACGCTGAGTAGTGTGGCGCGAAGTGCCTGGTTTACGACGATCCAAGTCTTTTTGCAAATCTTCGACACTTAAATCCATTCCCGGAGGACAACCATCCACGATACACCCCAGCGCAGGGCCATGACTTTCACCAAAAGTCGTAACAGTAAAAAGTTTCCCGATTGTATTTCCAGACATCGTTTTTCATCCTCCAGAAACAAAAATGGCCACACCTAATCGGCGCAGCCATTTTTAATATTTGGTGGGTGTTGAGGGACTTGAACCCCCGACATTCGCCTTGTAAGGGCGACGCTCTCCCAACTGAGCTAAACACCCGTCTTCGTTGTGCGGCGCATTATATAACTTTAGAAAAGCGTTTTGCAACACTTCCGCGTAAATATTTATCAAACACCATGCACACATTGCGAATCAATAGATGCCCTGCGGGCAAAACAGTAATCGAATCGGCATCAGTCACAATTAATCCGTCACTTTGCAGCTGATCTAACTCAGGTAATTCAAATGCAAAATAGTCGGTAAACACTAGCCCATATTCTGATTCAATAGCGCGCTTATCCAAACCGAAATTGCAAATCAAACGAGTAATGACATCCCTGCGCAGCACATCATCATCATCTAATTCAACACCACGAAATACTGGAATATGGCCAGCATCAATCTGGGCATAATATTCATCCATGGTACGAACATTTTGACTATAAGTATTTCCCACTTTGCCTATCGATGTCACACCCAAGCCCACTAAATCGCATTCTGCATGAGTAGAATAGCCTTGAAAGTTGCGATAAAGCTGCCCACTGCGTTGTGCTATTGCCAATTCATCATTCGGCTTAGCAAAGTGATCCATACCAATATAGACGTAACCTGCCGAGGTCAATCGCTCGATAGTCATCTGCAAAATATCTAATTTCATTGACGCTGAAGGTAACTCAGCTTCATTAATTCGACGCTGCGGCTTAAACATTTCAGGTAAATGCGCATAGTTAAATACAGACAGACGATCAGGATCGACCTCTAGAATTTTATCCAACGTTCTACTGAAATTAGAGACGTTTTGCAGTGGTAAGCCATAGATCAAATCAATACTAATCGACTTAAAACCAACCTGACGAGCACCTTCAAGTGCCGCCATGGTTTCAGCTTCAGTTTGAATTCGATTAACCGCCTTTTGAACCATTGGATCAAAATCCTGCACCCCCAAGCTCATACGATTAAAACCAAGTTCGCGCAACAAGCCAATTGTTGCTGGCGTCACTTCTCTAGGATCGATCTCAATGGAGTATTCGCCCGTATCATCATCATGCAAATTGAAATGCTTGCGGGTATTATCCATAAGCTCGCGCATTTCTTGGGGACTGATAAACGTAGGTGTGCCACCGCCCCAATGCAACTGATCAACCATGCGTGAACTGTCAAACAACTCACCTTGCATCGCCAATTCTTTGTAGACACGATCCAAGTAAGGCGCAGCTTTACTGCGATCCTTAGTCACCACTTTATTACAACCACAATAAAAACAAACGGTATCGCAAAAGGGAATATGGAAATATAAAGAAAGCGCATTAGAGCCAGCATTTGTCGCCTGAGCAACCCTGCGATACTCAGTTTCATTAAAGCCATCATGAAATTGGACCGCCGTGGGGTACGAGGTATAGCGCGGCCCAGACTTGTCATGACGTTTGATTAAATCTGGGTCAAATACTAACGATTGGTCCACATCGGTCTCCTGAAATTACCACTAATAATCCTGAAGATTATAAAGGATTTTTAACCTAACTGGTGTATTCGCTGGCTTCATGCTCAAAAAGTTTACGATATTCCCGCAAGGTTTCTGCATGCAGGACAAATATGCCGTGCCCACCTCGTTCAAAATCAGGCCAAATAAAAGGCACGTCAGGATAGCGCTGCATCAATGCTAAATCACTATTACCCACCTCGACAACTAGAGTGCCATGTTCGGTCAAATAGTTTTCAGCCTGAGCAAGCATCTGCACAACAATATCCAAACCATCATCACCCGCTGCCAAACCCATCTCAGGCTCATGCTTAAACTCATCAGTTAACGCAGCCATATCCAGCGCATCAACATAAGGCGGATTGCTGACAATCAAGTCATATTTGCGCCCCACCAACCCCTCAAATAAATTAGACTCCAGCAATTCAACCTGATCTTCCAAGCCAAACGTATCAACGTTTATTTTCGCCACTACCAACGCATCGGGTGACAAATCTACCGCATCTATGTGAGCATCAGGAAAAGCTTCTGCACAAGCAATCGCAATACAACCACTGCCTGTACACATATCCAACACAGAAAATACCTCATCCTGCTCAACCCAAGGGGAGAATTGATTCTCAATTAGCTCGGAGATGGGTGAACGCGGCACCAACACTCGCTCATCCACATAAAATGGCAAGCCACAAAACCATGCCTCATTTGTCAAATAGGCCAAAGGTTGTTTTTCTTCCACTCGACGCCTAAATAGCTCAAATACCGCCCTTCTTTCCGCTATGGTTAAACGCGTAGCCATCAGCTCCTGAGACAAACCAGGCTTTAAGTACAAGGCATGCAAGGTTAGAAACAAGGCTTCATCAACAGCGTTATCCGTCCCATGGCCAAAAGTGAGCTTGGCCGCCATAAACTGACTCGCTCCCCAACGGACAAAATCAGTAATACTATGCAGCTGCTCCACTGCATCTTGCTCGTAGGATTTAAAGCTCATGAAACGACACGCCCCTTTACGACAAAAAACCTAGCACCCAATAAAGGAGCACAGGAAAAAATAAGGATTTTAACTGATTCGAGATGAATTGTGTCGCTAAAGGACGAGACCTAACAAAACAAAATTAGCAAGTTTAAAAAGCTTCCAAAGGATCGACAAAAGTGTAGCCCAGCTCCGTCGCCACCGCTGCGTTAGTCACCAGCCCTCTGTAAACATTTAAACCATCACGCAGACCAGTACTGTTAGATAAAGCCTGCTCACACCCCTGATTAGCCAACATCAAAACATACGGCAAGGTGGCGTTAGTTAAGGCCATTGTCGCGGTGCGTGCGCAAGCACCTGGCATATTAGTCACACAATAGTGTACGACCCCATGCTCTAAATACGAGGGATTTGAGTGCGAAGTTGGTCGCGCTGTCTCGATACATCCGCCTTGATCAATAGCCACGTCAACAATGACCGAGCCTGGCTTCATGCGAGACACCAATTCCCTACTTACTAATTTAGGCGCTGCCCGACCGGGCAACAATACCGCGCCCACTAACAAATCAGCATTAACAAGCAACTCAGAAATGGCATGAGATTCTGAAAAACGTGTTTTTAATGATGGACCAAACAAATCATCCAATTGACGTAGACGCGCCAAATTCCGATCCAGCACAGTCACGTCAGCCCCTAAACCCAAGGCCATTTTAGCAGCTTCCGAACCAACCACTCCCCCGCCCAAAATTACTACATTTCCACAAGGTACACCCGGAACTCCCCCGAGCAACACCCCTCGACCACCATTCGCCATTTGCAGAGCCGTCGCTCCCGCCTGAATAGCAATTCGACCCGCCACTTCACTCATTGGTAATAACAGAGGCAAGCCACCTTCGGCATCAGTCACTGTCTCGTATGCAATACCAACAACCCGACGATCCAGCAAGGCTTGCGCTTGAACAGGGTCTGGTGCCAGATGAAGATAGGTAAAGAGCAATTGCCCTTCGTGCATCAAAACAAACTCCGATGACTGCGGCTCTTTCACCTTCACAATCATTGGACACTGATAAAGCTGCTTCGCGCTACCGACTATTGATGCGCCTGACGCTCGATACAAGTCATCAGTAAATCCTATCGCCTCACCCGCACCAGATTGCACTACAACATCATGGCCAGCCTCAACCATAGCTAACACACCCGCAGGCGTTGCACCCACTCGATACTCGTTATCTTTAATCTCTTTAGGTATACCTATTTGCATCATTCATCTCCATCCAATAACCGAAGCAACCTAAAAAAATCGATAAGACCCCAAAAAAATTACTGAGCTGCTTCCCAGCGCTCGCGCAAAGTCTGCGCCAAAGTCATCGCATCAAAAGGCTTGGGTATTACATCAATAGCACCCAGTGATTTAAAAAACTCCACTTCTTGGGGCTGAACCTTAGCCGTCATAAAAATAGCCGGAACATCAACCAGTTCAGGCATTTTTTTCAACTCTTGAAGTGTAGTAGGCCCATCCATTCCAGGCATCATGACATCTAGCAACATTAAATCAGGACCAAAGGCCAAAGCATTATCTAGTGCTTCTTGTCCAGAACTGCAGGTCTTTAACGAAAAGCCACCAACAGCCTCCAACGCAATCTGAGCAACTGCTTGAATATCAGGCTCATCTTCAACATATAAAATTTTCTGCAATACTTTCCCTGACATCGCTGCATTCCCACACTACATTTATAAAAAAGACAGGCTCTAATCAGCCATCCAAGGCCCACCGATAAACAGCGTCAACCACATTCCCATGTTCGTTATAGCGTACCGAGTCGCATAGCTCGTACAGCAAAGGTATACCTCTACGACTCAATCCCTCATCCGCCTTAATCTCAGGTGAGACACTGCCCACATTAAAACCCACACCACTATCTTCAACTCTAATTTCAATGGATGCGAATCGCGCAGATTGACCGACCTTAACCAAAATATCGATATAACCTGAATTTAGCGCCTGAAGCAACCTCTCACGCTCCTCGTAGTATGAGGCAAAGCCTTGGGCTGAATTTTTCAAACCCGAATCCATTTTTAAAACGCCATGATCCAAGGCATTCAAATACATCTCGGTCATTACAGTATAGAGCGCTGCGCGCTCATCACCCAATTCAACAACCTCCCGAATCTGGCCAATAAACATCGGTACAGGATCTGACTTGGACAACATTTTACCGTTAAAACGCATATTGAGTTCAAAAGCATAAATATCTTGCTCGTCTTGAGCCAACCTATCGCCAGAACGCGCATTAACGGTCTCTCTCTCCAGACCGGTAAGATCCATCAGCTCTTGATTAAACGGAATTTCAACGATACTTACATCATCACGCTGCGCCTGTTCTTGGCAAAAATTTTGAACAGATTCAACAACACTATCAACGACAAACTCCCGTCCAGCACTTTCTGTTATCGCTTTTAAATAACGCTCTTCACCATAAAAATCCCCGGCGGGCCCCTCTGCCTCGGTTACTCCATCACTTGCTAGAATAATTCGATCACCCAGAGACAAAGACAAATAGTGAATCGCCTGACTAATATCAAACGACTTCACAACGCCTAGAGGCAAACCACCAGACTTGATTTCTTGTTTAATCGCCCGTGTTTCGCCATCGACAATATAAATATCTGGCATGCCACAATTCGCCACCAGAATACGGTCGATACTCACATTGAGACTTACAAACTGCAGCGCCATAAACATACCACGCGGCAAGGTACTATATAACTTTGAATTAATATGAGACAGGATTTGTTCTGGGGAAAATCCTTTTTTTGTGAGCTCTCTAAACGCATCTGCAGCGGGCATGGCGCATAATGCTGCCGATAAACCGTGACCAGTAAAGTCTGCGAGTAAAATATTTAAATCGCCCGATGGTGACTTTTCCAGCAGCAACATATCACCGCTAAACAAGCTGGCAGGCACTAAGTGGTGTCGAATTTTTTCAATACCGTAACCATGCCCTTGAACTAACTGATCGAAAATTTTTTGACCAATTTCCTCGTCGTGGCGCATGTGGTCATAAAGCGATCGAACCTCATGCTGAAGATCACGAATACGCTCTAACGCTCTAATTTTTGCGCGTAAAAGCGTACTACTAATCGGCTTTGTTAGAAAATCATCACCACCAGCTTCGATACAACGAGCAAGAGATTCTTTATCTGTAAGCGCTGTCAGAAATATAACAGGAACGAAATAGTCACCACATAACGACTTAATCACTGTGGTGGCTTCAAAACCGTCCATAACAGGCATCATCGCGTCCATAAAGACAATGTCTGGACTTTCATCTTGAAACAAGTCTACCGCCTGAGCGCCATGCTCGGCCTCGACCACTTCAAAACCACTTTTTGTTAAAATGGAGCGCAGTAACAGTCTATTTGTTGCTTCGTCATCAACGACCAACGCTTTAGAATGGCTACCCATCAATCCCCCCCCAGCCATGCATCATTCTAAGCATCACGCCTTAATCGTAAATAGACGATCAAAATTAGCCACCGTTAACACCTTCTTCACCGATTCAGAAGGGCGCGTTATCACCACATCCCCCCCCAACAATTCAGCATGTTCGCGAAGCAAAAGCAACATTCCCAGAGCTGAGCTATCCATATACTCTGCACCACTCAAGTCAACAGAGAACGTCGCTCCACTACTCTTACAATCTTTATAGGCATCGCGAAAAATTCGATGCAAAGAAAAATCAAATTTATCCGTGATTTTTATAGTGACATCACCACCTGCGGTACTTTCAACATTTACAGACATAATATTCCCTTAATAAGTTTCTGCCATAATATCCAGCCACGTACAACCACAACAAAAATGAGATACTCGCCTCAAGACAGTAATTTGGCCACCTACAGTTCGGGATAACGGCCTTGCACTATCAAACTTTAGTTCAAAACCTAAACCCGACATAGCCAGATTACAACTATTTAAAAAATAAACAAAAAAGATATTTAAGAAGAGGCTCGGGCGGCTTTTTTCTCAGCTCGCCGCCTACGAAAAAACGCAGATAACAGGGAAGAAGCCGCCTCAGCCATCACGCCACCAACCACCTCGACCTGATGATTCAATTGGTCAGTACCCAAGATGGTAAATACACTGCCCGCCGCCCCACCTTTCAAATCAGCCGCAGCATATACCACCTTTGAGACACGCGAATGAATGATCGCTCCCGCACACATCACACAAGGCTCTAATGAAACATAAAGGGTAGTATCACAAAGACGATAATTTGACACAGCCTGCCCCGCATTGCGCAAGGCCATAATTTCAGCATGGGCTGTCGGGTCATGTCCAGCAATTGGCTGGTTCCAACCCTCACCAACAACCACCCCATCCTTCACAAGAACCGCCCCAACAGGTACTTCACCTTGCTCATCAGCACGATGTGCAAGGCTTAGAGCATATTGCATCCACTCTTCATCTGTTTTGGGCGCTTCACAAGCCTGATCAATCACACTACCTCCTTACCAGACTCAGACTATTCCCACTCAATCGTACCAGGGGGTTTACCCGTAATATCGTAAACCACGCGAGAAATACCTGAGACTTCATTCACAATACGACGACACACATGGTCAAGAAAATCATAAGGAAGATGCGCCCAACGGGCCGTCATAAAATCAATAGTTTCTACTGCACGTAAGGCGACGACCCAATCGTAGCGACGACCGTCACCCGTGACGCCAACCGATTTCACTGGCAGAAAAACGGTGAACGCTTGCGAGGTTTTATTGTAGAGATCGTAATTGTGCAGCTCTTCAATAAAGATATGATCAGCAAGACGTAAAACATCGGCATACTCTTTCTTTACTTCACCCAAAATACGAACCCCTAAACCTGGGCCGGGGAATGGGTGGCGATAAACCATGTCGTAAGGCAAACCTAATTCAACACCGAGCTTACGCACTTCATCTTTGAACAATTCGCGCAATGGCTCAAGCAACTCAAGTTTCATATGCTCCGGCAAACCACCCACATTATGGTGTGATTTAATAACATGCGCTTTGCCCGTTTTAGAGCCCGCAGACTCGATCACATCAGGATAAATCGTACCCTGTGCTAGCCATTTAGCCGCAGAAAGTTTATTGGATTCTTCCTCAAAAATTTCAACAAACAAATTACCGATAATTTTGCGCTTTTTCTCAGGCTCATTCTCACCCGCCAAGCGATCCAGAAAACGCTGTTCGGCATCAACACGAATCACTTTCACGCCCATATGCTCAGCAAAAGTGGCCATGACCTGATCACCTTCTTTATGACGCAACAAACCATTATCAACAAAAACACAAGTCAACTGCGTACCAATCGCCTTATGCAACAAGGCGGCAACCACCGAGGAATCAACCCCGCCAGACAAACCAAGAATAACCTCATCATCCCCAACTTGCTTACGAATACTCGTTATCGCATCATCAGCAATATTGCTAGAGGTCCAATCCGCTGTACAACCACAGATACCATGAACAAAACGCTCTATAATGCGCTGACCTTGCTGCGTGTGTGTCACTTCAGGGTGAAATTGCACGCCGTAGAAGTTCTTCTCTTCATTGGCAATACCTGCCACTGGCGCTGAATCCGTGGATGCCATCAACTTAAACCCATCAGGCAATTCAACCACTCGATCACCGTGACTCATCCAGACATCCAGCATGCCATAACCTTCCGGCGTCGTGTGATCTTCAATGTCTTTCAACAAAGCGGTATGGCCATGCGCCCGTACTTTGGCGTAACCGTATTCATGA
>Ga0316204_10004003_pt1 | contig 27657 bp, 21 predicted proteins | sample 6monrhotite_MG_2_FD_205661 | JGI IMG/M metagenome (GOLD analysis project Ga0316204, IMG submission 205661) | Microbial mat bacterial communities from mineral coupon in-situ incubated in ocean water Damariscotta River, Maine, United States -... | ecosystem: Environmental > Aquatic > Marine >...
TATTGATTAATCAATTTCTTCTCTTGGTTGCACAACTTGCACTTCATATTTGACCTTATATATTTAAGCTAATGGTCGACATCAGGGGCGGAATGAAGTGATGCCCTTTGGATGCTTTTGTTAGACATGAAACCTGCGTTTAAAAAGAAACAAAACACCCCAGCCACCAAATGAAATACCCAATACCATACATAGTATTGTTAAAGGCGTTGCTATGTGGCCGCCAGATACAACCGAAAATATTAACCCCCAAATACTGCTAAAGAAAAAAGTAATTAAAATGAATGTAACCAACCCGACTGGAAAAGCCCCCCACGGCTTTAAAGTAAGTGATGGGCGAGCGATTTTACTTCCCCCAGCCTTTAATACTTCAAAACAAAACAGTACAAAGGATGATATGGCTCCTGTCAAAAATATTGCAGGTGCTTGTGAGATTGAAAAGGGAGTGCTTTCCATAGGTTGTGAAAACAGATACCCCCAACCAGCACAAAAGAAAAACCAGAATATATAAAACCGCTTCATTTTAATTTAGACTAATGCCGTGTTAAGCGGAAGAATAGACACAATATGAGTCACTGATTTTTTGCATATTATGCTCCTATAGGTGGACATAATTTCCACCATATTGTGTATTAAAGTGTAAAACAGGGAATGAAAGAGCATCCCTACCCCGAATGGATATTGTGAATGGAAAGTGGATGTGCGTCAAACTACTTCGGTTTGCCTGAAACATGCCTCGGTGAACCGCACCTTTCCATTGATGTTCATAAGAGGGCTTCGCGTTTTCAAAAACAACTCACAACTCGTGGTTGAAGCTTCGAGGTTCGATACAAGATTTGATAGGCTAAAAAAACAGGTTGTTTTGGATTGTTAAAATAATCAGGTCAGGTTTTTGGTTTAAGGCGTTTATAGAAGCGAATGGCCGCTAACTTGCTTGTTTTTAATCGAATTAACGAAAGGGGTGAATGAGTGACTGAAGGAGCTGATATGGATGGCCGACCCGAAGTGAAACATGATAAGCTCAATACAATGTTGCGCGAAGAGAAAATTGAAGAGGCAAATGCGCTTCTTGCCACAGGGTTTAAGGCGGAACTCTCAGGCACGGATTTTCGTGCTGTGCATTTGTTTGGTTTGCATACGGAGGGGTTAGACTTTTCAAACAGCTATTTTCGTTTGGCTGATCTTCGTGGACTTGATTTCCGAACCTGTAATCTGGAAGGGGCCAGCTTGCACGCAGCACGTATTACGGGCTGTTATTTTCCTAAAGAACTAAGCCCTGATGAGATCATGATGTCTGTAAGATACGGAACAAGGCTGCGCTACCGATAGCGTGTGATCTGCTAAACTTCAACAGAGAAAGGCTTTTATTGATTGGAGTTGATTGACTGGAGTTTGGCAGATGCAGATTGGAATCCCCAAAGAGATAAAAAATGGTGAACACCGGGTGGCTTTAACACCTCAGAGTGTTGTGGAGCTGGTGTCAGCAGGGCATCAGTTGCTTGTGCAATGCGGCGCAGGTATGGATAGCGGCTATCCAGATTCGGATTATCAGCAGGCGGGGGCCTTGATCGTTGATCAGGCGCTCGATGCCTGGTCAAGTGAACTGGTGGTGAAGGTGAAAGAGCCCCTTCCTGAAGAATACCCATATCTAAATGCTGATTCTGCTTTGTTTACATTTTTACATCTGGCTGCATTTCCTGAACTCACGCAAAAGTTACTTGATAACAGCGTCCGTTCAATCGCTTATGAAACGGTTCAGCTGGACGATGGCAGGCTTCCAATTCTTGCCCCGATGAGCAAGGTGGCAGGCCGTGTTGCGATGTTGATGGCAGCAAGGTTTCTTCAGTTTGGTTCGTTTCATGGACTCTCAGGTGCACAATTCGATGTACAGCAAAAGGGAATGCTGATGGGTGGCATCAAAGGTGTGGATGCGTGTAAAGTTTTGATACTGGGTGGTGGCAATGCGGGTCGCCATGCAGCGTGTGTGGCAACGGGGTTGGGTGCCGAGGTGCTGATTCTGGATTGTAACAAGGCATGTATTGATGATTTGAATCGTCGATTTGATGGGAAAGTTCATGCCAGTCTTTATTCAGAACCAGACCTGGGAGTAGGTCTGGGAGCAGGTCCGGGAGAAGATCTGGGGCTGCTTTTACCTGAGTATGATGTGGTGATTGGGGCGGCGTTGATTCCCGGTGAATATGCGCCACAGCTCATTAGCAAGGCGATGATTCAAACCATGCAGAACGGAGCGGTTTTAATGGATATTGCAATTGATCAGGGCGGCATCAGCGAAACCAGCCGGGTCACCTCTTATGATGATCCTGTTTATGTGATAGACGGTGTGATCCACAGTTGTTTGCCAAACCTTCCGGCTTCTGTGCCAAGAAGCAGTACACAGGCGCTGGCTGCGGCATCGCTTACTTTTGTGAAAGTGCTGGCCTCTGAGGGGATTGAGGCAGCCGTTGAGAACAGTGTTGCCTTGGGAAGAGGGGTGAACACATGGGATGGGGAAATCCGACATGCGGGTGTATTAAAAGCATTTTCAGCCAGTCGGCACATGGACAAAGTATAAATTTTATCCTGTGCAGCTTAAATATGTCAGTATTCGATTGAAGAAGCTTTAATGGAGTGGCTGAGTCGGCTATGCTTCGGCTTCGGTGGGGGAGCGGTCAGCTTGCCCGCTTTTTGTATCAACTCAACGGAAACCATTTGATGATTCTTTGATCATCTGTTTGATGTCTTGCCGATATTTTGCTGCTGTTTTACTGATGTTTTGTTTAAGAAGGAGCCGGAATTTTTATGCCACGCCGTACTGATATTAAATCCATCATGATTCTTGGAGCAGGGCCGATTGTTATCGGTCAGGCGTGTGAGTTTGACTATTCGGGTGTGCAGGCATGCAAGGCCTTAAAAGAAGAGGGCTTCCGGGTGATTCTGGTCAACTCAAATCCAGCCACGATCATGACAGACCCTGAGTTTGCAGATGCCACGTATATCGAACCTGTCGATTGGGAGGTGGTGGCAAAAATCATCGAAAAAGAACGCCCGGATGCGATCTTGCCAACCATGGGTGGCCAGACGGCTCTGAATACAGCACTTTCATTGAATAAACATGGTGTTCTGGAAAAATTTAATGTGCAGCTGATTGGTGCTCAGCCGGATGCCATTGATAAAGCAGAGGATCGTGAGCGTTTCAAAGCAGCAATGGATAATCTTAATCTTGAGATGGCGCGGGGTGGTTTTGCACACTCCATGGAAGAGGCACGCAGCTTTGCTCATGAGCTTGGTTATCCGATTATTATCCGTCCATCCTTTACGCTGGGCGGCTCTGGCGGCGGTATTGCCTATAATCCGGGAGAGCTTGAACAGATTGCAGCCTCCGGCCTCGATGCCAGCCCGACAGACGAAATTCTGGTTGAAGAATCTATTATTGGTTGGAAAGAATATGAGATGGAGGTTATGCGCGATCACAATGATAACTGCGTCATCATCTGTTCGATTGAAAACCTTGATCCGATGGGTGTGCACACCGGTGATTCGATTACAGTTGCGCCAGCTCAGACACTGACCGATAAAGAATATCAGCGTATGCGTGATGCCTCGATTGCTATTTTGCGTGAAATTGGCGTGGAGACGGGCGGTTCCAATGTTCAGTTTGCTGTGAACCCAAAAGATGGTCGGTTGATTGTGATTGAGATGAACCCGCGTGTATCGCGCTCTTCTGCGCTGGCTTCTAAAGCCACAGGTTTCCCGATTGCCAAGATTGCAGCCAAACTGGCGGTTGGTTATACACTGGATGAAGTTCGTAATGATATCACGGGGGAGACCTCTGCTGCATTTGAACCGACGATTGATTATGTGGTGACCAAACTTCCCCGTTTTGCCTTTGAAAAATTTGAAGGTGCTGATACACGCCTGACAACCCAAATGAAATCTGTGGGCGAAGTGATGGCGATTGGCAGAACCTTTACCGAATCACTGGGTAAAGCCATGCGTGGTTTGGAAACCGGTTCCTGTGGTTTTGATAAACAGATTCCTGATGATGTGGATCAAGATGTTTTTCTTCAGGAAAAGCTTGCAGTTCCCCGCGCTGAACGTTTGTGGTGGGTGGGCGAAGCGCTTCGTTTGGGTGAAGCGGGAGGCTGGTCTGAACAGCGTGTGTTTGATGTGACGCACATTGATCCATGGTTCATTCGTGAAATGACAGCCGTAATCAAGCTCGAAACCGCTTTGACAGGGCAGGCTGTGAACGGCTTGTCTGCGGCGCAGTGGCGTGAAGCGAAACGCGAAGGGTTGTCTGATCTTCGCCTGGCTGAGTTGTTGTGTTGTCGTGAAGCTGATGTGCGTAAGGCGCGCATAGCTTTGGATGTGGTACCTGTGTTTAAACGGGTGGATACCTGTGGTGCTGAATTTGAGGCGCATACACCTTATCTTTATTCGACTTATGAAGATGAGTGTGAAGCGCGGCCAACCGACAAAAAGAAAATCATGGTGCTCGGTGGTGGCCCGAACCGGATTGGTCAGGGCATTGAATTTGATTATTGCTGTGTTCATGCTGCGTTTGCGCTCTCTGAGGATGGTTTTGAGACCATTATGGTGAATTGTAACCCGGAAACGGTCTCCACTGATTATGATACATCGGACCGCCTCTATTTTGAGCCGCTGACGTTTGAAGATGTCATGGCGATTGTGGATGTTGAGAAGCCGTTTGGTGTGATTGTCCAGTTTGGTGGGCAGACACCACTGAAGCTGGCTGAATCTTTAGAAGCTGCGGGTGTGCCGATCATTGGAACCACTCCTGATATGATTGATCTGGCTGAAGATCGCGAACGTTTTCAAAAGTTGTTACATGATTTGAAGCTTCGCCAGCCTGAAAATGGTACCGCACGGTCCACTGAAGAAGCTGTGGCTGTGGCTACGGAAATTGGTTACCCCGTGGTGGTGCGCCCTTCCTATGTGTTGGGTGGTCGCGCCATGCAGATCGTGCATGATAAAGCAGGACTGCTGCGTTATATGAATGAAGCAGTACAGGCTTCGCCTGATCATCCTGTATTGCTGGATCGTTTCCTGAATCAGGCGATTGAGCTGGATGTGGATGCACTTTGTGATGGTGAACGTGTTGTGATTGGCGGCATTATGGAACATATCGAAGAGGCGGGTGTTCATTCCGGTGATTCGTCTTGCTGTTTGCCGCCACACTCTATTTCAGATGCGATTATTGCAGAGGTTCGCTGCCAGACAGAAGCGCTGGGACTGGCTTTGAATGTTCGTGGTTTGATGAATATCCAGTTTGCACTTCAGGGCGATGATATTTATGTGCTTGAAGTGAATCCGCGTGCAAGTCGTACGGTTCCTTTTGTTTCAAAAGCGACGGGTTATCCTTTGGCTAAAATTGCAGCAAGGATCATGGCGGGTCAGTCACTGGCATCTCAGGGTATTTTGAATATTCCTCAGCCAACGAGATATCGTGCGGTGAAAGAAGCTGTATTCCCATTTGTGAAGTTTCGTGGTGTCGATACGTTGCTTTCACCGGAAATGAAATCAACCGGTGAAGTGATGGGCATTGCCCGTACATTTCCTGCAGCCTTTAATAAAGCTCAGCTTGGTGGTGGACAGAAGCTTCCATTATCCGGCCGTGCCTTTGTATCGGTACGTGATGCAGATAAAAACAGAGTGGTGGCACTGTCGAAGATGTTAGTAGAGAGTGGTTTCGAAGTTTTGAGTACATCGGGAACACATCAGCTGTTAACGGATCAGGGTGTTGAAAGCACCAAGGTTGCAAAAGTGATCGATGGCGTGCGGCCCCATATCGTTGATCGTTTGCTGAGTGATGATGTGGATTTTATTGTGAATACGACCGAGGGTGCTCAGGCGATTAAGGATTCCAAATCCATTCGTCAGGCAGCACTGGACCGTGGCATTGTTTATTTTACCACGATGGCAGGCGGTCTGGCTGCGGCAGAGACTATGGCAGGCCGCACAGACGTGACAGATGTGACAAGTATTCAGACATACCTTAAGGAAGGAAATTAGAATGCAACGAGTTCCAATGACAAAATCCGGCGCAGAAGAGCTGCGAGAGCAACTGGCATTCATTAAGGGTGAAAAACGTCTGAAAATTATTCATGCGATTGAAGTGGCCCGTGCACACGGTGATCTTTCTGAAAATGCTGAATACCATGCTGCCAAAGATGAGCAGGGTCTAAACGAAGCAAAAATCAAAGATCTGGAAGACAAGTTGGCACGTGCTCAAGTGATTGACCCATCCAGCATCCATTCGGATAAAATTGTGTTTGGTGCCATTGTTGAACTGGTTGATTGTGAAACTGAAAAAGAAGTGAAATATCAGATTGTCGGTGAAGATGAGGCTGATATTGAAGCAGGAAAAATTTCTGTGACTTCACCGATTGCACGTGCGTTGATTGGCAAAGAAGAAGGGGATGCTGCGATTGTACATGCGCCGGGTGGGGAGAGAGAATACGAAATTCAAGCGATTGTTTACGAATGAATGCCGTTGTGTTTTTAAGAGAATCAGGGTTTGCTGATGCGTATTGAGTGTGTTCGTGGTGGTGCTGTTCGTTTGTGTCTTGCGTTGATGTTGGGTTTGCTGGTTGTATCCGGTTACGTTGTGGCGCCGGTACTGTTTGCAAAAGCTGGTTCATCGACCGAAGCAGGGCGATTGGCAGGCGAAATCTTTCATGTAGTTAATCTGGGTGTGTTGTTGATGGCGATTGCAGTGGGTAGTTTTTGGTTGCGCATAAAAGAAATCGCACGTTTAAATTGGATTTTGCTGGTTTTGGTGCTGATGTTCATCGCTATAAACGAATATGCTGTTTCGCCCTTTTTAGCAGACCTTAAAGAAACGGCAGGATCAATCGATAGCCTGACTGTGGATGATCCAAGACGGGCGGAATTTTCTCTGTGGCACGGCATCAGTGCCATTTTTCATCTTTTGGCAACCCTTTGTGCAGCATTTTTGGTGATGTCGGGTGGTCATAAGAGGGGTTTGTGCAAAGAATCATAACGTGGTTCCAGGGTCGAATGTCTGACCAGCAACTGGTGATGCTTCTGGCATCGCTATTTATCATATTTACACTGTTAATTCTGGTTGGCGATGTGCTCGCGCCACTGCTGGCTGCGATTGCGCTGGCATATGTTTTTGAAGGTATTATCCAACTGCTTTATCGCTGTAAGTTTCCAAGAGTGGTTGCGATTACACTGGTGCTTTTTGGTGCGCTTTTATTTGTGTTTTTCTCATTGCTCACCATTCTTCCACTGCTGACAGAACAGATTGGGAAACTGGTGACTCAGGCACCAAAGCTGGTTGCTGCTTTGCGTGAATCCATCCAGCAATTTCAAACAAGTCATGTAAGCTGGCTTAACCCGGATCATCTGCATCAATTCATATCGAATGGTGTGGGCAAAGCTCAGGAATGGGGTGGTGCTTTGCTTTCTGTTTCGATTGCATCGATTCCGGGCATGATTACATTGCTGGTCTATGTGGTACTTGTTCCGGTACTGGTTTTTTTCCTGCTTAAAGATAAAACATTGATTGTTGCATGGGCCCAGCGGTTTTTACCGAAAGAGCGATCACTTCTGCAACGTGTGTGGGGAGAGGTGGACGTTCAGATTGGCAACTATATTCGCGGCAAATTCTGGGAGTCTGTGATTGTTGGTTTTGCGATGTGGCTGGCATATGCATTTATGAATCATGAGTATGCTTTGCTATTGGGGACATTGACAGGTATCTCTGTATGGATCCCCTTTGTAGGTGCGGCAGTGGTGACGATTCCGGTGATATTATTATCATTTTTTCAATGGGGCTGGTCGGATATGATGTTGTATGGCCTTTTGGCTTATACCGTCATTCAGCTCATTGATGCCAATGTCCTCGTACCCTGGATGTTTTCGGAGATGGTTAATCTTCATCCGGTTGCGATTATTGTTGCGGTGCTTGTTTTTGGAAGTTTGTGGGGTGTGCTGGGTGTTTTTATTGCGATTCCGATGGCAGCGCTGGTGCAGAGTGTTTTAACCATTATATTTGAAAGAAAGGAAGTCCCGGAAGTATTGCCGGATTGACACGGCGGGTCGCAACCCTAGCTTGCAACCGCAATCCTGATGTCACGTATTAAAAAACTGAATTGAATTTACCGAGGAAAATGCTGTGAATGATACAACCAAAAGACCGAATAATGAGCCTGCCCCTGAGGGGGAGACCGATTCGGCATTTGCTGCTGAGATGGAAGAACTGAAGCGTGACATACGCTCGGCTAAAATCGTTGATTGGGTACAAAAAAATCAGCAGCAACTGATTGCAGGTGTTGTGGTGCTTTTGCTGATATTTGCCGGTGGCAGTTTATGGCTTGAACATAATAAATCTCAGAAGGATTCAGCCGCAGTACTTTACCATCAGGCGTTGTCCACATCGGATGCAGAGCAGAAAAAAATCATGCTTGAAATGGTCATTAAAGATTATGCAGATTCCGGTTATGGTTTGTTGGCTAATCTGTATATGGCAAAGTTATCTGATGAGCCGGAGGTCTATCTTAACGCACTCATTCACAGTACTGCGTCAACACCGGAGCTGGTATGGCAAGCCCGCCTTGATTTGGCTGAGTGGCATATTACCAATGGTAAGACTGATGAAGCAAAGGGTTTGTTAACGGAAGCTGTTGGTAAGCAGTATGAGCAGCTTCGCCATTACCTGCTGGCTGAAATATCTGGCAATGATGTTGAAAAACAGAAACACCTTCAGATGTCTTTGGATTCGGTTTCAAATGATTCAGTGCTTAAAGACAGGGTTGAGAGCATGCTTTCAGAGCTTGGCGCAGCTCCAGCATCAGGAGATGCGTCAGACTCATGAGCCGTCGTTTGACATCACACCTCATTTTTATTGCTTCTGTGTTTGCACTCTCCTCCTGTAGCAGTTGGCATGCAGGCGGAGAAGATGATGCTTTTTCAGTTTCGACTGGAACAATTCAGAACGTCTGGTCTGTAGATGTAGATCAGAGAGAGCCAGGTCAGCCCGCAGGTTTTAGTCAGCCTGCAGTGGTTCCCGCCCAGGCTTCTTCACCAGAATTGATTGTCATCGGCGGTAGAGATGGTCGTGTTCGGGTTTACAATTTGAATGGTAACGAACTGCACCGTATCACCATGCACGAACCTTCCGATTCTTCTGCATTGGCTTTGGAAAATGGTTTGGTTGTCGTTGGAGATGTCGGGGGTGTGCTTTATGGTATTGACCCGCTTCAGGGAAAAATTGTGTGGAAAAATCAACTGTCTGCACCCTTTTTGGCACAACCGGTATTGTTAGATGATGGCTTTTTGATTCAGACCCTGGACAATCGCATTTATCACTTCTCTTCGGATGGAAAGAAACGCTGGAGTTATGCTGGCCACGGCGGTGGTTTAAGCATGTATATGACGGCTTCACCTCTGCTTTTGGATCAGACAGTTTATGCTGTGTTTACAAATGGTGATGCGGTTGCATTAAAGGCTAAAAGTGGTGACCTTCTTTGGCGCAGACAGCTTCTTTTAAATGCAGATGCTGCAGTTTTAAGTGAGTTGCGTGCTCCGATTTCCACGCCGATGCATCTTAATCAGGCCGCGATAGGTATTGAAAAAACGGGTGATGCATTACTCATTTCTTTCTATCAGGGGAAAATTTTACTGTTATCACGCAATGATGGGGCTCAACTCTTTGAAAAAGACAGTTCGATCAAATCGACACCTTTGCTGCATGAGGGGATACTTTATATCGCAAATGCATCGGGTGAAGTTGAAGCCATTGATCTTGCAAGTGGTGCGACAGTTTGGAAACAGAAACTGTCAAATGGTGAACTTTTAGGCCCTGTGCTCTGGAAAGGCACACTCTGGCTTGCTGATGATCGGGGTATTGTGATGCGATTGGGTAAAGATGGCCGTAAACAGGCATCAATCGAACTCAGTGGCCGTATTGAACGTGCACCTATCGTAACATCAGCAGGCGTGCTGGCTCGAAGCGGTTTGGGTGTATTAACACTTTTACGTTGAGACAGGCCTTATGAGTTCTCATCTTCCGGTTATTGCCATTGTGGGCCGTCCCAATGTAGGAAAATCCACGTTGTTTAATCGCCTGATAGGCAAACGCAAGGCCATTGTTGGGGATCGACCCGGTGTAACAGTTGACCGCCTTGAAACAGAATGTCTGCTTGAAGAACAGCAGGTGATACTGGTGGATACTGGCGGTATTGGTGAAAACCAGCATGGCGAAATGCAGGACGCGATTGATGCACAGGTTGAGGCCGCCCTGCATGTGGCAGATATGGTCATGTTTGCCGTTGATGGAAGGGCCGGAGTCACTCCTGTCGATTTAAATATTGCCGACAAACTCAGGCGTGAGAAGCTACCTGTGACTCTGGTTGTGAATAAAGCTGAAAACCCGGACGTGGCCATGGATTTTTATGCCCTTGGACTGGGTGACCCACTTCCTGTTTCTGCTGCACACGGGCAAGGTGTGAAAGAGCTGATCACCTGCTTAAGCGATGCGATATCACCGATTGCCGAAGCGAAATCATCCAAAACAGAAGAAGATCCGGCAGACCTTTTGGCCAGCATTACAGTGATTGGTCGGCCCAATGTGGGCAAATCAACGTTGATTAACGCATGGCTTAGACAGGAACGTATGGTGGTCAGTCCGATTGCCGGTACAACCCGTGATGCCATCGATACTGACCTTCCATATAAAGATGGCGTGGTTCGTCTTGTGGATACAGCAGGCCAACGAAAACATGGCCGTATTTCTGACGTGATCGAGTTTGTTGCCAGAGTAAAAGCGGTGCAGGCATTTCGTCGCGCCGGTGTTGCCGTGATGGTACTTGATGGGGCGGAAGGCATTGTGGAACAGGACATGCGCTTGATGAAACTGGCCCATGATGAAGGGTGCGCCCTAATTGTGGCGGTGAATAAAATGGATCTGCTGAGCAGTGACGAATGGAAGTATTATGTTGAACGGCTGCATTATCGGATGCGTGGTTTGACGGATGTTCCTGTTTTCAGAGTTTCTGCAAAAAATGGCAAAGGTGTGTCGCCGCTTTTGAATGAAGCGATTAAGGCTTCGGGTTATAACGCTTTTGAGACAGGCACAGGTGAACTGAATCGCTGGTTGGAAAAAGCTCAGAAAAAACAATACGCCCCGAGTGCGGAAGGTGCAGTGGTGAAACTTAAGTATGTTTCCCAGATTTCGACATCACCACCGACGCTTAAAATTTTCTGTAACCGTCCCAAAGGGCTAAAAACATCTTATATTCGTTACCTTACAGAAGATTTCAAAAAATTCTTTTCGCTTCCCGGCGTGCCAATCAGAATCGTTTTTTCCAGTAGCAAAAACCCTTATGAGCCGGAGAGTGGCCGCAATCGAAATGACAAAGCGGAATACTCGCGTAAGCGAAAAACCTGATGCACAGCTTCGAAGAGACACGTGTGTTGCCATGTAGTGCGCAGGCTATGTACGATGCTGTGATGGATATTGAAGCGTACCCGGCGTTTCTACCGTGGGTGAGTGAAGCGCGGGTATTGACCCGTGATGATGATACATTAACGGCTGAGTTGGTCGCAGAATTTGCAGGGATGCGGCATGGTTTTCAGACGCTGGATCGTTTTATGTCTGGGAAATTGATCGAAATTCGCCTGCTGGATGGGCCTTTTAAGTGCCTTGAAAGTTTATGGAGCTTTGAGGCTTTGGGAGAATCTTCCTGTAAAGTCCACTTCTCGATTGAATTTGAATTTAAAAATATGATGCTGGATATGGTTGCCAGCCCTATTTTTTCTACAGCGTGCAAATCGATGGTGCATGCTTTTGAAAAACGTGCATTAACGGTCAGCAACGCAATAAACACAGGGGCGGCCTGATGCAGATCAGCATTGTTTATGCCCTTCCTCATGAACAGATTCTGGAAGAGTTGAATGTTCCGGATGAAACCACGGTTGAACAAGCCATTCATATGGGGCATTTACTGGATAAATACCCGGATATTGATTTGTCGGTAAATAAAGTCGGAATTTTTGCCAAGCTGGTGAAGCTTGATCAGCTTTTACGTGAAGATGATCGAATCGAAATTTATCGCAGCCTGCCTAAAAAGCCAAGAGACGCACATGCAGCTGATGATAAAAAAGCCCGTATCAGGGCAAAAAAAGAGCGAACATTAGAAACAAAGGCTGAATAATTTAAATAAAAAGATTCAGTAAAAGGATCAGATAAAAGAATTTAATTTTGAAAAGTCGACTTTTTTTCATGATTTATTCATCTAGAATCTGAATGATCCGTTCTGCTAATTTATTGAAGGAGAATCGATTGAAAACATACAGATTGTTTATTGGCATTTTTATGCTCTTGTTTGTACCCGGGTTGTCACAGGCAATGCCTGAAAGTTTCGCGGATCTGGCAGCGGAACAGAAATATTCAGTGGTGAATATCAGTACAACGCAAAAAGTGCGAACACAGCAGATGCTTCCGCAGATGCCTTTTGGTTCTCCCTTCGATGACCTGTTTAGAGACATGTTTCGTAATCAACAGCCACAGCAACCTCAGGAGCGCCACTCACTGGGTTCCGGTTTTATTCTTTCAAAAGATGGTTATGTGATCACCAATAATCATGTGGTTGAAGGCGCCGATGAAGTGGTGGTGCGAAACAGTGATGGTGAAGAATTTACAGCCGAGATCATTGGTTCAGATGCCAAGCTTGATCTTGCGTTGTTGAAAATTGATGCAAAGGGACTGCATGCGGTCACGTTGGGAGACTCCAAGAAGTTACGCGTGGGCGACTGGGTGGTTGCGATTGGTAATCCCTTTGGTCTGGAGCAAACGGTCACTGCAGGGATTGTTTCCGCCAAAGGACGTGTGATTGGTGCTGGCCCTTATGATAATTTTATCCAGACGGATGCTGCGATTAATCCGGGAAACTCAGGCGGCCCGCTTTTTAACGCTAAAGGTGAAGTGATTGGTATCAATACCGCAATTTACTCTCGTAGTGGGGGCAACAACGGCATTGGATTTGCCATTCCGATTAATCTTGCGAAGTCTGTATTCTCTGAATTGCGTGAAAATGGAAAGGTTCGTCGTGCTCGACTTGGTGTGCATATCCGTGATATTGATAAAGAAACGATGAAGGCACTTGGCTTGAAAAATCGTCATGGCGCATTGATTCCACAAGTTGAAGCTGGCTCCGCTGCAGATAAAGCAGGTATTCAGGCAGGTGATGTGATTGTCCGAATTGACAAGGATGAAATCAAACAGGCGCATGATCTTCCTATTCGTATTGCAGCCCATAAGCCTGGTGATAAAGTCCATGTTGGAATTATTCGTGATGGCAAACGAATCACAATCCCTGTTGTGGTTGAGGCTATGCCGGATGATGGAACGTTAAGTGCTTCAAAAAAACGAAATAAAAAAGATGCATCACATGGTCTGGTACTCGAATCGCTGACAGCGGAGACGGCTGAGGCACTGCGTGTTCGAACCAAACGAGGCGTTGTTGTCAGGCAGATACGGCGAGGCTCTCCTGCGGCTCGAGCGGCTATTGAGAATGGTGATGTGATTGTGAAGGTTAATGGCCGGGTTGTTGCAAATCCAAAAGCTTTTGAAAAATATGCAAAAGTGCTGGAAGATGGTATTGCGCTCCGTGTATTGATTGATCGCCATGGTGATCAGGTTTTCACTGTGATTTATCCGCCCAGGAAATAACAGAGGTTTGAGTCTTTTACAGATTCAATTGATGAGTCGGAAAGCATGTTGTCTTTGTGAGGATGCAGAGGCAGCAGTGCTTCGAGCTGTAAAAAAAGGTCTTTGCTCATTGGATATGATTGAAGTGATCGATGTGGACCAGACACTCGAATTGGCTGTGAAGTATGGAGCCGATGTGCCGGTTTTGCTGATCGATGGTGTGGTGAAAATGAAACATGTTATCAATCAGGCCGAGCTTGAAGAGGTGTTGCCGATGTTACCAAAGGAGAGCGTAAAATGCTGATGCGTTGGCTTGCCGTTGCCGGGCTTGTGTTTTTGGTTGGAATAGGTGCCTGGCTTGGCCTTCCAGAAGCTAAAAAAAGTATCTCAGAGGACAATCAGGTCATTCCTTTCACGCTTCCGAATTTAAAAGGTACGTTGCATGGATTACCTGAGGGGGAAGTGGTACTTCTGAATTTTTGGGCGACCTGGTGTCCACCTTGTCGAAAAGAGATGCCTTCGATGTCGGCACTGCATCGCAAATATGCTAAAAAAGGTTTGAAAATTATTGCGGTCTCAGTGGATCGTGATATCAATGACCTTTCTGCATTTGTACGTGAATATAAACTTCCGTTTCAGGTGTTGCATGATATTGACTCCAGTGTTTCACATGACTATGGCGTGTTTCGTTATCCCGAGACTTTCTTGATTGATCGTCATGGGAAGGTAAGTTACCACCTTGTAGGCGCAGTCGAGTGGATGTCGGAACCCATTATCAAGGGCATTGAAAAAATGCTCAATGAGCCAAAAACAGCAAAAAATGAAGCGGAAAAATCTGGGGTGGAAAAACCTGATGCAAAAAAATCAGCGGAACAACAGGCTGGCTGAGCAGCTTCGCAATCAAATTCAGCAGCTTCGGGATGAGCTGCAAGCGCACAATTATCGTTATTATATCCTTGATGCACCGATCATTACGGATGCAAAGTATGATCAACACCTGAGACAATTAGAAACACTGGAAATGGAGTTAAGTGAACCCATTCCATCCAGTTCACCGACACAGACTGTGGGTGCTCCGATCAGTCACGTCTTTGAGCCCCGCGAACATCTGCGGCCGCTTTTGTCATTGGCGAATGCCTTTAGTGATGATGAAGTTCGTGATTTTGATCGGCGACTTCGGGATGTTATTGATCAAAATATGGCAGGTCGTGATAACTTTCAATATATTGTTGAACCTAAAATTGATGGGCTTGCTGTGAATCTCCGTTATGAAAACGGAGCTCTTACGATCGCAGCTACGCGCGGTGATGGAAGGGTGGGAGAAGATGTGACGGACAATATCCGGACGATTGCCGATATTCCATGGCATTTTGAAGGTGATGAAGCAGGGGATGTTCCTGAACTGCTTGAGGTTCGTGGTGAAGTCTATATGTCCAAGGCTTCATTTGAGGCACTTAACAAACGACAGGAAAGTCAGGGTGAGAAGCTGTTTGCCAACCCGAGAAATGCAGCCGCAGGCTCGCTCAGGCAATTGGATGCAAAGGTGACGGCTAAAAGACAACTTAGTTTTTTTGCTTATGGTGTAGGAGAGGGAACTGCTTCTTTGGGCCACTCTCATAGCGCTTTGATGCAGAAATTGAAATCATTTGGTTTTGCGATACAGGCGTATGAAGTTTTTTCGGATGTGGATGCATTGCTCGCAAATTATCAGTCATGGCAACAGAGGCGGCAGGCGCTTCCCTATGAGATTGATGGACTTGTTTACAAACTGGATGATTTTGATTTGCAGCAACACATGGGCGAAGTAGCCCGCTCACCGCGCTGGGCGATTGCACATAAATTTCCTGCTGAAGAGGTGGTCACCACGGTCGAAAAAATTATATGGCAGGTCGGCCGAACCGGTGTTGTGACGCCTGTTGCTGAAATGAAGCCTGTGAAAGTGGCTGGCGTGACTGTTTCCCGAGCGACATTACACAATATACAGGAACTACAGCGAAAAGATGTGAGAATAGGGGATACAGTTGTTGTTCGTCGGGCTGGCGATGTGATTCCGGAAGTGGCCCGGGTTGTTGAGCAGGCGGGCCAACGTGGTGAATCTGCAATGATTCCAGAGCTTTGTCCTGTTTGTAGCTCTCATATTGAACAGGCCGAAGGCGAAGCGGCCATTCGTTGTTCGGGAGGGCTTGTTTGCTCTGCACAGCTCAAGGAACGTTTGAAGCATTTTGTCTCCCGCGGAGCTATGGATATTGAAGGTATGGGTGATAAGCTGATTGAAATGCTGGTTGATGAACCGTTGGATTCGCCATTAAAATTAAAATCGGTTGCAGATATTTTCAGGATTGATTTTGATGCATTGGCAGGTCGTGAGGGGTTTGCAGAGAAAAAAATAAAAAACCTTCAAAGGGCGGTTGAAAAAAGTAAAAAACAACCTTTGGCAAAATTTTTGTTTGCGCTTGGTATTCGCCATGTCGGCGCAGTCACAGCGATTTCGTTGAGTGAATATTTTCGTTCAATTGAGGCGATTCGAGATGCTGATATAGAGGCATTACAGGAAGTGGAGGATGTCGGGCCTGAAGTAGCAGCCAGTGTAAGTGCCTTTTTTGAGGAAGCGCATAATATGGAAGTGTTGACTGCGTTGAAGGAGGCCGGGGTCTGGCCAGACCTCGCCAAGGTTAAAGATATACCTGAAGGCCATCCGCTTGCAGGAAAAAGTGTAGTATTGACGGGTTCACTGGAGAAGATAAGCAGAAGCGATGCTCAGACAGCATTACGGAAGCTTGGGGTGAAACCCACGGGTTCAGTCTCAAAAAAGACGGATGTGCTTGTTGCAGGCAAAAATGCAGGATCGAAACTGAAAAAAGCTCAGGAATTGGGCGTTGAAGTTGTGGATGAAGCGCAGTTATTGGCATGGTTGAGTTGGCATGCGGAAGATGATGTGTAAATAAGAATACTGTATTTTTACTTTTTCGTTTGGATGCTGGCTGACAACATCGGTCAGTGTGCCATGAACGCGATAAATGCAAGGGATGTACAGCCCTTTTCACCGCCGTTTCTCTCTCATGCGTGATATTGTCATTTGACATCTCTCTTTCTTTTCTTTTTACTGATGCATCTAAAATAACTCTTGGGAGAGGGATTTCATGTTTTACAAAACCACTATTTTAGCACTGTTTGTTGCAGCCACACTATCCAATGTCTGGGCCAATGCCGAGTTCAATAAATCTAACTCCATGATTGATTACAAACATTCATATCTTGTTGCCTCCAGCAACGATCTTCTTTCTGATACTGGAGACAGCGATGAAATACCTGATGCACGTCCTGAGATCAAAGAGATCGAAATCACGCTGACACCGCCACCTGCCATCACACAGGAGGCAACCGGATCATTAACTACAGTTACTTTTGGAACCGCCACCGCAGTGGATGATGATGGAAATACAGTTCCTTTGCAAACAATGCGCCTGCCGCATTCCCTGTTGGCATCACAATCATCACATGGACTGCCTGGGAAGAAGATAAAGAAGATGGTGTTATCAAAAAAGAGCATCTCACAACAGCCACCCAGAGTGTGACCATCACCGACATCACCACGCCGGTCATAACATTGGCTGGTGCAGCCACTGTAACTGTTGAAGCGGGTTCTGTTTATACCGATGCAGGCGCGACTGCTTTTGATCTGGTGGATGGTGATTTGACTGCGTCGATCACAACCAGTGGCAGCGTCAATACCGGTGTGGTGGGCAACTATACCATCACCTACACCGTATCCGATGCACACAATAATCGCGCCACAGCCAGCCGAACTGTCACAGTCCGCGACACCACACCACCAGTGCTGACCTTGCCTGCAAATGTGACGGCTGAAGCCACAGGGGTGCAGACATCTGTGAATATCGGCATGGCAACTGCCACGGATCTGTTTGCTGTGACCATTACCAGTGATGCACCGGCGTCTTATCCGCTGGGCACGACGGTAGTCACATGGACGGCAACCGATGCCAATGGCAACGCATCAACCGGAATCCAGAATGTTATTGTCGTTGATACAACAGTACCAATAGTGACTGCACCCGTAGCTGTCACAGTGGAAGCCACAGGTACTGCTACTGCGGTAGTTCTTGGAGCAGCGACTGCAACTGATGTGGTCGATGGTGTATTGACCCCGACGAATGACGCTCCGATAGCCGGGTTTCCTGTGGGTGTGACGATCGTGACTTACACGGCCACGGATACCGCAGGCAATATTGGTACGGCCACGCAAGTCGTTACGATCACTGATACCACCGCGCCCATACTGACATTGACTGGCGCAGCGGCTGTCACGGTGGAAGCCGGTTCTGTGTATACCGATGCAGGTGCGACTGCGTCCGACCTTGTGGATGGCGACCTGTCTGCATCCATCACTGTCACCGGAACGGTGAATACAGCCATCCTTGGTAACTATGTTCTTACTTACACTGTCAGCGATGCGGCAGGTAATGCTGCGCTGGCAATCTCCCGCACCGTTACGGTTATCGATACCACGGCACCTGTCATCATTGCACCGGCCGCTGTGACAGCTTCTTCGGGTGATAACCTTCCTGTTTCTATTTTGATTGGAAGCGCAACAGCGACCGATCTGTTTGTGGTCACAGTCACCAACGATGCACCCGTGACATTTCCGGTGGGTGTGACGACGGTGATATGGACAGCCACCGATGCCAATGGCAACAGTGCAACGGCGACGCAACTTGTCACCGTGAATCTTGTTGATGTCACCGCTCCGGTGGTGACAGCACCCGTAGCTGTTACCCTTGAAGCGACCGGTCCAACGACTGCCGTCACGCTTGGCACGGCGACTGCCACCGATGTCGTGGATGGTCTGCTTGTTCCGATCAGTGATGCGCCTGCTGCTTTCCCGGTTGGCATCACTACAGTCACCTACAGCGCTACCGATGCCGCAGGCAATGTTGGTACGGCCACGCAAGTCGTTACGATCACTGATACCACTGCGCCGACCCTGACGCCTCCCGTTGATTTGACGGTGGAGGCAACCGGTGCGCTTACCTTTGTATTAAACCCGGGTGTTGCCACGGTCACTGATCTGGTCGATGCAGGGCTTATCGCCACACATAATGCACCGACATTGTTCCCGTTGGGCACAACCATCGTCACATGGAGCGTTGCAGACACCGCTGGCAACATGGCAACTGCGATCCAGAATGTGACGCTTGCAGATACCACACCACCTGTGATCACTGCGCCAGCAGCGGTGAGCGGTGCGTCCAATGACAATAACCCGGTTGCCGTGAGCATCGGCACTGCAACAGCGACCGATCTTTTTGCCGTGACGATCACGAGCGATGCCCCGCTGAGTTTTCCGGTTGGTATTACCACCGTCACATGGACAGTAACGGATGCGAATGGAAACAGTGCGACAGCAACCCAGTTGGTTACGGTCACCTTTGTCGATATCGCACCACCGGTATTGACCATTCCTGCTGATATCACAGTGGAAGCGACAGGCCCAGGCACGACGGTGGCCATAGGTATCGCCACCGCCACAGACAATGTGGATCTGCTTGTGGTTCCGACTCACAATGCGCCAGTCACATTCCCGGTGGGTATCACAGCCGTGACATGGACTGCCACCGATGTGGCTGGAAACAGCGCGACAGCGGTTCAAAATGTCACCATCACCGATACAACCGCGCCATCCATCGCTGCACCTTTGGATGTGAATCTTGTTTCGGCCGATGGCAATCCGGTGCTTGATGTGATCGGCACTGCCACGGCCACCGATTTGGTGGATGGCGTCGTCACCGTGACAAACAATGCACCCGTCAGTTTCCCAGTAGGGGTCACAACGGTGACTTACACAGCCACCGATGTCGCAGCTAACGTGGCAAGCGCCACACAGCTTGTCACCGTCACCTGGACGCCGCCTGCATCACCTGCTGCGGCAGCGATCCCGGATGGAAGTTATGGTGCGCTTTATCGCGACATTGTGCCTGCTGATGCCACGATTGCAGCCTATAACCCGGATCGTTTTAGTATCATCACCGGAATTGTGAACGATCTGAACGGCCTGCCTGTGACAGGGGCCGTGGTGAGTATTCACAACCATACCGAGTATGGCTCCAGTGCCACCGATGCCACAGGCCGTTATTCACTGCCAGTTGATGGCGGTGCACTGTTCACGGTGGATATCAATGCAAGCGGTTACCTGATGGTACAACGGCAGGTGAAGACCGAGTGGAACCAGATTTATACGGCTGAGACCGTTGCGTTGATCGCGCAGGATACAAAAGCCACAACCATCACCTTCAATGGTGATCCGTATAGCAGAAGCCTGCATAGCTCCACCCCTTACACCGATGTCGATGGCACCCGTGCGACCCATCTGGTTTTCTCAGGTGACACGACCGCCTCGGTGAAACATGCCGATGGCACGGTCACACCGTTAACTGGCCCGATCACGGTGCGCGCCACCGAGTTTGTACGGCCTGATACCATGCCGGGTAATCTGCCGCCGACGAGTGCGTTTACCTACTGTTCTGATTTGCGTGTGGATGGTACAGCCCCGACCGACAGTGTTCAGTTCAGCAAGCCGGTTGTTATGTATGTGGATAACTTCCTTGGTTTTCCGGTCGGTGAGGTGGTGCCGGTGGGATATTATGATCGTAACAAAGCCGTCTGGGTGCCATCGGATAATGGCGTGGTGATTGCACTGCTTGATCTGAATAATGATGGTGTGGTCGATGCACTGGATAGCACGGGTGACAGTTTGCCCAATGATCTGAACGGTAATGGTAGCTTTGCCGATGAAGTGGCAGGTATTGCAGGTGATTCGGCTTATGCTGTGGGTAACAGCTATTGGCGGGCAGGTATTAAGCACTTCACACCGTGGGATAGTAATTGGCCGTATGATTTTCCAAATGATGCTGCACAACCCTCTGGACTCTACCCAGTTCCGAATGGTGGGACATGCGAAGCGAGTACAACGCCTGGTTCCACTGTATCATGTGAATCGCGTATTTTCTCGGAAGATATAAATATTCCAGGAACGGGATTAAAATTGCACTATAAATCCAGTCGCACGAAGGGGTATAAACAGGTTGTTACACTCCCTGTAACTGGAACAACGCTTCCTGCCAGTGTGCAGTCTGTAAAAACGACTATTGAGCTTGCAGGAAAGCTATTTACTTACAATCTATCTGCTCAACCCAATCAAAATGTGAAATTGATTTGGGATGGTTTAGATGTTTATGGAAATCGTATTGGTGGTGAACTCAAAGCTCGTATTACCCTAGCATATGCCTATCAGCTGGCTTATAGTCAAACTCCGGCAAGACTTGCGCAGGCATTTGGTTCGTTTGGCGATGGCACTGTAATTGCAAATCGAAGCAATTATAAGGCTTGGCTAACCAAAACATTTTCAATCCCAATAGAAGTTGAAGTAGAAGAGCCTAAAAGTTCAGGCTGGAGCATTAGTGAACAGCACAAATTGAAGGATAATGTCCTTTATAGAGGAGATGGTCAGCCATCGCAGGGTCTTTCATCAATGATCATTTCTACCGTAGCCGGAGGAGGAAACAGCTTAGCGGAAGGAATCATAGCTACGCAAGCAAGATTGATTCCTATCGGGCTCGCTATTGCTCCTGATGGCAGTCTTTACATTGCTAATTTAGATAATCTTCGTAAAGTTAGCCCTGATGGTACTATTACCACTGTCGCAGGACCAGGAACCTGGTGGGCTTATGGCGATGGTGGACTGGCTACGCAAGCGTTTGTAAGGCCGTTCGGTATTGCTATTGCTCCCGATAATAGTCTTTATATTGCTGATGCCTATAATAATCAAATTCGTAAAGTTAGCCCTGATGGTATTATCACTACTGTCGTAGGAAAAACTGGTAAACGCCCTACATGGGGTTTTTCAGGTGATGGTGGGCTGGCAACGCAAGCGGAGTTGGCCTCTCCTAATTCTATCACTGTAGCTCCCGATGGCAGTCTTTATATTGCTGATACGAATAATCATCGAATTCGTAAAGTTAGCCCTGATGGTATTATCACTACAGTGGCGGGTGGTAATGGAACAGGGCGGCGTGGTTCAGGTTTTTCCGGTGATGGAGGGTTAGCGACACGGGCTTCTTTATCTGGCCCTCGCGGTATTGATATTGCTCCCGATGGTAGTCTTTACATTGCTGATTCAGATAATCATCGAATTCGTAAGGTTAGTCCCGATGGTATTATTACTACTGTAGCAGGAGGTGCAGTTTACGGGTTTTCGGGTGATGGCGGATCAGCAAGACAGGCATTGTTGAACTTTCCTTTTTCTATTACTGTAGCTCCTGATGGTAGTCTTTATATTGCTGATACACGTAATAATCGAATTCGTAAAATTAGTCCCGATGGTATTATTGCTACTGTAGCAGGAACTGGGAAAAATATTCACTCAGGAGATCATGGGCCTGCTATAAAAGCATCTTTACGGGGGACTTATAATATTGCTGTGGGCTCTGATGGAAGCCTATATTTTTCGGAAATTTACCATGTCCGTAACGTTTCTGATGTCGTGGCACATGTATCAACGTTAAATAATGAACTATTCTATGCCAGTCGGAATTATAATCAGAGTTATGCTTTTGATCTCTATGCAAATCATATCCGAACGGCTGATCTGGATACTGGAATTACTCTCCAAACATTTACTTACGATGTTGATGGCAATTTAACTTCAATAGTAGATCGCTTTGGTGATGTGACGCAGATACTTAACAGTGGTGGCATTCCCTATGCGATTGTTGCGCCAGACGGACAGACGACGAGTTTGAACATGGTAGGTGATCAACTCGATTCTGTGAGTTATCCCGATGGTTCGGGTTACAGTTTCACCTACACAGCCGATGGACTGCTGACGGGTAAAACCGATCCGAACGGGGGCGTGTTCCAATACAGTTATGATGCCAGTGGGCGGGTGACACAGACGCAGGATGCTGTGAACGGTATTTCGCAGTTTAGTACAACATCATTGGGTGCCACCACCACCGATCAGGCGGGGCGCAGCTACTCAAGCACACGCAAAAACGAGTTCTCCGGGGCAGCTGTTTACACACAGACCGGCAAAGATGGTCTGATCACCACCCGCACGACCAGCAGTGACCAGTTGACCGGGACGACCACGGCGCCGGACGGCACGGTCTCGACTGTGAATTACGGCATTGATCCGCGTTATCAGTCCAGACGCACCGATAGTGTGCTGGTGACACTGCCAGGTGGCCTCGCTTCTACACAAAGCTCAGCGATCAGTTATGTGGACAACAATGCCGATGGCAAACCGGACGTGATCACGCGCAGCGTGACCGATAATGGTCTTGTCACCACCATCGTTGATGATGTGGTGAACGGCACTCGCACAGTCACCACACCGGGTGGGCGCACGGCGACGGTGAATTATGATGTCACCAACCTGCTCACCAGCACGGAATCCACACCGGGGCTGGCGTCCACGGCTTATGGGTATGATCTGCGTGGCAGGCTTACTGCATCGACGGTCGGCACGGGTGCCACGGCACGCAGCAGTTCGATTGCCTATGATGCCGCAGGCAATGTGGCGAGTGTGACCGATGCGGTGAATCGCACGACGGCTTTCTCATACGATCTGATGGGGCGGGTCACTTCGCAGACCTTGCCGGATAGTCGTGTGATTGCTTATTCGTATGATAATCTTGGAAATCTGACTTCGATTACCCCTCCGGGCAGAGGTGCGCACCAGTTCAACTACACCGCTGTGAGTCTGGAGGCGGGTTACACACCACCTGCTGTAGCGGGTACAGGTGCAACAAGTTATCAGTATAACCTTGCCAAGCAGCTCACTCAGGTGACAAGGCCTGATTTGCAGACCTTGGCACTGGGCTATGATGCTGCGGGGCGTCTGAGTTCGCAGACCTTGCCGCGAGGTGTGGTCAGTTACGGGTTTGATGCCGCAACCGGGAAACTCGCTACCATCACGGCCCCTGATTTGGGTGCTTTGAGCTACACCTATGATGGTGCATTGCCTTTGTCTGAGACATGGAGCGGTGCTGTGAACGGTGCAGTCTCTGTGGCCTATGACAGTAACTTCCGCACGATCTCAAGAAGCATTGGAGCGGATGTCATTAACTACGCTTATGATGCTGATGGGTTGTTGACGGGTTCCGGTGCTTTAACATTAAGCAGGGATGTTCAGAATGGACTGTTAACTGGTACGACTATTGCAGGTGTAAATACCACAAATACTTACAATATATTTGGTGAAATAAGTGCTTTTAATGCCTCTTTTGGTGTGGATAATTACCAAAATACTTATGTAAGAGACAAGTTGGGTCGAATAATTCAAAAAGTTGAAGTTATTCAAGGCGTAACTACCACTACTGATTATGTTTACGATGTGGCTGGTCGTTTGACAGGTGTCGCTGAGAATGGGGTTGCGGTATCGGTCTATGGATATGACAGCAACGGCAACAGAATTGGAGGCTATAACAAAGCAGGGGGTATCCTTTCCTTTTATGATGCGCAGGATCGTCTGACTTCATGGAACGGCACTAACTACACCTACACCGCCAATGGTGAGCTTGCGAGTAAGAACAATGTAGGGGCGGTTACCAGTTACAGTTACGATGTGCTGGGTAATCTGATGAGCGCAGTTCTTCCGAATGCGACCACGGTTGATTATGTGATTGATGGCCGTAATCGTCGTGTTGGTAAAAAGGTCAACGGCGTACTTACACAGGGTTTCCTCTACCGTGACCAGTTGAACCCAGTTGCTGAGTTGGATGGAACCGGAGCCGTGGTTGCAAGGTTTGTGTATGGTAGTAAAGCTAATGTGCCTGACTACATGGTCAAAGCAGGTGTGACCTATCGCATTATCTCCGACCACCTTGGATCACCTAGGCTTGTCATCAACACAACCGATAACACCATCGCCCAGCGTATGGACTATGATGATTGGGGTAATGTTACCCAAGACACCAGCCCTGGGTTCCAGCCGTTTGGTTTTGCGGGTGGTATCTATGATAGAGATACAGGCTTAACCCGCTTCGGAGCTAGAGATTATGATCCTGAAACAGGACGTTGGACAGCTAAAGATCCGATTGGTTTTGAAGGAGAAGATACAAATTTATATGGTTATACGTTTAGTGATCCTGTTAACTATATTGATCCTGATGGTTTTTCAGGAATAGCTGTTTTCGCTCGACCTACACCAATGGTAAATAGAGTTCCTACGCCAAGGCCGGGTGAATCAATAGGTAAATACAACCAACGTCGTGCTGACTGGAATAAACAACGAAAAGCGGGGTTAAAAGAACAAGTCCAGAAAGTTCCTCCCGGAGCAAAGCCTCCTTCAGGGGTTGAACCCTATGGACAAGGTTTAAAGTTGGCAGATAAACTCAAAAAGTTTTTTGAAAGCTTGAGAGATTTGGATGGTATCTTTGGAATTCCCCCAGAGATTATCGTGCCACCATCTGGAGAGTATTGTGATGCGTGATGGAGTATATTTATGAAAGTCTCTACTTTGATTGGTTTAACTAAAGCATGGCTTGGGGACGGAAAGTCTCAGGCCAAACTTGGCGCTTACTATCTAAACAAACCACATCTAAGCAAATTAGATTCAAACAATGCTTTGAAATGGTTCAGGAAGGCTGCTGCAAACGGTGATGTTTCAGCTTTAACAGGACTTGGGTATTGTTCTTATTTAGACGACAATGTTGAAGCTGCTCTCAGATATTACGAACAAGCAAATGAACAGGGCGATGCTGAAGCACCTTACCACATAGGCTTATTATACTTTGCGGGTGAGGGTGTTCCAGAAGACCTTGAGAAAGCTTTTGAATACTATTCTATTTCTGCTGAAAGGAAATTCCCGGGCGCTATTCATATGATCGCATGGTGTTATGAGCAAGGAGCGGGTGTTGAGCCGGATAGTGAAAAAGCACTTTCTCTATGGAGAAAATCAGCCAAATATAAAATACCAGAATCACTGTGTGCCATTGGCAGCTATTATTTAAAAGGTGGCTTAGTACCTCAAAGCAATCAGGAAGCATACAAGTGGTTCTATTTAGCAGTGGAAAATGGTGATGAAGATGCTCCCAAAGAAATCGAAGAGCTGTCGCCAAGAATGACTCCTCTAGAAGTTGAAAATGCCAAAAACTCGGCAAAAGAATGGAATGCTGTACATTCTTAAATACCGGAAAAGAGGCCAGAACCCTTTTTTATGATCCTCTCAATAGTCTGCTCACAGGCACCACATTGGGAACCACTGCAACAACCAATTCGTACAATGAATTTGGTGAAATAAGTGCTTTTAATGCCACTTTTGGCATAGATGATTACCAAAATACTTATGTAAGAGATAAATTAGGTCGAATTACTCAGAAAGTTGAAGTTATTCAGGGTGTCACAACCACGACTGATTATGTTTATGATGTTGCTGGTCGATTAACGGGCGTCGCTGAGAATGGGGTTGCCACTGCGGTTTATCAGTATGATTCTAATGGCAATCGGATTGGTGGCTACAATAAGGCTGGGGGTATTCTCTCCTTCTATGATGGTCAGGACAGATTGACCAGTTGGAACGGAATTAATTATACGTATACAGCCAATGGTGAGTTGGCTTCTAAGGTGACAGCGACTGGAACAACGGCTTATTCGTATGATGTGCTGGGTAATCTGATGAGTGCCACATTGCCGAATGCTACGACTGTAGATTATGTGATTGATGGGCGTAATCGCAGGATTGGCAAAAAGGTGAATGGAGTCTTAACGCAGGGTTTCCTCTATCGTGATCAGCTCAATCCTGTGGCTGAGCTGGATGGAACCGGGGCAGTGGTTGCAAGGTTTGTTTACGGAAGTAAAGCAAATGTACCCGATTACATGGTGAAGGGTGGAGTCACTTACCGCATTATCAGCGACCATTTGGGAAGCCCAAGGCTTGTCATCAACACATCGGATAACTTTATCGCCCAGCGAATGGACTATGATGATTGGGGTAATGTTACCGCAGACACTAATCCGGGGATGCAACCGTTTGGTTTTGCAGGTGGTATCTATGATAAAGATACCGACCTGATCAGATTTGGTGCAAGGGATTATGATCCTGAAACTGGGCGTTGGACTGCGAAAGACCCGATTAGGTTTGATGGAGGCGACTCGAATCTTTATGGGTATGTGCTGGGTGATCCTATTAACTTTATTGATTTAAGCGGTAAAGCAGGATTTGCTGTGGATGCGGGAGGAGCATACGGAACGGGTTGGGGAGGCAATGACAGTACTTCTTCTTCTGGAAATGCAGGCGCGGGCTTTTATATTGGCGCAACTGGTCCAACAAATTATGCTGAAATAGGTACGTTTTCCTATGAAGGGAAAGGTAAAACATCTGGGGCACATGCGGGTTTAGGTATTAATTTTACATACTATAACACTGATGCATCTGATTTTTTTAGTGGTGAAGCTCATTATGATACTTGGACGTTTCTTGGTCTTTCTTGGACTAACTACTACGATTCAAATGGTTGTTCTACTGGACATGGACTCAGCTTTCTTGGAAAGGGTGGCGGTTTTTCTAGGGAGAAGGGAATAGTGTCAGGAAGCCAAGGAGTGCTACAGTGAAGATTAACACATTTAATGACCATAAGCCGATCCAGTATTTTTTAATAGTGTTGATTTTAGCCGTTTTCCTAGGTGCTTTGATGTGTTTGATAACTATCAATGACGACCTATCATTTTATAGTCCATTTACTTTGCTTATGCTAATTTGGCATGCGGTAACAGCTATTGGTATGATGTCAAAATATAAATGGGGACTTTATTTATTCAAATTTTATTTATACGTCTTATATATCGGCTTTCCAATAGGGACGTATATTGCAAGAAAATATCTTTCTTACATGGAAAATCATGAAATTGAGAAATGCTTCTCAAGTTGAATGGAATCGATG
>Ga0316204_10004006_pt1 | contig 27647 bp, 17 predicted proteins | sample 6monrhotite_MG_2_FD_205661 | JGI IMG/M metagenome (GOLD analysis project Ga0316204, IMG submission 205661) | Microbial mat bacterial communities from mineral coupon in-situ incubated in ocean water Damariscotta River, Maine, United States -... | ecosystem: Environmental > Aquatic > Marine >...
ACCTTAAATTCAGATTTCTAAAACATTAACAATCGTTAATCTAGAAATAGTTAATCTAAAAATAGCGAACCTTAATTCAGCAATGGGTTGAGGAGTGCCGCACCTACCGGCAAATAAATATGCTAGCAGCACAATAATTCAATAACCTCAAAGGCCTGGTGTTACAATCCAGGTATCACAATCCTGGCTCTACAATAATGTGGTTGCCTGTAGGGCCAAGGCATGGAGCGCTGTAGTAGAAGCTTCGACAGAATTTTGGTATATGTAAGCACAGACAAATGGCGATATGATATTCCGATGCGAATTCTAATAATTGAAGACGATAAAGACGCGGCAGCGTTTATGATGAAAGGCTTGAGCGAAAGTGGCCACACGGTAGACCATGCGGCAGACGGGAAATTTGGTCTTGGGCAGGCACTAACTGAAGATTATGACCTATTGGTGGTCGACAGAATGTTACCTGGCAGAGATGGCCTTTCAATTATAACGGCGCTTCGTGCGGCAGACATTACGACGCCTGTGCTAATCCTGAGTGCGTTAGGGCAGGTGGATGATCGTGTTGCAGGCTTAAAAGCGGGTGGGGATGATTACCTGACAAAACCCTATGCATTTTCGGAGTTGTTAGCGCGTATCGACGCATTGTCACGGCGCTCAGCGCCTGTACAAGAGGTGAATAGGCTGAGCCTGGCTGACCTGGAAATGAACCTGATCACCCACCGGGTCAGCCGTGGAGGCGTAGAAATAAGTCTGCAGCCCCGGGAATTTCGTCTGTTGGAATGTCTTTTACGTAACAGCGATAAGGTGGTCACCAGAACCATGTTACTCGAAAAAGTATGGGATTATAATTTTGATCCGCAAACCAATGTTATCGACGTACACATCAGTCGCCTGCGAAATAAAATAGATAAAAATCACAACGTAAAATTACTCCATACCATCCGTGGTGCAGGATACAGCCTTCGTGAAAATAACTAACACCACCGTATTTCGCATGGCAGTGCAGTTTGCCGTAGTTTTTGAGGCAATCACCATAATGGCGCTGCTTACTGTGTATTATACAACATTGCTGGAGTTACAAAATCAGATGGATGGTGAGTTACGGCTGGAACTTGGCCAGCTTGCCGATGCCTACCAGTCTGAAGGAATAGACAAGCTAGAGGATATCATTAATCAGCGCGAACAATATGGCGAGCATCTTCGGCATTTTTATGCGCTGACTGATTCGGGTAAGAATCGTATCGCGGGGAATGAGTTGTTATCAAAGCTCCTGGCTTCTGTTGAGTTAGATAAAAGTGAAATGACATTTCAGGATATTAGTTCGCCGGGTGCCAGCGAAGAACACGAAAATTTACTTCGTATCGCGGTAATGGTCTTGCCGTCGGGGCATCACACCATTGTGGCGCAAACACAAGGCTCGATTATTGAATTACGGGAACATACGTTTATTACCTTGCTTATCGCTGTGGTTGCGACGCTTTTTCTAGCTCTGTTAAGTGGCGCTTATATGGGCCGGGTAGTGTTATCCGGGGTCAGACGAATAGATGAGGGCATGGACCAGGCAATTGCCAGCAATTTTACAAAAAAAATAGCATTACCGGCAAAAAATGACGAATTTATGTCATTAACACTAAAACTCAACTTAATGCTGGACCGAATAGAACGGTTGCTGATTGGCATGCGCCAGGTAACGGATAATGTAGCGCATGATTTGCGCAGTCCCTTGACCCGGTTGCGCAGTCGCCTGGAAGTCACGTTATTAAAATCACGTAGTGAAAAAGAGTACCGTGAGATAATGGCGCAGGTGGTCGACGATGCCGGGGAATTAATTAGCACTTTTAATGCGTTGCTCAGCATTGCCCAGGCTGAGGCAAAGGTGCAGCGTGATGACTGGGCGCCGATTGATTTATCCCAATTGTTAGAAGAACTGGCCGAATTGTATGCCGTTGTTGCGGAGGATAAAGCGCAATCATTCGAATTAATTGTCGCGGCTAATGCAACGGTTCAGGGTGATCGCCAACTGCTTGCTCAGGCTGTTAGTAATTTATTGGAAAACGCGATCAAATATACGGAAGCACGTGGCGACATTAAAATAACACTGACCATGCAGGACCAACAGCCGGTCATTACTGTTTCTGACAATGGCCCTGGTATTCCTGCCAGCGACAAGGAGCGGGTGTTGGAACGGTTTCAACGTTTGGATGCGGCTCGTAGCAGCCCTGGCAACGGTCTTGGGCTGAGCTTGGTGAATGCAATTGCCAAGCTCCATGACGCGACGTTATCCTTAAACGATAATAAGCCTGGACTCAGGGTTAGCCTGATTTTTAAGCGCGACTAGTACTCCTTCAAAGTGATATTGCCGTGTTCAGCGTTCCTGTGGTGTTTCGGGGCAAGGCGCCGTGTGCAGGCAATGACCGTAGCCCTTGTCAAACACGGCAACGCTGCCGCAGGACACCACAGGATCGCCTGCAGGGTTGGTCTGTCAGCGTCCATGGCTGCGTTGCGCCTCTTGCAAAGGACTATGGCCATTCGCGGCGAGGCGCGCCTTACCATGAACGCTGACAGACCAACTGAACACGGCTATATCACATTGAAGGAGTACTCGTTGTTAATGGGTGTATCTGCTGGAACAGCAAATGAGTTATTGTTTTCGGGTATTTGTTGGTTTGAACGGTAGTTGCCCAAACAAAGAAAAGCGGGAAGGGGCGCATACATGCTGCGCCCAATCCAATTACATTACGTTACTTTTTATTAAATTGTACCATGTTTATTTTTACATTGGGCCCAGGTACTTTCTGGTAATACAAGGTAACCGGGATGTTTTGCAGGTATGCCTCGCGAAGTGTATCGGCCATTACTTTATTAATCGGCGGCGAGTTTTCGTGTAATCGAACCCCATAGGTCTTGGTGGGATCAGAATCCAGCGTGACCAGAATCTCTGCATCGAGTTTGTTTAATTGTTTCCCAATTTCGAAGCCCTGAATTTGGACGCGATATAAGTTAACCTTTCCTTTCATCTCATAAGAATGCGAGTCAGGTGTGGTAATGTTGGGTGGTGAATCGGCCAATCCCGCCGTTGATATAAACAATGACCCTGCGACTAATAAAATTGGTAATGTTTTACGCATTTTCCTGATCTCCTTATTGAGTAATGACTGTTTTGATTTACTTGATGTATGGATTATGGGGGATCAAGATGAAATCCAGATTGCCGGTACATTACATATAATTAATGTTGCGATCGGCGACATTTTTATTAATAAGCTAGTAGTAACGGCAAGAGCTCCTGGTAACACAGTAAAATGTAATCCACGGATGTCTGGGTAGATTGGCGAGAAAAGAGGATAAGCGAGATAAAACGTATAATAGATTCAGCAGTAGCCAGGCGGTGGGTTTAATGATTTGCTCCCATCCTAGCGGAATAGAATATTCACAGCATCACCCTCAATCATGAGTTAGTGCAGATTAATTCCGCAATCAGTGCAGCGGTCGGTGCAATAATCAGTGTGCAGTAAGAGGAAACAGTGAACGACCTGTAGCGCCGTGACCAATGCTGTTTTGAATGCAATGGCATAGAAGTAGGGTAGGTGGTGTTGAAACAGGGAAAATGCGGTAATTGCTTACAGTTAAATGATTGTTGATAGAATGGATGAGGCCGCGCAGGTTAATACAGGCAAGGCTGGATAAGCACATGCCTGATTACACCGCTACCAAGTCGCCCTGGCCAATAATTCAATAGACAGATGATAAAAAAAATGCGGAATGTCTTGTTAAAACATTACGAGACTTTGGGTTTACATCACTTGCTATTAAAGAGGACGATTTTTTAAGTCCAGGTTACGTAGTGCAGCTGGGTCAGCCGCCTGGCCGTATCGATTTACTTACCAAAGTTGCCGGGCTAGTGCATGAAGAATGTTACGCTTCAAAAGTAAACATTAATATCGAAGGATCGGATATCGACTTCATAGACTTGGAAAATTTAAACGGCATAATTAAAGGCGGTATTACGATATCAAGATCTTGCTGACTTGAAAATATAGAATAGCCCCTATGACAGGATATCTGTTGGTGTGCCAAGAAAATTAGTTAATAGGATGTTGATTAATCATGCTGTACAAATGATGAGGGCAGGTCCCTTGGTGTCGCCGATTAGGCGGAGACACCAAACCAACATAAACTATATCAGTAAAGAGCTGTTGTGGTGGGCGTTATGGAAAAGGCAGGGGCACCCCTGTTAGGTCGGAACTCAAAGCGACGAATGAAAATGAACCATCGAACAAGTGTCGTTAAATGTAAGTGATGTAAAAACCAGGGGGGCGACACCGATCTGTGGTTAGTTTGGCAGATACCTAAGCTCTGGCCAAGTGGCATCCGGCAAGATGTGGTGTGGCCTGAGTTCAGGCGTTTGTGTGGAACTTGGGAAGCTGTTGTTCAGATGATAAGGGAAACTATCAAGCGGATATCCTGCAAGAAATTAAGCGCCAATATTTATTAATTTTCTTGATTTAAGCTTTCACCTATACGTTTTAAATGCAGTGTAAACCTGATTTCGCAAGTGTAACAAATCTGTCAGGAATTGATGGTTTTACCCAGGATGGATATTGGCAGTTCCGCCGATGTGGCCTGTTTGTTAAGCATAAATCAGGCCATAAGCTTGTGCAGAGGATGGCACCCTAAAACAACCTGATACCTTTTTGCTTAACCTTGCTCATTGTTAAATCGCGTTCAGCTTTATTGTAAGTGAACGCAATCTTTGAATCGTTACCAAATAACAGCCCCTATAGAAAAACAAGAAATTAAAATACGATCAGATCCCGAGACTTCATAAAAGAGCCTCTTCATTTTCCTTAATAATCTCTCATAAATAAAAGTCTTGCATCAAATAAATTTAGTTGATAGGCTCGTTGATAACGTCGCTCGGCAATTAGTCCGTCAGCCTCATTCGTAATGACACTAATTCAGGTGGAACCCTTATGGGTTTCACCTCTTCCTCTATTTATTTTGATGGGCGGCTTTTGTATTTGTTGCATTCTTAGATTTTCAAAAATTCTCAATATACTCAAGTCAGGGACATGCGCATATGTTACCGATCACGGAGGATGTAGTAGTAATTAGAGAATTACTCAAGGCAGATAAAAGCTTGAGTACTATCATCAATCGTGCCGATTTGCGTGCAAATGAAAATGGGCGATTAATGTCCGCAGCCGATCTGGTTCTGTATCTTTGTTCGGTAGAGCCCATCTCCCAGAGGTTAGACAAGATACAGAAGAACAAGCTAGATCTAGCACTCACAAAACTATTGACCACATCAAAATGGCTAAAGTCTAATGATGAAGGCAGTAGTGGTTATGGTTTTGACCTCACAGAGTTGCTCAGAAAATCGGGTGAAATAAGCAAGGACTTCGGCGGTAAGCAGAGTGGTTGTATGGCGGTGATTTCATCACTGCTTACCGTGCCATCATTTAGAGATCCCGCCATAATTGAAGTACAAGAAGTCCTTCGAGCATCAGGTCTTACACCCGTCAAACTAGCTCCCAATGACCAAGTCGACCTGTCAACAGTATCTTTTAAGTATGAGCAATTAGGTTTTGGAACAGATCTAAGTCGAATGGCAAATATCGGTGTTTGGGACAAGTCACCACTTGTGGGAATGGACTCTGAGTTAGCGGTACTGGCGACCATATTGACCTCTGGACGTGACTCTGTCGTGATGGTCGGCAAACCCGGTGTTGGCAAAACAGCGTTAGTGGAAGGCTTTGCGTACCACCTCGCACAAGGTTCACGACCTTTGATTCCTCCCAGTTTGGATCATCTCGTCATCGTATCGATATCGATGGTGGATTTGATGAGTGGAACGTCGGGGCGAGGTGATCTAGAGGAACGCCTGGAGTCTATGCTCGAATTTTTCTACAAAAATCCCAATGTTGTTCCGTTTTTTGACGAAATCCACAGCATGCTTGATACCGAAGATCCATCGGCACGATCCATTGCCACCGCGCTCAAGCCAGCCATGGCGTCAGGTCGCTTCAGATGCATTGGTGCTTCAACCGATCGGGAGTATTCGAAGTTCATCGCCAATGATCAGGCGATGAATTCAAGATTTTCAAAACTGCTTCTACAAGAACCTGATAGAGATACCGCACGCGAGATACTTTCTCAAGTCAAAGAGACCTTAGTACCTAAACAACACAAAGGGCTCGGATTGAAAATAACACCCGAAGCAATAGACGCGGTGGTTAACATTACTTCTGAATACCAGCGCAACGATTGTTTACCGCGTAAGGCGGTAAGTTTATTACGCAAAAGCATCAGCAATAAAATCTATGAGCTTGAAACAGGTCGCACTGACCATGCCGTTATTACCTCCCACAATGTTGCATCGACCTTTAGCAAAATTTCTGGGATTCCGGTAGATGAGTTGCTGGAGGATCGTGACGAATTTTATCAACAGCTGTCTGGAACGTTGCGCGAGCGGCTCGTTGGCCAAGACCCAGCGATAGATGCCACCGTGAAATGGCTGCGTCTGCAGGCCAAAGGCTGGATAGATGCGCGCCGCCCGCGTGGGGTTTTTCTTTTTCTGGGGCCACCCGGAACTGGAAAAACGGAGTTGGCACTCAATATTGCTGATCTGGTAATGCGCGATGCTGGTTCGTTAGTAGAAAAACAAATGGGTGAATACCAGGGCGAGGGCGCACGTTCCAAATTCATGGGTTCGGATCCCGGCTACATTGGCTTTGGACAAGTGAACACGGTATATAGCCATGTCATGATGCGATCCTATTCAGTCGTCGTGTTGGATGAGTTTGAGAAAGCGGATTACCGCTTGGCCGATGTACTGCTGAGCATTTTTTCCGGGTCGGGCGAGGATAGCCAAGGTCGTTGGGTTGATTTTTCACAATGCATTTTTATCTTGACGTCGAATGCATTGGACGAATTGCATCCCCTGAAAGACGACAATGCAGTCCGGCAGGCGTTATGTGAATTGGGTGGGGTTTTTACTCGTCCCCTGGTCGATCGACTTAACAGCATTGTCCGATTCAACCCGCTAGGCAAAGAGGCGTTTGCAAAAATCTTGGACAATATGATCGCGCAGCGACAGTCGCGTGCGCAAAAACCCTTACCCGTTGAGCTTGAACAACTGAAAACTCGAGAGGAGATAGTCAAAGCAGCTTCGAATGATGGGCAAATATCAGCACGGGCGCTTGAACGGGCGTTCAACAGCTGGCTTGAGCAGAAAATATGAACTCAAACCTTAAATTTCGGGAGATCAGGTAATGAAGATAGCGGGGTTAAACGTTGATAATGCAGTCCTTCAGCGCATACAAAATCGAGTCATGATTGTTGGGCGGTTCAACCGATCTGGAACAAAGGGAGGGGACCCGGAGCGATATCTGTTTACCAACAGTCGTGACACATCCAGTGAATACACCAAATATCGCGCAACGTTCACTGCAAGTGGCAGTTTGGACTACGAAAAGTTCGTATCGTTGTTGCAACCTAAAATCTCGGAATCTGTCAGATATGAAACCTCCGGTGGTTCACGCAACTCAACCACGTTTGCCAGTGTCAGGCAGGAAATTCCAGCCAACGGTGATGAAGATGGCACCGTGATCATTGACACCTTCAACTACTTTTTTACTCGCGCGGTATCAAAGACCGACCAAACCGCATTTGACGATGCGACAAGACCGACTTCCAAGCTACTGGATACTTCAGAACGGGATCGCGGTAAAGAAATACTCAAACAGATTCGTCGGAATTTAACCACTTTCTGTGAGTTTCAACCCCGTAACCAGCAGTTACTGATAGCCGCAGCTTACGCATTTCACCATTGTAAAGGTGATGGCTTGCCCGGGGGCTTTAACGCCGGAAATGCCTTACCGAAGGAATTCGCGCCAGCCTTCATCGATTTTATCTATGATGAGAATACCACCAAGTCATTTGAAGAATATCTACCGCGAATAGATTTTGACTTGCCATTTTGGGATGAACTGCGTGGTGATGCCGGTAAACGTGGCCAGCAAGCGTTTGTTGATGTGGTGAACGCAGTTCGGGATCATTTGTTAGAGGGTGACGCTATACAATATGCCACCAACATAATGAATGCGAATACAGTGCGCAACCATGTGGCGAAAGCGGTGAAGACAGCCCAAGGGACGGATTCCGATTTGGTGCAGGCGTTTGGCAAATCGCGCACATCCTTTAACAGCCTGCGGCAAATTGTCAGAAGCAAGGTATTACTGTCAATGATTCTTGAATGGCTCATGCAGGGTTTCCATGAGTTGCCAGGTGTTCAATCGGTCATTCCGTCCAAAAAGGCGGAGGCCATCGAAAACGCCATTGCAAACGGGGTGAATGTGGCGCCGGCAGTGAATCGACCGAACAAGGAAGAGCGCAAGAAATTCTCACAAAAGTTAACCGACAATTTTAAGATGGTGCTTGCTGCAACCGTAGGGCGTGGGCAGGACGATCAGACTCGAGAGGCATCGAAAAAGGCAGCTCGTGATGCACTACCTGACGAATTACTGTCACTCGTAGATGAGATGGCCGGTAAGAGTGACATGTTGGGCGCGCTGCAAATTGTCGCCGGCAGCACAAGCCAAAGCAAAGACACCGACCAGTTTGATGGATTCGCCGATGCCTGCAAGACGATACTACTCGATGTGTTAATGCCAGTACTGTACCGCAAACCCATAGTAAGTTCGAAAGAGCTAGAGCGCGCATTTCAGAAGGAATCGTTGGGAATATACCTAGCTGCAATCTTGTTAAGCGACCAAAATCAGAATGCGTTTGTGAGGATAGCAGAAGATCAACTCGAAGAGTTCGAAAATCACATTAAAGACGGCAAGATCGCCGACGTAGACGGCATTCAAACAAAGCTGCTAACAAGGGTATACAAACTCTTGGCTGATCCCGCAGTGGGTGAACAAATCGAACAGGGGATGACGGTCATCCGTGAAGTCCAGGCCTTGCAAGAAATGGCAGGAACCAATGCATCTACCAGCATGGGCGAGGCCGTTGTGGCCGGATGGACAGACGAATTAGAAGGGGAAGTGCTCGAGGCGACTGAAAGCACCGCGCTGGTAGACACAGCGCTTAAAGAGCGAGTCACTGTTAAAGTCAAAGCGTTGAAAGAACAACAAACGGCGGTTGCATCGGGTAAGCCAGAAAGCAGCGAAACGGGGGAAGGTGTTGACGGGAACGCTGAAGGAGTGGTTCAGAAAGAGCAAGACGCCGCCGAAGATGATGAAGATGCAGCGGATAACGTATTGTCCAAGCTCACCGGGGAATTCGACACAGGCATCGATCGTATCATGCACGGACTCGCCGAAACCAAAGGCGTTGCCGTTGATCAGTTGAAAACCGAAGAGGTCACCCGTGCCGCCTCCCTGGATGACGATTTTCAAGATTTTGTCGGTGTACTCGCAGATAGAGTCAAGGCCTATGAAAAGACCATGGACTTGATTTATAGACGATACAATGAAAATGAGGACAAGGACGTCTTTCGCAACAAAGTTGAACGGATGACACTGATCAACCTGATGCTGTTGTGGCGCGAGGAACTCGGGTTTGGGAAAGTTCAGAGTAATCTGTACCGATTACTACTAGATTTGATTCTTGAAACCAATCCGGACAACCCGGATCGAGCAGATTTTCTCAACACAAAATCGCTGACTGAGTATTTCGATAATGAAGATTTGGCGAATGGCGGCTTCACAAAGCTTGAAAACGTGCTACGCCGGCAGACCTTTGAAAGCCTGCAAAACGTGGTGAATTTTGTCTCAGAATTACAAGGGGTAAAATATCTCATGGATCGAGTTGGTAGTGGGGATGCTGAGGTTATTGTTGTCAATGCGGACGCGAGTGAGTTTAAAGACTGGTTTGAAAGTGATAATGTAAAAAGTGCGGCGGGAACGGGAAGGTTCCGGACCAGCGGTGTTAGTGGGGATACTAAAAACGTGACTTACCCGGCGCTTATCTACTTTACTGATATCGCCTTTAAAGATGAAACTGACAAGATATCCTGGTTGGAAGGCTTGGCAAAATGGCAACTCCGACTTAGCGAGGACAGTGCACTGTCCGCCATCATACCTCCCATCTGCGTGTCAACTGGAGCACAAGGAATGTCGGAACTCGGTTGGGAAACTCAAGGGAAAGATTACCAAACAGCCGTACGAGAATCCCTTGCGCCCGTGGTGATCGTGGGTCCTTCACCCAGGTTAAATTCTGAAAATGATGGATTTCCAACCGTACTGCCTGCAGGTTATCTCCTGGCCGCCAGAGTTATGGGTTGCGCGGTTGACGGGCTCTCGATAGAGCCGGCCGTTGGCTTTAGAGGCGAGGGTCGTTTTTGCACGCTGTGTCCGGGATCTGAACAAATCTCAAAGTCACTTGACAATGTGGTTTGGGGCAGTCGTCACAACTATTACAGCCTGGCGGCGGACCTGTACTTATATATTGTGATGCTCATCATTCTGCGAGTGAAAGAAGACAGCAAGGAATTCGTTGAAGATAAAATTTTGTGGAGGAATTTCTGCTTTCCAATAAATTCGTCAGATGCGCACACGAAGACTTTTAGAAAAGCGAATTCTGACCTGGGGCGGCTCGTATTTGGTAGTGACATGAGTCGTTACGCGCTAGGCGATTTCATACCCGATGGACCGCTGAAGACCTTATTAGTTGGGCGCAGTGGTAATAATATTCAAAACGGCGAATGGGATCAGGTTCAACAAATTCAAGAAGATTACGAGTGGTTTAATCGAGCGCTTGCCGCTTTAACCAAGCACACCAACGAAGCATTGGAGAACGCATAATGGCAATTGATATCACATTCGATGGACAAACAACTAAAAATTCTACGATTGGCTACAAAATTTCGTGTTGTTTGAAACCTAACGTGGGATTTAAACAGGAATTTTATGTCTACCTTGAGCTCGAAAGAGCGTCTCACGAAAAGTCCGATTTCTATTCTATAAGGAAGGGTTCAAGTCCTCACACGGGCGACCTGGCATTTCTTGGCCAATTTAGCGAAGTGGGACCCAAGCATGAGTTCTCCAATATCGATTTGCAAGCATCGCATCTGCGCGCAAGACAAAACTATAAGACTCGCGTGCTGGAGTTTATGTACAGAGATCAATTTTTGCAAGGTCAAGACGAATCGCCGGTAAAGCTTGATAACAGCTGGGAAAATGCGCTGGAGGATAATCGGTTGGGTGACGAGTATATCTTGACCTTGAACGGCAGAACGGATGGTTTGCTTGGGCTCAGCTTCAGACAGAGTTACAGTGGTTTGCAGATTCTTCGCCTGGCATGGTATTCCAATCACGAGAATTCGTTCCTTAAAGAAATTCTTGACCGGCGGAACACGTGGTCTTCCCTTGCGTTCAATATCGGTAGTCAAGATTTTGAGATCAAGCCGAACGACATTACCTGTGTGTATGTAGACCATAGTTTCGGGTCGTTCCTGGATGATCCTCTTCCTAGTGTGTTAGATATTTATGATAAACACTCGTCGAATTCTCACGGCAGAAGCCTCGCTCAGCTTGAAGTTCAGGATGATACCGCGCATGGGCTGTTAGCGGCCGAAACCGCAGATCAAAATACGAGCAGTGTAAGTTCTAACCGCATCGTAGAAACAGTGACCTTAGTCTTGAGTGCGCCAACGTATGCGCAAATGGAAATCGAGTAATCTGTAATGGCCTTAGAGCTAAAGTTCACTGCTGAAGGAAATGATACCCGGTCAGAGCATGCGCTTGAGGTAGAACTAGTCCGCCGGGTGGGAGGCGCGGTTGAATTGAGAGCGCTCGTGGAACTATCGTCGACTGGCGACATACGCGAATACCTCGATGCGTCACTCACGCCGTTGGTGAGTTCAGAGGTTGGGATCGAACCTATCTACAAACAGAATCCGTTGCTGCCGCAGATGAAATTCAGTCTGGTGGGTATGCAGTGGCGTGGCGAGAATCAGGCGGTGGAGATACTCGCCTGTGGCACACGAATCGACCGCAGTCGCTCGGATGACGATCCATTTGTGCCGCGACATCGAATACTTCATGCTCAAAATATGAAGGAGCTGCTACAATTGTTTCCAGCCGTCGCAGAGCTAACGAAAGATGTTGCCGTGGAATTCGAAAAAATAGATTTTGCGGATGGTAAGGATGCATCGATTGTTCAGCCTGGGATTTCAGATTGGGAGTTTGTTCGGGGTTTGCTTAATCAGAGCGTGTCGCATCAGCAGGGGGCGCAGAGAATGTATCCGGTTCTTACCGGGGGCGCATCAGACGGCAGCGCGGGTAAATGGATCATTACCTGGGGCGACCGCGCAGCTTATGAAACCTTGGGGAGTATCGATGGCCGGCTCTGCGATGACGCAGACTACAAATTTAGTTTGGCAAAAGCACTATCGACCCAAGGTGGACAGTATAACTCGATCTACGATCGATTTCCATCTGTTGAACGAATTCTGGAACGACCATTTTTTGATTCAGCGGCCTGGACAGATTGGACAAAGCAGGATTTGCCCCTGTTTACCAAGAAAACGAAAAACCTTATCCACCGACTATCGGACCAGATAGTGGTTACGGGAGGGGACTATTATTGGAAAACAATAATGTCCTTGTTACCGGATAATGTTTCCATGCGAATACCGCAATCAAGCACGACCATCGTACCTTGGCGTGGAATTGGCATTGTCACCAAAGCGCCGAAAGAAGGGCCGTGGATTGAGGTTGAAGTACCGGGATTTGAGGGTGATGCCAATACTGCGCAAGCGAGACTGGTCACCAACTACGGGGGGCCCTCCGGCAAGGAAGGATTTCACTTTGTTCCGGACGTCGGCACCTCGGTTAGTCTTAGCTACATTCCCATCGTACCCAAAGTGCCGGGTGGCGCGGCTCACGCGTTGTTGCTTGCACACGGCAATGTGCGTACCGAAGCGGCGCAAATACCTTCTCCCTCACTGGTTCTGCCCGACCCCATGACCTCGGAACTTGCTGATCAACAGGTCAACAAAGTGGGTGCTATTTCCATTGGCAGTGATCTCGCGGTTGCCGTGAGCAGCAAGGCGGAGTTCAATACGAATGCCAACGACCTCAACCTGAAAGGTGGTATGACACAAATCGTATTAACCAAGGGGATGATAAACCTTGCTTAGTTCTAAATTTAGTTACGAATCGATGTTACTGGCCGAACCCGGCGCGCGATTAGATAATGATCCTGCAATCAATTTGGTTTCAAGATTGGGGTATAACATTCCTCGAAATGAGTACCAGAAACGTCTGTGCATGATGATGTGGGTTGAAAATGGCATACCCCAACTGGGTGCAGAGACTAAGGCGCATGCTGCTGATTTTGAAAAAATTAATAAAACTACGTTGGAAGGATTTTCTCTGTTGCCGAAATCTGAACTAGACATATTTGTCGAGGGTCAGGTAATTTACAACGGCGTGACATATCATTTCGATCGTTCAAAAGACGATATGCCCTATGCGCATAGACTGCTGCACATTTCTGACAGCAATACTGGTGCTGTTAAGTTTCAGGAAAATCGCGGGACTATTCATATAGGCGAAGCGCCAAGTGCGGCCAAGCCTATATTCTTCGATCCTATTCGGGTTGTGTTTTCAGATGAAAATCGTTTGAACGAATTGCAAAATCTGGAGGGTATGAGTCAATCTAAATGTTGTTTGTTGCCACCCACTTGTACAAGCTTCGACGATCTATCCTATTTTAATAAAGCTGATAGTAAACTGCGAAGCGGTCTCTTGAAATTGATTAAAGAGCTATCCGGGCCTGTCAGTATGGCGCAAGCACTTGTGGAATTGCAACAATACCCACTGCTAAGAGATCTTTTGGCCGAGGGCGCAATCCTGGACGTCGATTTTAACGTTGATTCACAAACATTCACACATTTTACGATTGCTGATAACAAACACCCTGTAGCGGCGTATCGTCGAAAATTCCTGCAAGGCAATGATGGGAATTTAAACCAATTAGCCAACGATGTGGGCAATTCTCTGCTATCTGACATAGTAGCCCGTGTGGAAAAAATCACCTACTCTGGTGCAGTGCCGATTAGAACGCATACCAAGACCCAAGCACGGAAAACAGTGACAATTTCAAGATCGTCCAGAGGCACATGGAATCGTCTAAATAAACTAAAACAAGGCTTGGGAAACCAAGAGGACCGAAAATACTTCGTTGAGTCAATTCTCGAACCCTACGAAAACAGCGACGATAAAAGATTCAATCATTCCGGTGCTGAAGATGCTTTTCTAGCGCATTGCTGGCGATACCCTGGCGCCCCGGGAACTAGCGCCGACTCGGACATATCTGACGCGTGGCGGGCCTGTTTGGAAAAACTGTTGCTAGCCTGGGAGGACGGGCGCCACTTCAACTACGCTGATTACCTATCCCGAAAGGTTGCGGATTGGCCCCGTTTGAAAGCTATGGTCGATAATACGGTCGATGATTTAGCCGATAACAATACAGCCAATAAAATCTATGAATTTGTCTATTCCAAGCTGGTCGCGGACCCACAGTTGGAGTTGGATACATGGAAATATCTGCTGCCCGCAGGTTCTCGTCTGGTTGCGGGCGGCATGGTAGTCCTTGATGACTCTGTTGTATGCCTTGATGACGGATACGCACTAGCATGAGTCGCGCCTGGCCAACCTGGCAACCAGGAGGTGAGCTTCGCGCGGAAGATCTGCTTGGCCTGGAGGATTATCTGCTTTCGCGGCACCTTTTCAACGGCAATGATTGGGGGGTTGATAAAATTGCTCAGGATTCGGTGGTCATTACCGTTGAGGAGAATACCGCTACAGTTACAGTGAATGCAGTTCGTGGCCTAACACGTGGTGGCCAACCCGTAATCGTAGAATCTTCGATCCCACAGACCTTTGACATCAAGCTTGCATCAAACAATACCTTGGACGTGGATGTAGCACTGCAGATTAATGAGCCGACTGTTGAAAGTAAGTCAGAAATGCCCATCGAGAATGGCCGAGTGCGCCACCTCGATTCAAAAATTACACTGCACGTCGAGTCCGATTGCAACGCCGAACAACGACAGTCATTACAAGTAAGAAAAAATGGCTTGTATCTCGGCAGCTATAGATGGAAATCGGGTGAGACCTGGTTACGTAAAAAGCCACGGGTACGCTCACTGGTTGCACTTGAAGACTTTCCAGACTGGCGGGAATGGACGCAGCCCTTAGTCTGCGAATTGGGCAAGCTGGTGGTGCAACACAGTCGACCGCACACAGAGGTGGCCGCGCAAATGGCCTCGCAGCAACTGCTGTTGGCCTTACATCGGTGGAAGCATCTCACGGTATCCGAGTGGACACACCTTGCTAACATTCTACATTGGGCAGAAACATTTCAGCCACACGGCTGGGAATCTCAAGCCTTCAAGGACACCGATCGCATCAATACCCATGATTGGCAAGGCGAGGACTTACCCAAAAATATCATCGCGTTGATCCATGGCTTGCTTGAGCAAGGGTCAGCCCTGGGGCCAGAACTCCTAGAGGGCAAAGATTACGATTACAAGAAGATTAGGGGCAAAAACGTCATCTTTAAGTTGGCTAATTCACTACAAGGTAGCTACTTGCGCCTCGGATTGAGCACATTGAATGGTGTCGGTGAGGGCAGGTTACCCCAGCTTACCCAACCTGACAACGAGGGCTTTACGCCTCAAGTGGGTAAAAAAGTGGGCGATACACACAGTGATGGATATATGTACGACAAATTCAAAGTCAATGTAGACTTCGAATTTGTTGTAAAGAACCTTACTGCAAAAGACGCGTCAGAAATAAAATTATATAAACCAATAACGTAGAGGAGTGAGGGTACGCATGTTCAAGTTCACAGAACCCGAAGGTCTACACAATGAATTTAAGGCCTTAATCAACGATCAGGACCAGCATGCACCCATTGAGCAGATCGATGCATGGCGAGACTATCTGGAACAGGCTGCCTCAGGCAATGTAAGCCTTTCCCCAATTGTTGCAGACGAATTGATACAGTCACTGGAGAACGAGAATATTCCAGAGAAAGGGTGGACTCGTGACCTGATTAACTTGACCCTTGTTTATCTTAAGCTTGTCTACGCCAATAATGAAATCGAGAATGAATCGGACCGCTTTGGTCGTTTCTATGTAGACAAAATTAAAGATGACCAACTGGAACCGGGTTTGTTAAGAACAATGAGTGCGCTATTACAAACATCAGAAAAGCGGAAGACAGGACCTGCCGCATTTTATGCAATTATGCAAGGCCGACGACTTGCAAAAATGATTTCAAGCCATGAAGAGAGTAATCACGACCCAGTGCTGAAGGCCTATTGCGCATACTTAAACCGCGAACTTCCTTGCGGTGATCAAAGCGATGACGCTGCGCAAAATCGTTGCTGGCGTTATTTGCAGCAGATAAAGGATTCAAGAAACTGGAACCTGAGACCTGCCGGGCAACGGCTTTCATTGCTGGAACGCTCAAGGGTGACACTCGGTGGGTCACCCGCAGGAGTTGCGCCGCGACAATGGCTGATTATGGCGTTGGGCGCATTTAGTATCGCGGCCACTGTAGCGATGTTTAGTTTCAATCAAGACACTCGACGTGAGTTTCAGGCGTTTCATGGCAAGTTCATCGCACCGTACGAACAGGCCTTAGGCGTGAGGATAGATGACTGATGCTGACACGGCTGAAAGCTTTATTTACGTCAAAGGGCAATAGTGGCAGTGAGGCACAGACTGAAACTATTCGCATTGTTACTATAGGACCTTCAAGCTCAGGAAAGACCAGCTTCTGGCAGAAGCTGCTACAGGAGGACTCTACTCGTCCCCGATTGCCGTTGCATCTGGAACTGGAGTTAGACGAGCATGCACTTATTTTCACGCAGCCAGACCTGCCGGCCGCTACTATGGATGAAGTGGTAGTTTTCCGGGGTAACGTTCGCCACGGTAACGTCGGCCGAAGTCTTGAAATCGTCGATATAAATGGCGGACTCGTGCGTGAAACCGAAAATAAATTGCGTGAACGTCTGAATGAATTAGTAAAAGAAGCACACTTGGTATTATTTTTTCTACCACCCGAGGTGCTCGAACCCGGGAATGAAACGCGATATCGCGAGGTGATCTTACGGTATATACAACTAATGGATATCGCGTTGGATCACCCGCCTAAGTCGGTCAATAAAGCATTATCGTACATCGGCATATGCTTCACAAAAGCGGATGAATACGGGTTTATGCCTTTACCCGATCCGCGGGCCATGCATAACACGAAAAGTTCAACGTTATTTCATCAGATTTGCCGAAAAAACGATGTGAGCGATGACGCGCTTACTCGCTTTATGCAGAGTTTGACGTTTGCCCAAGGGAAAGAAACCAGCGGTGCAGATGTTAACCACATTATGCGTCACAGCAGAGGTCTGTGGAGTCGAGCTATCGAGCGCGGACACCGTTATATCAACGCATACTGGATTGCCACCGGTGCTTCGAGCTATGATAACCGTTACGATAATTGGTATTCCAGAGGCGCCCACTATCTCATAAGTGACTTTGCCGAACATCTTAGATTGTTTTTTCCCTATAAGGCGCCAGCAGGATTCCATGCAACTATTGGCTATCGTTATCGAATAGGCTTACTCGCAATTGTCTTTGGTGCGTGCGTCTGGACGGCTATCGTCACGGTTTCCTTGATTGGCGAGAGATCCAGTGTGAAGACATTCGAGCGCAATAATATAGCCAATTACCCGCCTATTAAATACAACACAGAGGACTTGGATTTAACCAAGTTAAAATCCAACAACAAAATCATAAAAGCGCTATCGTTAGAAGAAGTCAACACCAAGCTGGCAGCCTACGCAAAGCTGGTGAGCCACGCGAATACAGACAAACACACCCAGGACCCATGGGAAGCAATAAACGCGCGGAACTTTGAATATCCCAGCGAGATCACCAAGCGTTTTGTTGCAGTGCTCAAGAGCCGCACAGACGCATACCAGAAATTTAGCCAATTAACCGCTGTAACATCTTCACCCGTGGACGCTCACTTGTTTGCTGAGTTTACCGCATACTACATTCAAGACCATTCCGACATGCGCTTTAAAAACTATCTGGCAGGCTATAGTAAGCACGCGCCCATTGGGGATGTCCGGATTGAGAATGAACTCAAAAATACCGAAAAAAAGAATAAGCTGCGTGAGGCCGCGAGAGCCTATTTTAACGACGGTAATCTCACGGGAGATGCGTTGAGCGTCTACCTGAAGGCCGTGGGCAAGTTTGATCTACACGCTGTTCCCAAGACCTGCATGAGTCCGAGTTACCTTCCCAACGTTGAGAAAAAATTGCTCGCCACCGAGATTCGAAGCGTGGACATGGTGTTTAAAAAAGATGAGGTATTTCTTATTCAATTGCAGCCTGTGTTCGCATCAAAAGCACCGCAAAGTTTGGCGTTGATTTGGCAAACGCCCCCTCATACTGAAGAGATAGATGTGCTGTTAGAACGTAATATAACCAGTGGTAACATGCTTAAATCCTGGTCTGTGCCTAGCCCCGGATTTTCTATCGCATTGGATAATTGGCGAATAACATCGGTTGGTTTTGTTTCCAATTATGCTTCGGTTGAAGAAGATCGATCGAAGTTAATAAAATTGTCGGTCGCCAACGACGAAGCACCGAGTCTAGAGAAAATGCTAAACGTGTCCTTGACGGAGAACGGCAATTGTATTTTGGAAAATAACCATGCAAACGTTGTGCGACTATTGCGGCCAGTCGCAGCAAAACTACTCGGGTCTGATGTTTAATCATCATTTCATTTACGGCAAGGGAGTGGCTTCAGAAGAGTATCAAGACTGGCATGTCATTGCCAGCGCCCCCGTTAAATTTGCGCCACTTTATCGACGTATCGCAACGTATATCATTAACCCGGTTTTGGCAACGGTTCAGTCGAGCATTGCTTATGACACACAGCTTCTTGTTTGTGTCGAGCAAGGTAATGAAGCTTATTGGACCTATTCACGCGTGTTCCATGTCGGTACTGATGCCAGCGGCCGTAAGCTATTCTCGTACCATACTCTGCTGATGTCCGACGAGCGGCTTACCCACATTGGATATCAACCCTCGCGATTGTTGAGATTGATGGCCTACAAAAAGGGACGCCACGGCTTTTACATCGGAGGTGTCGATGAGGAGATCGCAGGGGAAAATCCGATTCAGCTTAAGACCATTGAATTACGGGCCGACAAACTCCCGGACACAATTCCGGACACAATCAATGCGCATGGGGATCAAGACGTCACGAATGCCGTGCAAGCACTCGATATAAAATTCGTGGATGCAATACCTCGATCCGATGGCGTGACACATGACGTTCTCGAATTCCTGACTAGCACACCAGAATCACACTTGGGGGTGCTTGCCGGCGTGTCGCTGAGTGAGGCTAAAAGTGCGCAATCCAAATTACGTAGCCTCGGAATCGGTTTAGTGTCGCGCCTATCGCCAGACTCGGCGCAGTCCGGTGCAAAGGCTGCTGAACCGATAGCAGACAGCCCGTTGTCAACGCTAGCGCCAACAGTGGACGCGCCTGATGGAGCTAGTAAGTCAAAATCGGTAGAAAATAACAACAAAAATGTACTGAGTACGCCATGCCAAACGACGGATGATATTACCCTCGCTGAATTTGAAGACACAGCCGAAGCAAACCGCAGCGATCGCACCGCTAAGACTAATCCGGAGCGGTCACCATTGCTAGACGGTCAACCCCAACCACCGCACCACTCACCGCACTCCCCACCGCAAAGCCAAACTATCTCAACAGCAAACACTGCCACAAAGGCCAAAAACCGGATAGCGTGGACGGCGTTGGGTTTTGCATTTCTCGCGTTTCTGATTGTGCTTCTTCAAAAGCCAGTGGCGTCCGACGATGCCAGAATTCCCGAGTTGCAACGTGATATTCGGGCGCTGCAGAGTGAAATAGAAACCCGTCAGGACAAAGTTTCGGCGGATGCAGCGCTACACCAGTTACAAGTTGGATTGAAAGAGCAATTGGCGGAATTGGAATTGATGCTTAACACGACTCAGACCAAAACCGATAACAATTTGGTTGTCACCGAGCAATTGCAGGAACAACTGACCCAGCTCTCGGTGCGCCTTGACACCAGCACCCGAGAATTGAGCGATTTGGCAGGAAACATTAAAGGCACACAGGGGACAGAAAGTGATACACCAGAGATTGAAAGTGAATAGTAAAAACAGATCCTTGTTGCTAGTCGCGATTTTGCTAACGTTGTTACGAAGCGAAATCTCGCTTGCCGATGAGTGTTTAACACTAGCCGACAAACTTGCCGACAAGGCGACCAACGTTGGTGTTTGTGAAGCAAAGAATCTTGGTATCAATACCTATTCACTCAGTGAGCCGCTTCGAGCAGGCACCTATTGCTTAAAAATTCCGAAAATGCCAGAAAATGAGAAGCTAGTGGTTTTTGCTCATCGATCAATTCAAAGTGCTGAGAATAAATCTATTGTGCAAACCTATGCAGACTCGAAGGATCAGTGCCAGTTGGCAGTGCTGGAAGTGCCTAGCTGCACAACCACCCTCAGCTTTACCCGAGCTAAACCAGCGGGTGATTGCATGTTTACGAAAAAACAGATTAGCATGACGGCGCTCAACGATACGGCAGCGTGCGCCTGCAATTATCATATACCCGCACGTTCTGGCGTTAAGGCCAGGCACCTCTCAATAGAGGCCAAGCTTAAGCGTTCATTTGCAAAGGAAATCTCTCTCTACCCGGAAGTAAGCTGGCTATCAGGCAGTTTTAATGTTGATCTGCAGGCACCGCTTAATACACTCGAATCTCTCTCCCGAGAAGAGTCAATCGAACGAAAACAGCAATCAGTCGAGTCACTTAAGCAGCTGGCGCGATGGCTCAATGCTCACCCGGAAATACTAAAACTCGGCATTGCGGGTGTCTCTTACAATTCCATTAATCAGAAAATTAAGACTAATAATGTTAGATTCAAAGCAGTTATAGACTACTTGAAAAAGGAGGGCATCGATGGACGCCGACTCACACAGGTGACACCAGGTTATTTACCGGTTCGTCCCGAGGTTGAGTCCGGCGGCTGGATCACCATTAGCGTGATATCGTTGGATGGGACACGATGAACGCCATCGAGAAGCGTGTGATCGATTTACAGGAACGCTGGGAAACATTTGTGCAGTCGGATGCGAAGCTGTTGCGCTGGCTGGCCGATCAACGGGAAATTCGTGTGATCGACGGTTTTATTAAACTGCAAGCCGAAGAGCATGACTATCATGCCGGTGACCTGTTTTTTAGTTTCGACACACCGTTTGTGGATGAAAACCAGTACGCGACTGCCTTGGTCACGGCGTTCAAGGCAGACTATGACAACGCCGACAAAGAGGCGAAGCAGGCCGGACAGGCTTTGCCGGAATGGCGTCCGGACGAACAAAAAGATCGCGACCCGGTAACCTGGCTGGCGACCACGTGGTGTTCATTCGCCGAGCTGTTTGGTGATAATTTCAGGTTTCTGGTCGCCTATCTTCGTCCCCAGCAGATCGACGTCGCGGATACTAGTGCGTACATTGCATTTGTGGCAGCACTGATCGCGCAATTGCCGGATAATACCCGGGTGTTATTTCCAGACACCGCAGAACGCCCGTTCGCCGATGCGCTCGAACAAAATGAGTTGGTTCAATCTGACAAACTGGAATTGGACATGGATCGGGCCTATACCGAACTGGCGCAAACCTCAGGCGGCGAAGGACCGGGCTATGAATTCCGCAACCTAATGGTGGCCGCGATGCAAGCAGGAAATGCGGGTTATACGGCTGCGTTTGTCACTAATCTTGACAACTTACTCGATCTCACCACGACACAAGACTGGTTGCAGCAAGCGATTGTGGTACACATGCTGGCGGGTGGCGTGGCCATGAACAGTAAAGAATTCACTCAGGTTATTGCGCACTATACCAGCGCCATCGAATTGGCCAAAAAGTTGCGCGAGCGCAGCGATCCCGTGGGGCCTGTGTGTTTGTACCAGGCCAATATGGCTGTGGGTACCGCCTACCTGGTGCAGGAAAAGGCGGACTACCCAAACGCCGCCGAGCATTTTATCGCCGCCACTAAAGCGGCCGCTGAGTGCGGCGACACTCAAAAGGGTTTGTACCTGATCGAGGCGTGGCGCATGGCGGCACATGCCCATAGCGGCGAAAAGAAAATTGCGGCGGCGTGGGAGGCGTTGTGGCAATCGCATGCCGCCGCTGCACTGCTGCCAGAAGAAATTGCCCCAACAGACACCACATTGGCGGAGGTGGGTAAAGCGCTATTACAGTTGACGCAAAAACAGCATCGTTGGATCGGCGGGTCAACCCCCTACGCGGGTAAAGCGAACATGGTTCGCGACGCGTTTACCAGTGTATTGGGTGAAAGCTGGGACACTGCCTAAGCGATGTCGCTCGCGGTCAAACACTTTGATCCGGTCATTGGTGTAGACGTCCATATCGTGGCAACGCCAGCCGGACCGATTCCGATGCCGCACCCGTTCGTGGGCATGATACTGGACCCGTTTGACTATATTCCCATTATTGGGTCGACCGTGTTAGTGAACGGTGTCCACCGTGGTATTGCGGGTTCCGTAGGTATCAACGCGCTACGTCACATCCCGCTGGCCGGTTCTTTCATCAAGTTCCCGGCCAACGAATGCGAAATGTTCATGGGCAGCCAGAAAGTCACCATGGACGGCGATGCGGCGAGCTATCTTGGTTTGTCTGCCTTGAGTTGCCAGGACATTGGCATGAGCACGCCGCCAAGAAGCAACCCCAAGAAAGGCACCAAGCTTAAAACCCTGGTCCTACCGTCGTCGGTGGTATTGCCCGTGCCGGCCGGGTCGCCGGTCAATGTGAACGGTCCACCGACCATTTCACTGGCTGCAATCGCGGGCCATGTTGCCCTATCGCAATTGGGCAAAGGCTTAAAAGCGGCCAAGAAAGCCGTGGGTCGCAGCGGGGCCGTGCGCACGGCACTTAAGAAGTTCAGTGCCCTAAAAAAGCGGGTGTTCAAAAACCTGCCGCCAGGGGTGCTCAAATGTAATATCCTCAAAGCAGAGCCGGTCAACGCGATCACCGGTGAAGTGCTGTTGGCGCAACTCGATTTCGACTTGCCATGGCGCGTGCCGCTGCGCTGGATTCGAAGTTATGGTTCCCAGAATACGTATCGGGGCGTGTGTGGCGTGGGCTGGGAGACCCCGGCCGATGCCAGATTGATCCGTACCGGAGCCGAAACCTATCAGTTTCATGACGGCAGCCTGTCCACCAGCCACTTCCACCTGGCAGACGGCGAGGCGCGCGACCCGCTGAACGGCAGCGTGCTCATTATCGAACAAGGCGCTGATCAAGCTGCCGAACCCGGCGCTGAAAGCAGTGCCGAGCGGGGTGTGGCCCGGGTCAGGGATTCCGCCGGTCTGACTTACCACTTTTTGCTGGACAACAGTCGCCAGGCGGCACGCCTGCAGCGCCTGTCGGATGCCGCGGGCAATGGCATCGACTTCATCTGGAGCGCGCACGGGGCCCTGCTGGCAATGTACGAAAGTTCAGGCATCAAGATAGTAGCGACCCACGATGAATTTGCTGACCTCACCTCACTTACTCTGCATCACCCACAATTTGAACCACGCCTGTTGAACCGTTACCGCCAGACCCGCTCGCACAATTTGATAGAAGTTGAAGATAGCGCCGGGCATGTCTATACCCTGAGCTATAGCGGCGATCACCGGCTGGCCATGCACACCGATCGTAACGGCCTGAGCTTTCGCTACGATTACCAGCAGATCGACGGCGAGTACCGTTGTGTGCATACCTTTGGCGACGGTAAACTCTACGATTACCAATTTGATTACCAGCCGCACGCCCAACAAACACAGGTTACCAATTCTCTGGGTCACAAGACCAGCTTTTGCTATAACGATCAATTCCTGCCGGTTGAAGAAATCAACGCCCTTGATCAGCACACCTATTATGAGTACGACCCGTTCGGCCGCACCACGGCAGTGATCAATCAAAAGGGTCTGCGCACCAGCTTCGAGTACGATGCCCATGGCAACGTGATTCGGGAAACCAATCCGTTGGGGCATTCGCAGCAGCGCCGCTTTGATGATCTCGGCCGGATGGTGTCCATCACCAGCCCAAGAGGCCACAGCGCCGCGATAGAATGGAATGCGCAAGACCGCGTTGCGCAGGAAACGGATGCGGGTGGGCACTGTTGGTTATATACCTATAACCGACACGGTGACATCACCCTCGCGACCGATCCACACGGCCACGAAACCCGATTTCGATACGACCCGAATGGCCAGCTGATTGCGATACAGGACGCGCTAAAACGCGAGACCCAACGTTGCTTTGATGATCTGGGCAATGTCACCAAAATTATAGAACCGGGTGGCTTCGAATCACGCTTTGATTATGACGCCAGGGGCTTGCTCACCGTGCAGACCAACCCCAATGGCGTCGCGGAGCGCTTTGGCTATGATCGCGAAGGTCAACTGGTCAGCTTCCTCGACGGTGAACAACGCCTGACCCGTTATGTCTACTATGGGCTAGGTGAACTGGGCAAGATCATCCATCCCGATAAGTCTGAAGTTATCTACGAGTATGACACCGAAGAGCAGGTCATTGCGGTGGTCAACGAGCGCGGTGAGCGCTATCAGTTCGACTATGACGCCGCAGGGCGGGTGGTCAGTACCACGGATTATTGGGGGGCGCAAACGTGTTATGTCTATGATGAGCTAGACAACCCGGTGACCATAATGGATGCGTTGCAGCGCGAGACCACACAAACATTCGATGATGCAGGTCGAGTCACGGAGCGCCGTTATGCCGATGGTGACTATGCTCAGTTTGAGTTTGACGACGATGGCAACGCCGTGTCGATCCGTTCGCGCGACCACCATGTTCGCCGGGCGTACGATCCGCTGGGGAGTGTCGAAGAGGAATGGCAAGACGATGTCAAAATTAATTATCGCTTCGATCCCCTGGGTCGGCTCAGCCTGCGCCAGACCAACGACAATAGGGTGCAGTATGACTATGACCCGCTGGGGCGCGTGTCCGCCGTTTCCGTTAACGATAAACAAATAGTACGGCGGCACTACCCACAGAGCGAAGACACTATTGTTGACGATCTGCTGTCAGGTATACGGCGCGAACGCGTGTTCGATGCCGATAAAAGACTGGTCAGCCAAACCACCGCGCGTGGCGGCGATACCTTGAGTGGACGGCGCTTTGCTTATGACCGCGTGGCAAACCTGATAGAGCGGCACGATGTTAAGAAGGGCTCACAGCGGTTTGGATATAACAATCGCGACCGGCTCAATGAATGGGTGGATGACGCCGGGGCGATGCATAACTACCTGCCGGATGAGGCCGGGGATTTATTGCGGCATCGTGCTAAGGTTAAGGCCATCGGAACGGTAACGGGCAATGATACAACCGCCATCGCAACGCCTATCGCAAGAACGGCCGTAACCGAGGGTGTGGCCTATGAATACGATGCGGTCGGTAATGTGACCCGAAAGCGGTATGGCGTTGATCTTGAGATTGATCTGAAGTTTAATTGGGATGCGCGCAATCGGCTGCATTCTGCGGAGACGGCGCAAGGCACGGTAAAATTTGACTATGATCCCTTTGGGCGTCGGCTGCGTAAGTGGTCAGCGTCGAGTGATACCCGATTTCATTGGGAGGGTGATCGCTTACTTTCTGATCACAAGGGTGATTTAAGTAGAGAGTTTGTGTACGAGCCTGATGGATTTGTACCGTTGTGCGCGGTGGACCAGGATGGGCGGGTGCAGTATTATGAAACTGACCAGATTGGTCTGTGTCATGAGGTGTTTGATGAGACCGGTGAGATACTGTGGTCGGGTCGGTTTGATGCACAAGGGAGGCCGGAGAATGCCTCGGAGATTTGCCCGTTTCGGTTTCAGGGGCAGTATTTTGATGTTGAGACGGGGATAGTTTATAACCGGTATCGGTATTTTGATGCGGGGACGAGTTCGTTTTTGTCGGTTGATCCGATTGGGTTGGCTGGGGGGGTTAACCTTTACGGGAATGGGGAGAATGTTTGGGGGTGGGGTGACGGGGTTGGGTTGAGTTGTAATAAAAGTAATGTTACAGAGGAAGGAACTACTCGAGTAGGAAGATGGATGGGAAAAACAGAGCATGAGGCGATGGTTAATAGTGGCAATGTGATTGAAAGTAAACTAGGAGGTGTTACTAGTGTTACGACGCCTCCAAATGCTACTGCGTGGATACGACAAACTGATGGGTCTCGGTTTGTAGAATTTGACGTACCCAGTTCTACCATCAGAGCCAGCGATGGGGTAACAGGAAAGATTTTTGGTCCCAATAGCTTTTTAGGTCCCAAGAAAGGTATCACTGAGATGCCACCTGCAAGCAACATTCAGCAAACAGTTTCGAAATGGCCGAGGATGGAATGAACATTGAAGCACCATTGATTGTAAAAGAATGGCTGAATGAGCATAGAGCTATGATGCTTAAGGAAGATATAAACGTAGAATTACGATTACCTCCAGAAAATGACACGTTGAACAAAGCTACTATAAGATTAGACGCAAATTCAATTCTAGCGAGCCTAACTGTTTGGGGTAGTGGTATGGTTGAATACATTGTGATGCATGGAGAATCTGACGACGATATCGAAAGCACTGATGTTGAATGTGTAAACAGGCAAGATGTAGCTGAGAAACTAGATTCCTTTTTCCAGGATTTTCTTAAACTTATTGCTGAGTACTAATAATTCCTACTAAAGTAGGGAAAAGTAGGGGACAGGAAAAGAGTAGGAGTAGGGGACACAGTAGGAGTAGGGGACACTAAAGGGAAATAGGGGACAAAAGGGAAATAGGGGACACTGAAGAGGAAATAGGGGACACTGATGTCTTAATGCGTTAATGGAAATGTTGTGAAGATGAGGGAATGATTATCGAATGCCAAGAACGGGAAGACTTCATATTGTAGACGGTTATTACCATGTAATGGGTCGTGGTCTAGAGCGTCGGCGAATATTTTCGGGTAAAAAGAATAAGGAAGATTTTATAAAAGGGAAGTAGGGGACACTGATGTCTTAATGCGTTAATGGAAACGTTGTGAAGATGAGGGTATGATTATCGAATGCCAAGAACGGGAAGACTTCATATTGCAGGCGGTTATTACCATGCGGAGTAGGGGACACTGATGTCTTAATGCGTTAATGGAAATGTTGTGAAGATGAGGATATGATTATCGAATGCCAAGAACGGGAAGACTTCATATTGCAGGCGGTTATTACCATGTAATGGGTCGTGGTCTTAAGGAAGCAGAAGTAGGGGACACTGATGTCTTAATGCGTTAATGGAAATGTTGTGAAGATGAGGGTGTGATTATCGAATGCCAAGAACGGGAAGACTTCATATTGCAGGCGGTTATTACCATGTAATGGGGCGTGGTCTAGAGCGTCGTCGAATATTTTCGGGTAAAAAGAATAAGGAAGATTTTATAAATAGACTCGCCTTTCTGGTTAAGGAGTTACCATTTGAATGTATGGCCTGGTCATTGATGTCGAATCATTATCACCTGTT
>Ga0316204_10004007_pt1 | contig 27644 bp, 25 predicted proteins | sample 6monrhotite_MG_2_FD_205661 | JGI IMG/M metagenome (GOLD analysis project Ga0316204, IMG submission 205661) | Microbial mat bacterial communities from mineral coupon in-situ incubated in ocean water Damariscotta River, Maine, United States -... | ecosystem: Environmental > Aquatic > Marine >...
GTATTATATACAGGTTGATTATGAAATAAAAGCCAATTTTAAATTTTTATTGATTTATTTTTGACTTGCATAATACTGTCTTCCAATGGTGAGGGCATTGTTCAATAAATTGTAGTGCTTGGGTTTCACTTTTAAAACTTGAAAAGAGAGTAGAACCAGTTCCAGACATGTATATAGGCGCAAAGTTGGATGCTATGTTATAGATGTCTTTTACTTCAGGATAAATATCTAAAACTACAGGTAAGCATGCATTTTTCCATTGTGATTTGTCATTTATATCTGATAACTCTATAGGTGTCTGATTTCTGTTAAGGGTTTTCGATGCAAATACATTTGCAGTCACTATGCCAGTATTAGGAAATATTAATACATAATAATAATTATTTATAGGATAGGGTGTTAATTCTTCACCAATTCCCGTTGCCATGGCTGATTTGTTGAGAATAAAAATTGGAACATCGGCACCAAGAGTAACTGCCATATTTTGTAACTCTTCTTGAGTTAATTGACATTTCCATTTTTTATTCAATATCCTGAGTGTGGTGCCAGCATTTGAGCTGCCTCCACCTAAGCCAGAGCCTTGAGGAATGTTTTTTTGTACATTGATTTTAACCCCTTGGAATACTTTACGATAAGGTTCTAATAGTTTTATAGCTTTGTATATTAAATTGTCTTCTTGTTTAAGTGTACCAAATTCTCCATTGATTTGAATTTCGTCAAATTCAGTGAGTGAATATTCTATGTAATCACCCCAGTCTAACAATTGGAAATAGGTTTGTAATAAATGGTAACCATCGTCTCGTTGACCGAGAACTTTCAACATTAAATTTATTTTTGCAGGACTTAAAAATTTCATTTTGATTAAAAATTCCAATTATAAATAATCAATTTTATCGAATAATTATCTTTAGTGGCTTTAATTTTTTTAGGTAATAATCCCAATCGAGTATATGTCCATTTCTGATAAGTAATTTCCCAATCGTTATCATAGATAATTGTGGGCAACTGTTTATGTGTGATGAGAGGATGATCGGTTTTGTAGCCTCTTACCCAATACTGCAAACTTTTCCATGGAAAATGCCATCCTAATTCATTAGCAATTAACTGTTCTGCATTTTCAGCAATCGAGACTCCATTTTGAGATGACTCCAACTGTGCTTGTTTGTCAGTTTCTGTCAATGTCCAATTACCACCAAATCCAAGCAGGGTTTTAAATTGTGCTTTTATAAAGTGAGGTTTGATATTCCATTGAACTCTTCCAGACCCATTATTTTTTTTATCATTGATTGCCATTTTTCCATTAAATGACCATTCATTAATCTGATTCCAGTCTGAATATTCTTTAATCTTATGATTTCTTTGACAAGCCGTTAATGCAATTGAAATTATAATTAATAAGAATATTTTATTCATGATTAAACAAAACTACTTTTTGATGGTAATATTTTCATTACATCTGAGAAAATACCTGCAGCTGTGACATCTGCACCAGCTCCGTAACCTCTTAGAACCATAGGTATCGGATTATAATATTGGCTGTAAAATGAAATGGCATTTTCTCCATCTTTTACAGAGTACAGGGCAGATGTATTGGCAACTTTTTCAATTTTTACTGTGCATTGACCATCTGCAACAGTGCCAATATAGCGCAGTACAGAATTTTCTTTTTTTGCTTGATGACTTAATTGTTTAATAGAATCATCTAGACTGGGTAATTTTTGCATAAACTCTTCAATATTTTGACAATTTTCAAGTTCTGGAGTTAATAGAGAGTCTATAATAACATCTTCAATTTCTAGATTATAACCAGCTTCTCTTGCTACAATTAATACTTTTCTTGCAATATCCATACCTGATAAATCATCTCTAGGGTCGGGTTCTGTGAATCCTTTTTCTTTCGCTTTTATAACAGCTTCGGATAATTTAAGCCCATCATCTAGTTTACCAAAAATATAAGACATGGAACCAGAAAGAATGCCTTCAAACTTCATAAGTGTATCGCCAGCATGAATTAAATTTCGGATGGTATCAATCACAGGCAAGCCTGCTCCTACATTTGTTTCGTAATTGAATAATCGATTAAATGAGATTGAATGTTGTTTTAATTGTTGATAGTATTTATGTTTAAAGGTGTTGGCTTTTTTATTGGCTGCAACTATATGGTAGCCCGCTTTAAAAAAATCCAAGTAGGATTCAGCTACGCTTTGTGAAGAAGTACAATCGACAATAATTGGATTGATCATATTGGAATGTTGTCTAAATGCTTTTAAATTCTCTCTATCAATTGTAATTAAGTTTGTTTTTAATTGGGTTTTGTAAGTGCTTAAATCTATGCCTTCTTCTTTTAATAAAGCGCCCTTAGAATTGACTATGCCACACACTTTAATACTGATGTTTTGATTGTTAAGGAATGTTTGTTGTCTTTGAATTTGTTGAAGAAAAGCATCGCCTACTAAACCACAACCAATTAAAATGACTTCTACTTGTTGTTTGGAATCAAAAAATAGTTGGTGACAGCTTTTTAATCCCCGTATTACACGGTCCTTTTCTATTACTGCAGAAATTGATCTTTCGTTAGATCCTTGTGCAATAGCAACAATATTGACATTTGCAATTGCAAGTGATTGAAAAAATTGGGCCGCTGTGCCACGTCTTTTTTTCATATTATCTGAAATTAATGTGATAACAGCCAAGTTATCTTTAAAGTTGATAGTTTCCAGTAAATTATTTTTCAATTCCAATGCAAAGGTGTCTTCTAAACTGATACGTGCTTTCTTTTTTGACTGAGTATCTATGCAAAAACTTATAGAATATTCAGATGATGATTGTGTGATTAACACAATACTGATGTTTTGTTTGCTTAAAGTGTCAAATACGCGAGCTGCCATTCCAACCATGCCCTTCATGCCAGGGCCACTCACTGTCACCATAGACATGTTTTGCATGCTAGAGATAGCAGTAGCAAATTTGTTATTTAAAGAGTTGTGGCTAATTGTAGTGCCTTTACAGTTTAAATTAAAAGTATTGCGAATAATGCAAGGAATATTGGCTTGCATCAATGGTGTGATGGTTTTAGGATGTAATACGCTGGCGCCAAAATATGATAATTCCATGGCTTCATAGTAACTCAGTTGAGGTACTAAATATGCCGATTTCACTTCTTTCGGATTAGCATTGTAGACCCCATCTACATCTGTCCAAATTTCGCAAATGTTCGCATTTAAACCGATAGCACATAAAGCTGCGGTATAGTCAGAACCATTGCGACCTAAGGTAGTGGTTTTATTGGCTTGGCTAGATGAAGTAAAACCTGCCATTAATAGAACATTGGCTGTACTTTCTTTGAAAGGAGAAAAATTATGTTTAGTAGCACTGATATCTACATCTCCTGCAAATACATCTTCTGTGGTTTTAATACATTCACGGGTGTTAATAATTTCAACTTTAACTCCTTTTGTGATTAACTGCAAATACATGATGACGACAGATAGTTGTTCCCCAAGAGTCATTAACCATGCATAAATATCAGTAGGGCACTGCTGTAATAAAGAAACTCCTTGTAACTTGGCGTAAGCTTCTTTGAATAAATAGTTGATTTTAGTTTGTTGCTTTTGAACTTCAATTAAGCATGAACATTCTAAATCTAATATAGTTTGGTTGTGTTTGCTTTCTATGTCTTTTAGTTTCTCTTGCCAATTATCATTGTTTACCGCAGAATTAATAATAATGATGAGCTCATCTGTTACTTTGCCCATTGCTGAGAGAATGACTGCAGTTTTTTGAATTGATGCAGATTTTAATATTAAATTGGCTACAATTTGAAGTTTTTCGGTTGAAGCCAAAGATGTTCCACCAAATTTTTTTACTAACATAATTAAAGATTGTTTAAGAATTGGAGAACTATATCAAAAGCTGTGATTAATCACTATGAGTACTGGTAAATTAAGGGTGTTTAATTATAAGTTGCGTTGAAATTTAATATATTGAACGTTACCAGTTAGGTTGTCTAAAGAATTAGACTGTTTAATACTGGATTTGCTATTGTAGCGTTGTTTAGATCCAAATGAAATAATTGTATTATCTGAGAAATACCAATCAAACTCAAAACCAATGCGTGTATTATCTAGTATATCAGTGTTATTCTCTAGATAAGAATCAGTCAGTAATGATGCGCCAAACTTAGATTTACGAATACCTAACTCGAATGAACTGGTATTGACCTTAGAATTATAAAATCCAGCTAAATTAGCTTCTTCAAGTTGTCCATAATCCAGGTTAATATTAACAACATAGCTTTTACCCATATCTAATTTAGATGATATACCAAATTTGTAACCTGATAAATTTTTATTGACTTCAAGAGAAGGTTTTGGTGTGATGAGTTTACTATAACTTTTTTGTTGATTAATTAGACTTTCATTTTGACTTTCTAAAAGATTGTTTGTTTGATTTTCAAACACGCTAAGATTTAAACTTAATGAGTCTGAAAGATTCCAAGCAAAAGCAATTTCATCACCAAATGTAATGTCATTATTTGTTTTTAATGTAAATGAAGGTTTTTGAAAGTTGCTAGTGACATTTATCCAGTCAGAGTCCATTGCAGAATAGCTAATACTTTTATTTTTCTTAGGAGTCAAATTTAAATTGAAATCATCAGCAGCATGGGTTATTAGACCATTTCCAATGAATAGAATTAACACTAACTTATGTATTGTGTTCATTTAATTACCTTATAAATCCTAAATTTTACAGTGGTTTAGAACTATTTATTCGTGTAAAGTTCAACGAATGTTTTCATAGTAGCAATATTATTAGATTTTTTCAATAAAAACAGTGATAGACTTCAAATATCCAACAAATATTTCATGTTGCAATATGTTTAATTGAGAAAATATTAAAGTTTAGGTATTTTTATGAAAGTTTAAAATTTTTTAGGCAAAAACTGGGTATAAATAATCTTCTTTTTGTTTTCTGTGTTCATAAGTCACTAATTCCCAAGCATCTGTTTGTTTAAGTAGCTCTCTGGCTAATTCGTTATTCAATGCATGACCTGATTTAAAGCCATAGAAAGAACCAATTATTGGGTGACCAAGTTGATAAATGTCTCCAATAGCATCTAGGATTTTATGCTTGACAAATTCGTCTTCGTAACGCAGACCATCTTGATTAAGTACTCGGTAATCATCTAGTACTATAGCATTATCCATGCTGCCGCCAATTGCTAAGTTGTTATCACGTAACATTTCAATATCTCGCATAAAACCAAATGTGCGTGCGCGAGAAATTTCTTTAACAAAGGCATTGGAGCTTAAGTTGATTTCTTTAGTTTTTGTGTGGTCAGAAAATGCAGGGTGGTTAAACTCAATATCAAATCTCAATTTGTATCCATCAAAAGGTTCAAAACGTGCTATTTTTTCATTATGCTTAATTTCAACAGATTTTGTTATTTTAATAAATTGTTTAGCTTTTTCTTGTATTTGAATGCCAGCTGATTGAATCAAAAAAACAAATGGACCAGCACTGCCATCCATTATAGGCACTTCAGAAGCGCTTAATTCGACAATACAATTATCAATACCCATACCACTAAATGCAGCCATTAAATGTTCAACAGTAGCTACTCTAACGTTGTCCTTAATCAAAGTAGTAGACATGCTTGTATCGCCCACTAGATTTGCATTGGCTTTTAAATGTATAGGAGTAGGTAGGTCTGTTCTTGTAAATATAATGCCAGTGTCAACGTTTGCAGGTCTTAAAGTTATATAAACTTTTTGACCAGTATGTATGCCAACACCAGTAGCTCGGACTGTATTTTTCAGGGTTCTTTGTTTTATCATTATTATTTTATGAAATTCTTACAACTCTTTTATTTTGCGAAGTTTATCACATTTAATCATTAATAACAAAAATTAGGTTGCAATTAAACAACGCCTTGTATGTTTTTTACAACAAAACATATTGTAGCTTCGGAGGAGAAGCTACAATATTGTGGTTTTTCTATCTAATCAACAGATCAATCTGCTTGATTTCTAAGAAAAGCAGGAATATCTAAATAGTCTTCCGACATCATAGGGTCCTTGTCCACTTTTATTACATCATCTTCAATATGTGAATCAAGTTTTTGAGCGGTGTTGCTGTTTACTCTTGGTTTCATATAAGAAGGTGATATTTCAACTTTTTCTGGTGTATGATTTTTTACAAGTTTTACCTTGCTTTCTTCTGTGCCATTAATGCCTGTTGCTACGACAGTGACACGAATTTCACCTTCAAGGTCCATATCGATGGCTGTACCGATGACGACTGTAGAAGTATCAGATGTATATTCTTCTACCATTTCTCCAATTTCTTGGATCTCGCCTAAACCAAGGTCCATACCAGCAGTAATATTTACTAATATGCCTTTTGCACCATGCATATCTATATCATCTAATAGTGGACTGTTAATGGCAAGTTCTGTTGCTACAGCTGCCCTGTCATCACCACGTCCAATTCCAGTTCCCATCATTGCCATGCCCATTTCAGACATGACTGTTTTAACGTCTGCGAAATCGACATTAATCATTCCAGGACATGTAATTAAATCAGAAATACCTTGTACAGCACCGTGTAGAACATCATTAGATGCTTTAAATGCATTTAGTAATGTGACATCTCTATCAAAATGCGTTAATAATTTACCGTTAGGAATAGTGATTAAAGAATCAACATGTTCTTGTAATTCTAAGATTCCTTTATTGGCAATCATCATTCTTCTTTTTCCTTCAAAAGGAAAAGGTTTAGTCACAACAGCAACTGTTAGAATGTTCATTTCTTTTGCAATTTGTGCAACAACAGGTGCTGCGCCAGTTCCAGTGCCTCCACCCATGCCAGCTGTGATAAAGACCATATCGGTCCCATTTAGTACTTCTTTAATCCTTTCTCTGTCTTCTAATGCCGCTTGTCGACCAACTTCAGGGTTTGCACCAGCGCCTAAACCTTTAGTTACATTTTGCCCAATACGTATAATGTTCTTACATTGAGTTTTATCTAATGCTTGCACGTCAGTATTGGCACAAATAAATTCAACACCTTGAATTTCTGCTTCAACCATTTGTTGTACAGTGTTACCACCGCCACCGCCAAGTCCGATTACTTTGATTACAGCTCCGCAGCTGTCATTTTCCATTATTTCAAACATTTTATTACCTCCGAAAATGTTTTAGTTAAAAATATATATTTTGTTTTCGCTGTTAAAATTCAGAGAAAAACCACTTTTTAAATCTGCTAAACCAATGATTCGACTCATTAGTGTTGCTACCACTTTTATCTGTTTTACTTCCATAAAGAAGTAAACCAACTCCGGTCGAATGAACAGGATTTTTAACCACTTCTTTTAATCCTGATATCTTCTGTGGTGTACCGATTCTTACTGGTAAATGGAATATTTCTTCAGCTAATTCTACTGTTCCTTCCATTTTTGATGCTCCGCCAGTTAAAACAATGCCTGCAGCTATTTGTTCTGAATAACCGCTTCTTTGAAGTTCTGCTTGTATTAGGGTAAACAATTCTTCATATCTGGGCTCAACAACTTCAGCTAATGTTTGTCTTGCTAAACGACGAGGGGCCCTGTCCCCAACACTAGGTACGGAGATTGTTTCTTCTGCTGATGCTAACTGTCTTAAAGCACATGCATATTTTAATTTAATTTCTTCTGCATATTGTGTGGGTGTTCGCATAGCAACGGCAATATCGTTTGTTACTTGATCACCTGCAATGGGTATGGCAGAGGCATGTCTAATTGCTCCATTAGTATAGACTGCTATATCAGTTGTTCCCGCTCCAATATCTGCCAAGCACACACCCAGCTCTTTCTCATCATCAGTGAGTACTGATTCAGATGAGGCTAATTGTTCAACTATTAACTGGTCAATATTCAATCCACAACGCGCGACACATTTTAAAATATTTTGAGCTGCAGAATCAGATCCTGTAATTAAATGAACTCTTGCCTCTAACCTCACTCCAGACATTCCAACGGGGTGTCTGATTCCGTCTTGGCCATCTATAACATATTCTTGAGGCAACACGTGTAAAACTCTTTGATCAGCAGGAATGGCTACTGCCTTTGCAGCTTCTAACACTTTTTCTACATCATTTGCGGTTACTTCTTTGTCTTTAATTGCCACGATTCCGTGTGAATTTATGCCTCGGATGTGGCTTCCAGCAATGCCTGCATAAACTGATTGAATTTCACAGCCAGCCATTAATTCAGCTTCTTCTATTGCGCGCCTAATTGATTGAACAGTTGATTCAATATCAACCACAACTCCACGTTTTAATCCTCTAGACGGTGAAGACCCTATGCCAACTATTTCTAATGAATCGTCTTTATGTTGTTCTCCAACTATAGCGACAATTTTAGAAGTGCCTATGTCTAAACCTACGACTAATTTATTGTCTACTTTTTTAACCATTTATATTTCCAGTGTTGTCACTCATTTCTATATCTGCAGGATTTAGTTGTTTTTTTGGCCACCTGACAACGTATCCATTTGTGTATCTTAAATCTATGTATTCGGGAAGATAGTTATTTAATTTTTGTAAATCAATCCAAGTCTCAGTAAGTCTTAATAATTTTGCATCCATTTGTTGTGAACCTAAATTAATATTGATGCCATTAGATAAATATATATTCCAGCCACCTCTGTTGGTTACGTTGGTTAATGTAATGTCGTAGCCAATTTGTTTGATGATGTCGTTGTATCGTGTAAAATTGTTCCATATACTTGAAGCATTTGAATCTTTGCCACTAATTTTTGGTAATGAAGCAACATTGTCGATGCTATCAACTTTAAAAATTTTACCTTTGTCATTGAGTAGTTGACTATCATTCCATACGGCCACTGCTTTATGTTCAATAACCTTAATGAGTAATTTGTTGGGCCATTTTTTATTGACAGATGCACTTTGAACCCAAGGAATTAGTTTTAAGTTATCTCTTATTGTATTGGCATTTATTTTGAAAAATGAACGTTCAGGATAGGCAGCCACTACTATTCTTATTTGTTCTGAATTAACCCTTCTAAATTCAGCATCTAATTCAATATTTGTTACTTTCCAATGATTTGATTGAACCATACCGGACATTAATGCTGCCATCATTAGCACCGTTAAAGAAATCATAAGTAGAGATAGTTTCGCCCCCTTACTCATTTTTCTCTCCCTTAAACGCAGTGTTTAATATTTGTTTAACCAGTTCATTAAAGTTCCATCCAATAGCCGCCGCGGCTTTAGGTACAAGGCTAGTTTCAGTCATGCCAGGTGTTGTGTTAGCTTCTAAAAACCAACGGTTTCCTTTATCATCTACTATAAAGTCAATTCGTGCCCATCCTTTTAATTCTAATGTGTTGAAAGCTAACAATGCATCTTCTTTTAAAGCTTGTTCGGTACTTTCTTCAAAACCACTTGGACAAAAATATTGAGTCCCACTGTTTTCATATTTAGCTTGATAATCATATAGGCCTACTTTTGGTTCTATTCTAATCACAGGTAAAACTTTTCCATTAACTATAGAAACAGTACATTCAGTGCCTTTAATAAAAGTTTCAACTAAAATAGAATCAACAGATTCTAATGCGAGTTCTGCGTTTTTAATTAGTTTTTGTTTATTTTCACAATAATATAATCCAACGCTAGATCCTTCTTTGGTTGGTTTGACTATCCATGGACCGTTGTGGTTTATGACTAATTGACTACACTTAGTAATAGTTTGAGATTGTGGTGTCTTAATGCCTTTAGTGCTGACTAGAGTCTTTGCAATGTCTTTATTCCAGCTTAAAACAGCTCCTGAGATATCACACCCTGTATAATTCACTCCTAGGCAAGATAATAAGCCTGCTAATTCACCATTTTCACCAGCATCTCCATGTAATATATTAAAAACCGCATCATATTTTTTAATATCGATAGTTAATAATTCAGCTACTCCGTCAATGGCTTTAGCAGATATTTTTTGTGCTTGTAATGCGTTGATTACAGCTGTGCCTGATCTTAACGATACCGCTCTTTCAGCAGAGCTACCACCCATTATTACAGCAATATTTAAGCTCATTGCTGCTTCTCCCCGTTGGGAATTAATCCATTGTTTTCAACAATTAATTTACTAATACTTCCAATGCTTCCTGCACCAACAAATAAGACTAAATCATCATTTTGAATGACATCGTTTAAATCTAACATGAGGCTTTCAATGTCGGCAATATAAATAGGGTCAATTTTGCCTCGAGTTCTTATGCTGCGACTTAAATCAGCTGAACTATAGCCTGACAATGGAGCTTCTCCCGCAGCAAATACATCAGTAATTATCAACTGGTCTGCATGGTTAAGACTTTCAGTAAACTCATCAAATAAATCTCTGGTTCTTGTGTACCTATGAGGTTGGAAAACTACAACTAATCGGTTGTTTTCCCAGCCACCCCTGCAAGCATTAATCGCAGCTGTTAATTCGGTTGGATGATGGGCATAGTCGTCTACCATGGTAAATTTGCCGTTCTGACACATTAGATCGTTGCTAAGATTGAATCTTCGGCCTATTCCAGCAAAATTAATTAATCCTTGTTTTATATCTGAAACCTTGACACCTAATTCAGATCCAATAGCAATGGCAGCTAATGCATTTTGAACATTGTGTAAACCAGGTAAATTAATTGTAATGTTTTCAGCTAATATGCATTTTTCTTGCATCACATCAAATGTCATATGTTGTTTATGGTGTTTAATATTAATTGCACGTATCATTGCATTTTCAGAGAGTCCATAACTAATAGTTGGTCTAACTAGGCTACTAGCCAATTCTGAAACATGAGGGTCATCAATGCATAATACTGCTACACCGTAAAAAGGCAGATGATGCAAGAAATTTTCAAATGCTTGTTTTAGCAATGAAAATTTACCATCAAAGGTTTGCATATGATCGGCATCAATATTGGTGACAACAGCCAATATTGGTTGCAATAATTGAAATGATCCATCACTTTCATCGGCTTCTGCGACTAAATATTCACTGGTACCTAATGCGGCATTTGTACCAGCGGAATTTAATAATCCTCCGATGACAAAAGTTGGATCTAAATGACCTGCTGCAAGAACACTGGCAACCAATGAGGTGGTGGTTGTTTTTCCATGTGTTCCAGCAACAGCAATACCTATTTTGAAACGCATTAATTCTGATAACATTTCTGCACGAGACAATATTGCTTTATTTTGATTTCTCGCAGAAACCAATTCTGGGTTTGATTGTTTAATTGCAGATGAAATAACCACTACATTGGCATCATTAATATTTTTTGCATGGTGGCCAATAATCACATTAATACCCATGTTTTTGAGGCGATTCACCACTTCACTTTTTTGAATGTCTGATCCTGATACACTAAACCCTAAATTATGCAAAACTTCAGCAATACCACTCATTCCACTTCCGCCAATACCAATCATATGGATGTGTTTCATTCTATTAACAAATCTGTTTTTGGGAGTTAAGTAGCTCATGCAACAATCTCCAAACAAATCTCTGCTACCTTTAAAGCCGAATTGTTTTTATGTAACTGTTTCGAATTTTGGGCCATTGTTTCGCGCAGTTTCTTATTATTAATCATTTCAAAAATTAATTCTTTTAACTCATTAGTATTTTGACTTTCCTGCCAAATATATCCTGCATAATGATCAACAATATTCTTGGCATTAGAAGTTTGATGATCGTCTACAGCATAAGGATATGGAACAAATATAGCAGGTAATCCAACAGCATTAATTTCTGCAATAGTTAAAGCCCCTGCACGTGCAATCACAAAGTCTGCCCAAGCATAAGCTTCACACATATCATCTATAAATTCATGAACTTGAACATCTGTTTCGTTTATATTTTTGTAATTTTCAAATGTATTAATGCTATTGTTCTTGCCGCATTGGTGGATCACTGAAATTTCTTTACTTTGTTTTTCATCAAATAAAATTTGTGGAATAATTGTATTTAAACTATTAGCACCCAATGAGCCTCCTATAATAAGGATGTTAACATTGCTGGAATCATTCGTTGTTTTTGTACAATTTTCTATTTCTTTTCTAACTGGATTTCCTACCCATTGTGATTTATATAGGCCATTTAAATCAAATCCAGTTAAAACTTTTTTAGCCCATTTAGATAAATATTTATTAGTCATTCCAAATTTACTATTTTGTTCATGAACCAACAGCGGAATCCCTTTGAATTTTGCAGCGAGCCCACCAGGACCAGCAACATAACCACCCATGCTAATTACTGCATTGACTTTTTCTTGTTTAAAGAAATTTGCAGCTTGTTTACTGGCTTTTATTAATTTGAACGGTAGAGTTATTAACCCTTTAAATCCTTTACCTCTTAAGCCTTTAATTGGTAGTAGTTTAATTGGAATGCTTTGTCTTTTAACTAGCTCTTCTTCCATGCCGCCTATGGCTCCAAGCCAAACCACTTCAATGCCTATATTTTTAAATTCGTTAGCGACAGCTAGTCCAGGAAAAATATGTCCACCAGTTCCACCTGCCATGATTGCAATTTTCATGATGTCATCTCTTTGTTTGATCGAATGGCTTTATAGTTAAATCTTCTATTTTCGTAAGAAACTCTCATTACAATAGCAAGGCTTAAGAGATTCATCATAATGGCAGACCCACCTGAACTAATAAATGGTAAAGTTAATCCTTTGGTAGGTAATAAGCCTAAATTAACACCCATGCTTAAAAAAGCTTGTAATGCAATCCAAATACCAATTCCAGAACATGCAAATGATGCAAATTCGTTTCCATTGTTAAATGCAACTTTAGAAATTTTAAAAATTCTTGTAATAAATACGATATAGATCGCTATTAAACATATCACCCCGATAAACCCCATTTCTTCTGCAAACACAGAAAATATAAAATCTGTATGGGCTTCAGGTAGGTAAAATAATTTTTGAACACTGGCCCCTATACCAATCCCGGATACGTTGCCACTACCAATGGCGATTAAAGCCTGTACGAGTTGAAACCCTCCATCAAATGGATCTGCCCATGGATTTTGGAAACTTATTAATCTTTGAATTCTATAAGGTTCAGCATACGCAAGTAGTACCATTGATGAGGCTGATAGAATACCAAGTATCGACAGGTCTCTGTACCTTGCTCCTGCGATATATATCATAAAAAGAGTAATGGTTAATAATAAAACCGCAGAACCAAAATCAGGCTGTAAAAGCAATAAGAATGCCAATAAAACAGCAGTTAGTAATGGTTTTATTACACCAAAAAACTTACTTTGTAATCCTTGTTTGTGCCTGACAATATATCCTGCTAAGTACACAATCATTGCAAGTTTTACAGCTTCTACTACTTGAAAACGTGCAAATCCCAAATTTAACCATCTTCTGGCTCCATTGATTTTTACGCCAATACCTGGGAATAAAACTAATATTAATAAAATAATTGCAATGACTAGAAGTATGCGACTTAAATGTTCCATCCAATCAGTTTTCATGGCTAAAATAATCATACTCAATGTCATGCCAATTCCAATATAAATAATATGGCGTTTTAAGTAGTAAAATGCATCGTGGTTATATTTCTCTGCAATTGCAATAGATGAAGATGCTACCATAATGATGCCAATGCTAATTAAGCAAAAAGCAGATAATATTAACCAAAAATCAACACCAATAGCTAGAAAGCTATTTGATGATGTTTTATTGGCTTGTTTGTTTGAAATAATCATTATCTTATTTTTAAAGTCGCTAACCCAATGAGTACTGCAATTAATGCCAAAATCCAAAAGCGAACCACAACTTTTGGTTCAGGCCAGCCTTTTAACTCAAAATGGTGATGAATTGGTGCCATTTTAAATATTCTTTTTTTGCGTAATTTATAAGAGCCAACTTGCAAAATAACTGAAACAGTTTCCATCACAAAAACACCGCTCATGATAAAGAAAACTAGCTCTTGGCGCATAATAATGGCCACAATTCCTAGTGCAGCACCTAATGATAGTGCTCCCACATCTCCCATGAATATTTCAGCAGGGTAAGTGTTAAACCACAAGAATCCTAATCCAGCGCCAACAATTGCGGCACAAAATATAGAGACTTCCCCTGCATCTTGTATAAAGGGAATAAAGAGATAATTTGAAAATACCGCATGGCCGGATAAATAAGAAATGACACCCAGAGCGGCAGCCACTAAGACAACTGGCATGATAGCAAGGCCATCTAACCCATCAGTTAGATTTACAGCATTTGAAGAACCAACCATTACAAAATAACCCAAGGGGATGACTAGCCACCCTAATGACCAATTCAGGTCTTTAACAAAAGGAATAACCATTTGCGTGGTTAAGCTAATATCTCCATAGTAATAGAGATATAATACGGCGGTCATGCCAAATATAGACTGTAATGAATATTTCCATTTGGCAGACAGGCCTGCAGAGTCTTTTAATATTAATTTTCGGTAGTCATCTAACCATCCGATTAAACCAAAACCAAATAAGACATACATGCATACCCATATATAATTAATTGATAAATCTGACCAAAGAATACATGCAATTAATATTGAAAATATAATTAAAGCCCCACCCATAGTAGGTGTACCTTGTTTTGATAAGTGTGATTCTGGCCCTAGGCTTCTGACATGTTGACCAATTTGTTTGATTTGTAGTTTTCTAATAAACCACGGGCCAAGAAAAACCGATAAAATAAGTGCAGTCAGTGCTGCCATTATTGCCCTAAATGTTTGATATGAAAATAGATTGAGCCAATTATGACTTTCTTGGAAAAACTGAGCAATCCACATAATCATGCAACTTTCTCCGCGTTTATTAAGCCTTCAACTAATTTTTCTAATTGCATAGATCTTGAGCCTTTTACTAATAATGTACCGTATGAATTCCAGTTCTTTAACAGATGGCTGGTAAGCGAAGGAATGTCATTAAAATGCAAAGGATCATCTGAAAAAGCGAGACTTGTATTTACAGAGTCTTTGCCAATAGTCAATAAATGTGTAATCTTATTTATTTTGGCATACTTCCCAATCTCTTGATGCCATTTTATTGAATCCACTCCAAGTTCTGCCATATCACCAAGAACTAGTGTTGTTGGTTGATCTAATTCTGATAACACATCAATTGCGGCTTTTGCAGATTCTGGATTGGCATTGTAACTGTCATTGATGATTGTAATATCATTTACTTGACCTAAATTTTGTAAACGACCATTTTCTGGATTAAAGTTTTCTAATCCAAGAGTAATATCCTGCAATTTAATATTAAAGGAAAGGGCAACAGCAGCTGCGCAAGCAGCATTAAGCCTATTATGTTTACCTGCAATTGGTAGTTGGATGCCCCTTATCCTTTTATCGTTTAGCTGTAAATTAAATTCATCAGATGAGTCAATATTAACAGTAGCATCGGTCGTTCCAAAACTGATAATTTTTCCTTGTGTGTCATTATTCCATGCTTCAAAATGGCGACTATTTTTTGGGACAATTGCAAAAGATTTACTTGGTAAATTTGCAATAATTTCAGATTTCTCTTTAACAATATTTTCATAACAACCAAATCGACCTATATGTGCAGGTGAAACGTTTGTGATGACAGCGGTATGAATATTAACTAATGATGTTAACCAAGAAATATCACCTAATTTGGCTGCTCCCATTTCAATGATAGCGTATTTATCTTCTTGGCTAATATTGCAAAGAGTCAGTGGTACACCAATTTCATTATTTAAATTACCTTGTGTTGCTGAACATTTGTTAGAAATTGAAAATATAGATTTAACCATATTTTTAACTGTTGTTTTTCCGTTAGATCCTGTAATTGCAACTATATTTGTCTTGCATTGTTTTGCCCAATTTTTTGCTAAAGTAGACAATGATAATAATGCATTATCACAAATAAGTTGAGGGCATGAGACTTCTTGTGCACTACTAACAAGAACAGCAACGGCTCCATTGTCTAGAGCTTGTTGGCAGTAATTTTCACCATTGAAGTTTTCGCCTTTTATGGCAATAAATAAACGCCCAGAGCAATCGCTTCTTGAATCACTACTGACACCATGAAATTGAGCAGGTTTTCCTATCAGGGTGCCACCAGTGACAGCAGCGGCTTGATGAAGGTTCATGCTAATCACGCGCTCTTCTCCTTAACTGTAGAAGCAAGTAAGTCTTTTGCAACAATGCTGTCATCAAAAGGATGATAATGACCTTTAATTAATTGATAGGGCTCATGACCTTTGCCTGCAATAAGAATTAAATCATCGCGATGTGAATGATTAATAGCGTACTCTATGGCAGCTTTTCGTTGATGTATAATTACTGGCTTGGAGTTCATTCCCATAACTATATCTTGTACAATTTGTTTGTTATCTTCAAAACGAGGGTTGTCATCAGTAATAATAACTTGATCAGCTAACTGTTCAGCAATATGTCCCATTTGTGGTCTTTTGCCCTTGTCTCGATTACCTCCGCATCCAAATACACACCATATGTTCTTAGCATTGTGTTCTTTTAATGCCAGTAATACTTGTTTTAAAGCATCTGGAGTGTGTGCATAATCTACAATAATTAATGGATTATTTTGACCTGTATCAACACAATTCATGCGACCAGGCACAGGTGAAAGTAGTGGAATCGTTTTAACGAGTTTTTGGATGTTGATGTTTTGGCTCAAAAGAGTGCCCGCCACTAATAAAATATTCTCAACGTTAAATTTGCCAAGTAATGTGGTGGCTATTGGATAAGACTTACTTTTCCAGTTTAAATCAAAATTTATTCCTTTAGGGGTTAGTCTGATGTTTGATGCATATAAATCAGCTTGCAGAGATTCTATGCCATATGTGGTTACATTAGAGGGCAGGGTGTCTAGCCATTTATTCCCATAATAGTCATTAGTATTGATGACTGAAAAGTCCAGGTCAAATTGCATAAACAAACTTTTTTTTGCTTCTGAGTATTCTTCCATAGTTATATGAAAATCTAGATGATCCCTGCTGATATTTGTAAAACCTGCTCCTTTAAACTGTGTATTGTTTATTCTACCTAAGCTTATACCATGGGATGATACTTCAAAGCTAACATGTGTTACGCCCTCTTTTACAAATTTTGCTAATATGATTTGTAAATCTAAAGCAGTTGGGGTGGTGTTTTGTAATTCATGCATTTGATGTAAGTCACCATAGCCAAGTGTTCCAATGTATGCCCCTTTTATGCCAAGTTTCTCCCATGCTTGTAATAATAACCATGCGCTTGATGTTTTGCCATTTGTGCCTGTTATTCCAATAATATCAAGGTGATTTGAGGGGTTTTGATAGTAATTTGAGGCGATTAAGCCTAATTTTTCAGATAGGTTTTCGATTTCGATAACAGGAATGGTTAATGGTTGTTGCCTACCTTTAGGTTTAGCTTTGTCTTGTTTTATAGATTCAGCAAATATGGCACATGCTCCGCCACGTTGAACTTGGTATGCAAAATCAATGCCATGATTATCATATCCGCATAAGGCAATAAATACATTGCCTGTGGTAATTTTTCGGCTATCTAGGCACAACCCTGTTACTTCTATATCTAAAAATTCAGAGTTAATGTCCAACCAGCCAAGTACTGTGCTTAAATCACATATCATTAGCAAGCTCCAAAGTTTTTGGTTTTACTTTTGTGGGTGAAATATTTAAAATTCTTAAGCTATTCTGCATAATTGTTTTAAATACAGGTGCCGCAACAGCACCTCCTTGATAGGCTTCACCTGCAGGGTCTGTAATGCTAATGGCCACAACCAATCTGGGATTGTGGGCGGGAGCATATCCAACAAAACTTGCAATATATTTATCTGAATAACTACCATTTGCTGCAATTTTTGCAGTGCCTGTTTTTCCTGCAATTTCATATCCTTCAATGATGGCTTTGTTGCCAGTATTTTCTTTTCTTATAACATTAATTAGCATGTCATTAACTGTATTGGCTATTTTGGGGTCGATAATGGCCTTATCTTGGTTAACAAATCCTTTAATATATGTTGGCGCTCGCCACCGGCCATTATTGGCAATAGCCGCATAAGCTGCTGCTAATTGTAAAGTAGTTACTTGTAAGCCATAGCCAAATGCAATATTACCTTGACGAGAACGGCTCCAGCGTTTGTGATCTGGTAAATGTCCTGCTGATTCCCCCATGATTCCGCTATTAGTACTAGAGCCAAGTCCAAAGGTATTGAACGTATCCCATAAATGATTTTTACTTAAACTTAAGGCTATTTTTGCAGAGGCAACATTGCTAGATTTACTTAATAGTGTTTCAAGATTAATTTCACCATAATTTCTAGCATCGCTGAATCTAAATCCTTCACCTTCAAAAACTCCTGGTGATGTATCAATTATACTGCTTTCATCATATTGGCCGCTTAACATACCTGCAATCACGGTAAAAGGTTTGATGACTGATCCTGGCTCGTATATGTCTTGAATCGCACGATTTCTCATGCCATCAATAGATTTTTTATTAATGTTATTGGGGTTGTATGATGGCTGCGAGGCCATGGCAAGAACTTCACCAGTTGCCACATCAAGTATGATAGCAGCCCCTTTTTGTGCATTGTGTTGAAAAACAGCTGTTTTTAATGCTTTGTAAGCCACATATTGTAAACGGCGATCAACACTTAAATTAATGTCCTTACCAGGCTCAGAGGCATTCACTTCTTGAATGTCTTTAATGATATTGCCAAATCTATCCTGCATTACTTTTTTTCTACCAGTTATGCCAGATAACCATTGATCATATGTGCTTTCAATTCCCTCTTTACCTATGTCATTCGCATCAGTAAATCCAATCAGTTGTGGAAAAATTTCACCTGCTGGATAATACCTTTTAAATTCGTTCCTAAATTCAACACCCTTAATGTTTAAAGCTCTAACTGTATCAGCGACATAAGGAGGAATTCTTCTTTTTATGTAGATAAATTTTTTATTTTTACGATTGATGACTAAGTTTTTTAGTTTTTCTGAATCCAACTTTAAAACTTCGGCCAATTGCTCTAATCTAGACATTTGATCAACTAAAATTTCAGGCTGTATGCCAATTGACACCATGGGTGTGCTGATGGCTAATGGTTCTCCATTCCTATCAAATATTGTACCTCTTGGTACGTGCAAATCAACTTCTCGAATCTGTCGTATGTCACCTTGATGGGCATAGAATTCTTTACCTTTTACCTGAATGGCAAAAGCTCGAACAACTATGACTGTGAAGCACAACATTAAAAAAGTAATCACAATAGACATGCGCATATTTATATTAACCCCTTGGTCTTTGTTCTTTTGATTGTTCTTTTTTATCATCTTTTTATGCTTAAAATCTGTTCTATTTGTGGTAATTCCATGCCAAGTTGTTTCTTGGTTTCATTTTCAATACGGTTGTTGTTAACAAGAGTAGAGTGTTCAATTTGTAGCCTTCCCCATTCTGAATTTAAGTCATATTCTTGTTCTATTAATACCTGTAATTCTACGAATTTGTTTCTTGTTTTATGTTGCAAGTAGATATAATCAATAATGACCATTAAAACTAATAAAGCCAAACACAATGTGAGTAATAAATTTTTAATCTTCACAGTTTTTCCGCTATGCGCATAATTGCACTTCTTGCTCTTGAGTTGACAGTTAATTCTTCTTCGGAGGCTCTTATAGGCTTACCAATAATTTTTAAACGTGCAGTGCCTTGCGGGGCAATAGGCATTCTTTTATCAAACTTTTCGGCTCTTGATTCTTTTCTGAAAAACCGTTTAACAATTCTATCCTCTAAAGAATGGAAACTAATAACCACTAACCTTCCACCTTTTTTCAAACAATCAATTGCCGCGGGTAATACATTTTCAATTTGTTCAAGCTCTCTGTTTAAATAAATTCTAATGGCTTGAAAAGATCTGGTTGCAGGGTGTTTTTTACTATACCTATTAATTTTTTCAATAATAGCCACTAATTCACTGGTTGTTTCCAGTGCTTTAACTTCTTCACGGTAAATGACAATTTCTTTTGCAATTTTGGTGGCATTTTTTTCTTCACCATATCGCCATAGAACCTTTGATATCTCTTTCCAATCGGCCTTATTCAACCATTCAGCCGCAGTCTCTCCTTGACTGGTATCCATGCGCATATCCAATGGGCCGTCTTTATTAAAGCTAAAACCACGATTTGCTTGATCAATTTGCGGTGAAGAAATTCCCAAATCAAATAAAATACCATCCACTTTGCCTGTAAAATTATTATTTATCATTTGCTTCAGCTCTTCAAAAGCCCCATGTTCGATCAAGAGGTTCCTGTTATTTATTGCCATATTTCGAGCTACTTCAATTGCCGAAGGATCTTGGTCTATGACTAATAAATGACCTTTGCTCTCTTTTTCAAGATGATTTAAAATGTTTTGGCTATGCCCACCTCTGCCAAAGGTTGCATCCACATATCTTCCACACGATTTAATATTTAAAGCTATAACTGCTTCATTTAGTAAAACAGTATCATGTCCACTATTCATGACTGTTATAAAACCAGAGTCTTCATTGCATCAGAAACATCGTCGCCTAAATTGAGAGCTTGATTTCTTTGCTTCATTAACGCTTCATCGTTCCATATTTCAAACTTATCGCCCATACCTAGTAAAATGATTTTTTTATCCATAGATGCCACTTGTCTCATATTGACAGGCAGTTGGATCCGTGACCCTTTGTCAGGCTCAGTAAAAAACGCACTACCAATAATTTTTTGTTGTAAATTTCTATGATTAGGATCAAAAGTACTTAAGGGCTTGACAGAATCATGCACTCTCTGCCATTCTTGCTTGGGATATAACCACAGAGAAGAGAGTTCGAAAGGATTGTAAGTGATGACTAATTCATTTTGGCACACGTCAGCAAGCATTTCACGGTATTTAACCGGGATTGCTAGACGCCCTTTTGCGTCTAAATTGATTGCTGATTCACCATAAAACATTATTTATTACCTAAAATCCCACTTAATTGCACTTTTATCCACATAATTGCACTTTATCGCTATTTTATGTAGCTGTCAACAGCTGTTTAGAAAAAATCTAATGAAATCAATAACTTAGTTAATTTAGTACATTAAGAGTATTTTGTAACATATTGAAAAATAATGAAAATATTAATAATCTTCTTAATTTGTGTCGTTTGTATTAAGTTTGGTTCATATTATTGTCAATCGGGTACAAAATAGAGATGCAATAACTTGCTTTGGAAGGGGTGTTTTTAGTGTGTATTTTTTAACGGGATAAGTAGTGAAAAGTATATAGATTCAGTTCCGGGGTTTTTATTGGAAAGTCGACTATTAGATAAATGATAGGCAGATACACCGATGCGATAGTCATTTTGTAATTGATAAGAGAGTTCGATTCCCGACCTAAATTCAATGGCATTACCTAAATCAATGTTTTGGTTATTATCGAACCAACCTGTGGCTAAACTTCCCGTTAACACCCATTTGTTCTTAAAATGCCAATTTCGTTTTAAATCTGCATATATATATTTAGAGCCATTGGCACTCCATGAGTACCCATAAGCAGGAATGATTTTCCATTTAGTGACAGGGTTTAATCTATACTCAATTCCAAAACCTGTGGCATTTTTGGGAGGTTCATCAAATACGCCAACTTCACCCATAGTTAAGCTTAGCATTGGCTTATTATATGGGTTATTTTCAGCTTGAGCTAAAGGAGTTGTCATTAAAATGGTCAAGGCAATGACAGTGATTATCAGATATTTATTCATTTATTATTATTAATTTTATAAGTGAGAAAGTTAAGACATGTAAAGCTTATAATATATGACAAAATTTAACAAATTAGTAATTTATGTTCATCTATACGATATATAAAATATAATTTAATCTAAACTTTTTTCGACAAAACCTTAATCAAAATCGAGCTATTACCTATAAATATTAACTCAACTTACCAATTTTCTCAAATTTATTTTTCATACAGAGTGTTTTAAAAAGGGTTGATTAAAAATCGGAGCTCATGCTTAACACCGTTAATAAAAAAACTAACAGACTTGTATAATATAAATATTTAACTAATATTTCTAACAATGTCTAAAGTGGCTTTTGAGCGATTTAAAGTGTAAAAGTGTAGGCTTGGTGCGCCACCATCTATTAATTCTTGGCAAAGTTTGGTAGTGAACTCAGTTCCAAATTTTTGTATAGATACTCTGTCATCACCATAACTTTGAAGTTTGTATTTTAACCATCTCGGCATATCGGCACCGCAGAATCCGCAGAAACGATTAATGTTGCTGAAGTTTGTGATAGGCATAATGCCTGGGATTATAGGGATATCAATTTCATTTTTTTGACATTCTTCAACAAAGTTGAAATAAGCATCTTTGTTAAAGAAAAATTGAGTTATAGCTTGATTAGCACCCGCTTGAACTTTTTGTTTGAAAAATCGAATTTCAGCATCTTTTGATTCAGACTCTGGATGTATCTCAGGATAACAGCCGACTGTGATATTGAATTGATCATTATATTCAGTGCGAATAAATTCAATCAGCTCGTTTGCATGACGAAAATAACCTACTGATCCCATTCCAGATGGAACATCTCCTCGAAGGGCAAGTATGTGTTTAATATCATTATCAAGGTATTTTTGCAGTAAAACTTTGATTGATTCGGGTGTGCCTCCCATACAAGATAGGTGAGGAATCACTAATGGTGCTTTATGCTTTTTTAAATCGATGACAGTTTCGGCAGTCGCTTCAACTGTGGAGCCACCAGCTCCGAAGGTAACTGAGAAGAAATCGGGATTTAGTTTTCTAAGTTTATCTTGAGTATTTTTTAAGACTATTTTTTGTTCATCAGTTCGAGCGGGGAAAAATTCAAAACTAAAATTTTCTTTTTTCATTAGATTTCTCTATGGTTTAAGGTTCTCGACCGCCCCCGACAGAGTTGGGGGTGGTTGAGTTGTTATAGTTATTAATTAATATCTATAATGATCAGGTTTGTAAGGACCATTGATATCAACATTAATATAAGCTGCTTGTTTAGGAGATAATTCAGTTAAGTTGGCACCAATTCGACCCAGGTGAAGTCTTGCAACCTTTTCATCCAAGTGCTTAGGTAATACATAAACTTCATTTTTATATTTTTCACCACCGTTGAATAATTCCATTTGCGCTAATACTTGATTTGTGAATGAATTTGACATAACGAAACTTGGATGGCCAGTAGCACAGCCTAAATTAACTAAACGTCCTTTAGCAAGAAGTATAATTTTCTTTCCATCTTCAAATATCACGTGATCTACTTGGTCTTTAATATTATCCCATTCGCACTTTTCTTCGAGTCCAGCTACATCAATTTCATTGTCAAAATGACCAATGTTACAAACAATAGTTTGGTCTTTCATTTTCTTCATGTGATCATAGGTCACAATATTAAAGTTACCAGTTGCTGTAACAACGATGTCAACTTGGTCACATACTTCGTCAAAAGTAACGACTCTGTATCCTTCCATGGCAGCTTGTAAGGCACAAATTGGGTCAATTTCAGTGACCATTACTGTGGCTCCTAAACCACGTAATGATTGTGCACAACCTTTACCCACATCACCAAATCCGCAAACCACAGCCACTTTACCAGCTATCATGACATCAGTTGCGCGTTTGATACCATCTACTAATGATTCACGACAACCATATAGATTATCAAATTTTGATTTAGTTACTGAATCATTGACATTAATAGCAGGGAAAGGAAGTTCATTGGCTTTAGCCATTTCGTATAAACGTAATACTCCAGTAGTTGTTTCTTCAGTCACACCTTGAATGCTTGCTAAAGTTTTAGTGTACCAACCATTGCTAGTTGGTAATCTTTTCTTAATTGAGTTGAAAAGACAAATTTCTTCTTCTGAACCAGGATTATCGAGAACTGATGCATCTTTTTCGGCTTTAGAACCTAAAATTAATAACATGGTAGCATCACCACCATCATCAAGAATCATATTTGGAGCACCGCCATCAGACCATTGCATGATGCGGTGTGTGTATTCCCAATACTCATCCAAAGTTTCACCTTTAATAGCAAAAACAGGAATGCCTTGATCGGCAATAGCTGCCGCTGCATGATCTTGTGTGGAATAAATATTACATGATGCCCAACGTACTTTTGCTCCAAGTGCTTCTAAAGTTTCAATTAATACAGCAGTTTGAATAGTCATGTGTAAAGAACCAGCGATACGAGCCCCTTTTAATGGTTGTGTATCTTTAAACTCTTCACGAATGGACATTAGTCCAGGCATTTCTGTTTCTGCAATGCGCAATTCTTTGTGGCCCCATTCAGCAAGGCCAATGTCTGCAATGATGTAATCAGGGTTGATGTCTTTAATTTCTGCTTGTGTCATTATTTTTCTCTATAGTTATTGTTTGTTTGAAAATACCGTACATTCTTGTGCGGACTTTTGAAACGCAATGTGTCTGATCACTCATTGAGCGTTTCGTGTATTTATATTAATTATCTTATGATAATCCAGCAGCATCTCTTAATAGTTCTGCTTTATCAGTGTTTTCCCATGTGAAATCAGCATCTTCACGTCCCATATGTCCGTAAGCTGCAGTTTTTTGATAAATAGGGCGAATTAAATCTAAATCACTAATAATCCCATAAGGGGTTAAATCAAAGTGTTTAGCAATCAAGCTTTCGATTTGATCTTCAGGAATTTTGTTAGTGCCAAATGTTGTGACGCTTATTGAAGTAGGTTTAGCCACACCAATGGCATAGGAAACTTGCACTTCACAACGATCAGCAAGTCCTGCTGCGACAATATTTTTAGCTACATAACGTGTAGCATATGCCGCTGAACGATCCACTTTTGAAGGATCTTTACCAGAAAAAGCTCCGCCACCATGGCGTGCCATTCCACCATAAGTATCAACAATAATTTTTCTACCTGTTAATCCACAATCTCCTACAGGGCCACCGATAACAAATTTACCAGTTGGGTTAATGTGGTACTGTGTATTGGCATCTAACCATTCACTCGGTAATACTGGCTTGATGATTTCTTCCATAACCGCTTCACGTAAATCACTTAATGAAATGTCTTCATCGTGCTGTGTCGATAGAACCACAGCGTCAATCGCAACAGGCTTTCCGTCAACATATCTAAAAGTCAATTGACTTTTAGCATCTGGACGTAACCAAGACAATTTACCTGTTCTTCTGACAAATGCTTGGCGTTCAACTAAACGGTGAGAGTAAGTGATTGGAGCAGGCATCAATACATCGGTTTCATTTGATGCATAACCAAACATTAGTCCTTGGTCACCAGCACCTTGTTCTTTGGCTGATTCACGGTCAACACCTTGATTGATGTCGCTAGATTGTTTTCCAAGTAATGACATAACAGCACAGGTATGTCCGTCAAAGCCCACATCAGAATTGTCGTATCCTACATCTGTAATAACTTTTCTGACTAATTCATCAAGATCAACCCAGGCACTGGTGGTGACTTCTCCAGCGATAATTGCTGTACCAGTTTTAACCATTGTTTCACAAGCCACACGTGCTGATTTGTCTTGTTCTAATATTGCATCTAATACCGCATCAGAAATTTGGTCGGCCAGTTTGTCAGGGTGTCCTTCGGATACAGATTCCGAGGTAAATAAATAATCACTCATGTTTGTTATATCTCTATATTAGAATAAAGAGATGTATTCTATCCGCAACTAGCATAAATGTGTAATAAAATTTGATAACTTATCATTAATAATGATGATTATTAGTGAAAACTACAGAAAAACTGGATAAAATAATCCAATATTGTATGTTTTAGAGACACTATGTCATTTATTAAAGGAATTCTATATCTATCTGCTGTCATTATAAATACTGTTTTTTGGGTACCAATTTTATTACTGTTTTCTGTTATTAAATTGCTTATTCCTGTGGTGACTATTCAAAATGTATTATCTCGATTTTTAATTTGGATCGCAGATAACTGGATTGGGCTTAATACAAATACACATAGGGCCTTACATGGAAATAAAATTGAAGTAAGTGGTTTACAGGATCTTAATATGAGAGATTGGTATCTTGTCATTAGTAATCATTGTTCAGCCGCTGATATTCCAATATTGCAAAGTATTTTAAAAAACAAAATACCTTTTTTAAAATTCTTTCTCAAAAAAGAATTAATATATATACCTTTACTTGGTCTGGCCTGGTGGGCATTAGATTTTCCCTTTATGCGACGTTTTTCGGCTGATTACTTAGCAAAAAATCCACAGATGAAAGGTAAAGATTTAGAAGTGACCAAAAAAGCTTGTGAAAAATTTAAAGATTATCCGATTTCTGTCATCAACTTTGTTGAAGGTACACGGTTTACTTCAATAAAACATAAAAAGCAACATTCCAAATATAAAAATTTATTGAAACCAAAATCTGGTGGAGTGGGTTTTGTCTTGGGTTCAATGGGTGAACAAATGACCTATTTAATTCTGGTGAGTATTAAATATTCGCCAAAAGCACCTAATGCATGGGAGTATATGACAGGAAAATATGATAAAGTAGTGGTGAAAGTGAATAAAGTTAAAATACCACAAGAATTAAAAGGTAAAAATTATATAACTGATTTAGCCTTTAGAAAAAAATTGCAGGTATGGCTTAATGGTTTATGGTTAGAACAAGATAAAAGACTTAATGAGACCTTAACATAATTATGTTAACGGGTAAAAAATGATTAGTTATATTAATATTTCTTAATCGCTTTTTATGCCAAGTAGTTGTGAGAAAGTCTCTTGTAGATTGAGGCAGTCATGAGTGAAGTATTATTTGATATAGTATTTAAAGGGAAATTTGTTAATCAAATTGATAAAACTAAAGCGGTTTTACATTTTTCAAAGATATTTAAAATTCCATTAGAAAAAGCAGAAAGGTTTTTTGATGGAAAGGCCAGGACCTTAAAGAAATCTTTAAATTTAGATAAAGCCAGTCAATTTAGAGCGACACTTAAAAAAGCTGGATTACGGGTCTCAATGGTTAAGCATGCTGTTGAATCGAGAAAACAAAAAGAAAATGAGTTAACCATGTCTAAAGTTGGGGCAATTATTGTACATAAACCCTTCGTTCAGCCTAAACATTTTGATACTTCTCAATTTTCATTAGATGAAGTTGGTACAGAAATTGTACACAAAGAACACATAGAAAAGTTAGAATTTGACCTGGCAGAAATTCATATGGATGAAGTTGGTGCCGTAATGATTGATAAAGAACAGGTGCCTGAATTCGATATTGATATTACTGATATTAGTATGCAAGAAGTCGGAGCCATATTTGCAGAAAAACCTCAAATTGCAGAACCAGAATTTGATCTATCGAACTTGCATATTGATGAAGTTGGAACAGAAATAGTTAAAAAAGAAAAAATTCCAGAGCCAGATATAGATATAGAAAATATAAAAATGGTTGATTGATTTATACCAATCATAAGGATTAAATTAATCTATTTGAATTGATTCAAAAAATACTTAATAACAATCATTAGTTATAATTTAATAAAATTTGGTGAAATTTTTCATTGTAAAAATAGTTTCTTGTTCTTTTATT
>Ga0316204_10004008_pt1 | contig 27640 bp, 19 predicted proteins | sample 6monrhotite_MG_2_FD_205661 | JGI IMG/M metagenome (GOLD analysis project Ga0316204, IMG submission 205661) | Microbial mat bacterial communities from mineral coupon in-situ incubated in ocean water Damariscotta River, Maine, United States -... | ecosystem: Environmental > Aquatic > Marine >...
GCCCGCGCCTCCGACTGAGCGTGAGAGTGTGAGAGAGAGAGAGAGAGAGAGAGAGAGAGAGAGAGAGAGAGAGAGAGAGAGAAGAGAAGAGAAGAGGAGAAGAAGATCAAGAAGGAGAAGATCATGGAGGAGAAGAAGATCAAGGAGGAGAAGATCATGAGGAAGAAGAAGAAGATCATGGAGGAGGAGAAGAAGATCAAGGAGAAGAAGGTAGTTGGAGTGAATAGATATAATGTAGTATGAACATATCAGTACGATCAATCGCCTCTATGACCTTTTCAATGCCATCTATTCAATGGAAAACTTTGGTGTATTATCGCCGCCGCATATACTGTACGGGACATGATGATGAACAGCAAAACTACTTGCTCAGACCGACGGGCAACAGGTAACCAGTTCATAAGTAGTGAAATTGTAGAGCAAGGAAGCCGTTAACGTAGTGAGGACGAGGACCGTTACTACGAAGAGGAGGCCTCCAAATAACACGAAGGCCTTGTCTTGAAACGAAAGCGGAGATCCCGAACTTATTCGGTGTAAAACCGTAACGTGCTTGACGAGAGGTGGGATGGGGGCATAGGGTACGCCGATCTTGGAGCCCGGTTCATCCTGGGGGATGATAAACATCACCATCCTCGTACACAGAGGGCACCTAGTGGATCTCTCCAACCACCGGCCGGAGCATGTCCCACAGAACACGTGATTGCATGGAATGTGAAGGACACGCCCCTGTGGAACCTCGAGGCAGATAGGGCAGGTCTCAGGCTCATCAATCGCGGTGTCGGCATCGGAGTTCATGATCGCCTTCACCGTGAACAACTGGCATGATCGACGCGGTAAACGCGCGGTGGGGGGGGGGGGAGGGGAGAATTCTCCGGAATGGAAGCATTACACGTGTCATCGACATCGGTTTATTATAAAGTATCCCCCAGTAATTCGAAAGGTGCCCAATAATGCCATCCCCCGCTGACGTGGCCTGTGCGCGGGGTATTCTGGGACCGATGGCAGCTGCACGCGTGCTAAGCACCTAGAGGAGGCGATCGGGGCGCTGCATAGCAGTGATACACGACCTTTGCAACGGTTGCGCCATGGTAATGTTCCGCCCAGTCGTGTACGTGGTGTTGGCCGTGGCCCTCCTCATCTCCGCCTCCGATGCCCAGATATCGTCGTTGTTCGGCGCTACCCCTTCCTCCATGGAGGAAGGCAGCAGCGGCGACACGGACAGCTCCACCTACGCCGCGTCTCCGCGCTCACTGACGTCCGACGGCTTCTATGACCCATTCGGCTCGCACACCTCCGAGCCGCCGCGCCGCTCTCCGATCACTGCTCTGGAGACCCCGGCCGCGCCTCGATCATACCGAGCTCACCTCCGCTACTCGTCACACACGAGGTCCGGCTGGGAGTACATCACCACCACCAAGACAGTGCGGTGGACTCCGAGTCGTGAGAACGTGCACGTGGTCTCCAGCAGCTCTACCGGGCATAACGGCTACGCTATCGGTTTCGTCACCATAGTCGGCATCATAGTGGTGCTGTCGGTCGGAACGTGCTGTGTCGTGGGATGCGCCTTCCTGTGCTCGAAGGCCCGAGAGCACAAACTGTCCATCGGCAGTCTCAATAAGAGCGTCCGCCGGAAGCTCTCCCGCACATCGACCAGCTTCTCGCCCGTCAATACAGAGGAGCTGTGAGGCGGAAGGTGACCAGTGCGCGCCGACCGCCGTGTAGGTGTACAGTAAACATTGTCCCTCTGTGTATTCACACCACCGCCGCCCGACCGCGCAAGCGCGCACGCCTCTCCCCCTCACCGGCCGCCTCATGTCTCCAGTTTGCATACGGTACCCGCCGCACGCGCCGAAGCAGTTATGAAGACGCCTTCGCTCCTGTTCTGCCTCCTGGCGACGGCCGTCTTGCTCCTAGCCCATGATTCACGCACAGGGGCCGATGCTCAGGCGGTCAGTTCGCTATTCGGACCTTCGCCAGCCGCGCCGCTCTCGTTCTTCGCGGGAAGCTCGGAGATTCCATCGCCCGGCGGCAGCAGCAGCAGCCCTTCTTCGCCTCGATCATCGCCTGAGAGCAGCAGCAGCAGCAGCAGCAGCAGCAGCAGCAGTAGTAGCGATAGCAGCTCCCACAGTCACAGCTACGTCACTAGCTCGCCCGGCACGATCGGGGTCGTGCTCATCATCTGCGGAGTCGCCCTCTTCATGATCGTCGTGATCGGGATCGGCGTGCTCGTCATTGGAGCCAGCGCCAAGAAGGGGGATTACCTCAGCCGGGTGTTCGGGCGCAGGTCCAGCAACTCGATGTCTCCGTATGCACTTGCGTCGACGTCGGGGTACTAGGATGGAGTGGGGACGGGGACATTCTCCCATGATCGGGGCCGATCTGGCCCTCTGCAGGCCGTGCTATAGCGCACGCAATGTATTTCCTCTCCCTTAGCCCTGCATTGTGGTGGAAATCGCTGCACGCTCCGCCTCTACGCTGCCCCCTGCACGGGGCCCCTATTGTTTCTCCCCGCCGGGCCCCCCTTCCGTCGTCCGGCGCCCTTCCCCTCCCCCGGATTCCGTCCCCTCCCTGGCTTATTCCGCCTGCCCCCGCAGCGTGCCCTTTCGTACACGCTTCCCGCCCAGGCCTCACGAGAGTGTTCGCGCAGAGTACTCCCCCGCAGAGAGGCCAGTAGAGACGTGTCCCCGCCAAGACCGTCTCCTGGCGAGTGAGTCTCCCCGGAACGCCGCGCATTCGCGGTAGTATCAGTACGATAAGCAGGCAGGCTGTGTCTCTGGACCACCGTATAGTGGTTCCCGACCGCCCCGATCAGCTGATCAAGGCCTCTCATATGCCATCGAGTACCTGCGGCGCCTCATTCATCACTGGCGGAGGCTTTCCCTACGCCTACGAGCCACACCGCGTCGCGGACGAGGAGGACTCGTGCGTTCCATCCTTCGCCGACGCCTCGTGTACACCGGTCCGTGAGGCCTCGCCTATCCACCATGCATCCTCCGATCCGGGACTTCCATGCGATATCCGGTGCCCCACCGCAGACACACCGGCCCCCGTCGTCGTATCCTCCACTGCCGGGCGAACCAGCCCGATGACCGAGGCCATGGCGAGGATAAGCGGCGCCATCGACCGCTTCGGCGTGCAGCTGGCGGTGTTGCCCGCCCAGTACAAGCTCCTCTCCCATAACGCAACCGTCAGCAGGGCCGACCTCCCAAGCACGCTTCCGTCGAGTGAGGAGTACGATAGCGCCCCTCGTGCGGAAGAGCGGGCGAGAGAGACCGTATCAGACCGCCCCCTCTCCACCGCAGGCCGCTCCACGGTCGCAGAGCTGGAGCAGCCGGAGCAGTGGAGCAGGAAGCCTCCAGCGGCCGATTCGCGCCGTGATCTCATCGGCCTCGCTAACCTGTGGGCCTCTCTCCTCTTCCTGGAGATACTCTTCGAGTCCGATACACCGCCTCCCCCGTCGAGTAGTCTGCCCGCTGGCTCGCCTGCATCGGCTAGTGCGGACGAGAGCCTGGACTGCGACGATGAGGACGCTGAGAGTGATAGGCCCACTTCCTCCGGACGCGTGCGGTGGACGTCTCGCACGCCTCCGCAGTTTGCCGGCTGGGCTCCTATCCACGCCGCGCCGGCAGTGATCAACGACGGCAAGCTGGGGATCATCGCATTCGCCTCGAGCAGCTCCACGGCCAGTGCAGCGGCGGTTGCCGGATGGCCTCCTCTCCGAGCCCATGGGAGGAAGCTCCATGCCCGCGTGATCTCTGTCATCGCCAGGCTTTGTGCAAGAGTGCGGTCCGGCCACCTATACGGCATCCCCCGCTTCGTCATGGCCAGCGACCTCTTCACCGTCTTCGGTGGGCCGACGCCCGTCCTCTCTCCGGCCCGCATCGGCTCTGTGCCCCACGTGAGCCGCGGTTTGGCAGAGGCAGTGGCCCTCGAGCGCTGGACCTACCAGCTGAAGCACCGTGGCCGTGCAGCGACGACCTTCTCCGCGGACGCGGAGAGGGTGAGGAAGGCGAGGGGCGAGGGCTCCGACGAGGCGGGAGGAGAGGAGGACGTGAACATGGCGGAAGCCGACGTCGAAACCGCCAGCGGCACGAGCCGGAGCTCCAGCATGGGGTCCGTGCGCCCACACTACGTCTCGCGTGCCATGGACGAACTCGCCAAGGAGTTTGACGATGAGGAGATCGACCGGTTCGCCGAGGAGCGCCTCTATTACATCGACAATGCCAACGTTGCCCGGTACTACGCCGAGGAAGACCGCCTGGCGGGCGCCAACTGCGGTGGCATCAGTACGCCTTACTGGACGCCAGACGGCAGGAAGATGTACGCCCCGCCGGGCCATCCGATGCACCAGCCCAGCTACGAGCCACATCCCCACGAGCGGGCCCAGATGGAAGAAGACGCAGAGGCAGCCAGGATCGAGGCGCTTCGGCCCCCGCCGCGCCGGCCTCGCGTTGTTCATGTCCCGCACAGCTTCGAGGAGCGCGTCTTCCTCGGCACGCGCTACACTGCGCCAGCCGAGGCGCTTGGCCGCCGCCCGGCGATCGACGTGTTCCGCGCCGCCCACGACGTTCAGTGCACGCGAGCCTTCTACTTCGAAGACTTCACCGAGTCCGTAATCACGTCGGCGGCCGCCGCAGCGGTGATCCTCGATCACGCCGCAACCGGCGCCATGCGCCACTGCGCGACCTACACCACGCCGACCGAGTTCTACCAGGGCCTCCACGACGCACTCCTGCCGCTGGCGGCTGCTGCACGGCCTCAACTCTGCCGCCAGCGGCCCGGCATGCCGCCGTGCTTCACGTGCATCGTGTTCGGCGTACTCTTCGCGCTCGTGGCAGCTACCCACAACGGAGCTCCTCACCCGAGAATGGACGACATCGTACATCGCGGCGTGGCGGCTGCCTTCTCCCGCGCCTTCCTCATGTTTCAGCCTGTCATCGGGCTGATCGAGACCCAGCGCCTCCCGGGCTGGCGCGCCAAGAACGTCGCCTTCGCCAGGTGCCTGTCCCAGCGTCTGATGAAGGAGTCCGAGTCTGTGACTCGCTCCGAGTACCGGTGGACAGAGCTGCGGATAGGCTCTCTGGCAGGCCACGACTCCGCCTCCGAGATGGCGGCGCCGACTCCCAGCCGCCTCGACCTTGTCTACACGGTGGCGGCCATCAACGAGTTCTGTAACTATAAGACGGCGAGGGTGGCCCGCTCCGTCACCGGAGAGCCCACTATCTACGTGATCGACCTCTACCTCGACATGATCCGCGGGGCCTTCCTTCTGGCGGCCGCCATCCCGCCGCCGAAGCGCGCCAACAGCGGCTCCAATGCCACTCGCCGCCAGCGCAGGGCTCACCACGCGACCTCGACAACGTCGCTGGCCGAGTCAGAGATGGCCAAGGCCATCAGGAACCGCACCGTCTCCGACATGGCCTGGCGCATGATGACCAGGGTCATGACCAACGAGCACTACCTTCCGCAGGTGGACCCGCTGGCCATGAGCATACGATGGCTCGGCCGCATGGTGTTCTCGGACCGTGCGCGCGGATCAGGTCCCTCCGGCAGTCTCGTGGTGCGTACTATGGCAACAGCCGGCTTCCTCAAGTGCGTGGCCGCCATCGCGCCATCCCCGGACATCCTCCTCCACTCGCTGGCCTACGGCCTCGAGCCCCACAACCACTCGCCCGTCTACAGCCTCCTCCACGCCGTCACCTGTGAGCCGAGGGCCTCCTTCTTCGTAACGATGGACCTCCTCCTCATCGTGTCGCACACGATCCGCACGGACGTCGCCGTTCCCCGAGACCCCAACGACCCCGACTACAAGAAGTTCCTGCCGCTCGCCGACTTCTGCGATGAACAGAGGGACGCCGCCACCCGCCTCTACCTCAAGGGCTACGGGGGAGACTCCGAGGCGCCCGAGGGCAGCACCTGGGTGATTCTTCCCACCGAGCAGCGCTGGCCACTCGAGTTCTTGGCGTTCGCGGCCTGCTCGTTCGCCGATGCCATCGCAGTGGAGATGATCGCCACTGATATGCGCACCTTGTCTATCTACCTGGCCGACTCCAGCATCGACCGCGCCACCCTCACCTCCAAGGTCAAGCCCGGCGAGCGCCGCACCTGCCTCGACGGCATCAACGCCACGATTAGGCTGGCCCGCGCCCCGCGTGATGGGTTATGGCTATGGCGGAGGACAGTTGACACGATCCCGCGCTGTGGCTGCGGCTTCTGCCATGCCTCTATTAAGCACGCCGCCCCCTATCCCTACAAGCAGTGGGCACACTTCGTGCACGTGCCAACCGACATGATCCGCGACCTCTGCGCCATGGTCGAGGTGTTACACGGTGAAGTGCCATACGTCGCGTATGATCACCGCCGTTTCGTCTCGGTCAAGTGCGCCCGCTCTGCCACTCGCCTGGCCTCCGAGAACACCGCCGTTCCGTTCTCCGAGCTTGTCATCGTGCCAGGCATGACCGTGGCCGACGTCTTCCCCGTGTGGAGGAGCCCGTTGGCGGACACCACCACCTCCTTCGACGCGGCAGGTCTCTCTCCGTTCACCGGCTCAGACCCTCTCATCTTGGACGCTGCACTCGTCGCTCCCCTCATCTCCGTCACCACGGAGTCCGACAAGGCCGCGCTGGCCGCCCAGTACGGCGCGGTCACGGCCGTGCGCAGGCGCATCTTCACCTCCGCCAACGGCCGCAGGGATAGTTCAGGCCGGATGCGCAACTTCCAGTCGTACCGCCCCCCGGCCTCCATGTAGTTCGCCAGCTCCCGGGCCGCTTTCACGGCGCCATGTAATGTATGCTCTGTTTTTATTGCTTATCTACGCGTGGTACAGCGAATGCGCCCATCTCCGTGTTCGGCCTGTGTACTATCTCTCTCTCTCTCTCTCTCTCTCTCTTCCGCGCATATAGATGCGAGGCAGCCCGTTCTGCCGGGCCTAGCGCGGTCCTGCGCGCAGAGGTATTCGTCAGGCACCGCTACACCGCGTGCGCTACCAAGGATCGAGAATCGGAGCCGGGGAGTCGCGTGCCAAGCCTCTTCCGCCCGCCCCCTCCTCGTTCCGTACCTCCTACTCGACGGCTGCGGAGGTCACCAGCACCGCTTTCGGCCTCATACTCGGCTGTTTCCCGGCCTGTTCAGCTACTTCGCCGTACGGCTGGACTCCTGACAGGAACCCCTCCGCCATGGACACCACTGCGTCACCAGACTCACTGCCCATCATCGCGCCCCCCACTGACCGTCACGCGTCGAAGGTCCCGGATGAGTGGGGCACTCGCATCATGAACACCGTGGCTCGCACGGCCAACCTGCCCGTGTTTTCTCCGCGGTCTCGATGCTCGACGCCCGGCGCCGACCGAACGTTCGAGATACACCTCGAGACCGGCACACACAAGAAGTCGACGCCGTCGGCTGACTATGAGACGGGCTACAACGTCCTCCTTAAGGAGGGCGCCCCTGTGCGAGATCTCGTCCTCCCGCTGGGGCGTGACCTCGGCGGCGTGGTCATGACCTTTGCACTCAATGTTCCTCGCGGCAAGCTCGAGGCCGCCACCTACGTCGACGAGCTCAGCAAGCTCGAGAAGGCCATCCAAGAAGCAGCACAGGACCCGTCGAGCCTCCGTGGCGACAAGTCCCTCGTGACGGACTTCCGTGATGACACTGCCGCCAACGCGAACAGCTCTCGCCGAGCCGACCCACTGGTCCACGCCCATGGCGTGCGACACGTGCACAAGCACGTGAACAGGCCCGCCATTGGATCGGACTGGAGCGTGGGGATCTATCGGCGCACCGTCGACCAGATTGTCAACCAGTACATCCTAGTCGTCAAGTTCTACAGCTTCACCGCCGGACCCGCGATCGACAAGGTTCTCGACTCGTCTCTCACCGACATCACCAGGGCGTTCCGCGTGCAGTCCGCGAATGCGCAGGACGAGGCCAAGTCGGTAGCCGATGCGTTTCTCGAACTCGTCAACCGCAGGGCTGGACCGGCCGTGCGGATCTCCTACGCCAGGCAGCCTATCATCAGCTCCATCGTCATCAACTCCATCGAGGAGCTCCCGAGGAAGACCACCACTGGATTCACGCACGTGCTCCGCGTCGGAACCGTGGCAACCGGCGCCGTGGGCGACAGGAGTATCTCTCGCACGCCCGTCCTACTCGGCAAGAGCCAGGGCGTGGTCCTTTTCCGCCACAAGGGCACCCAATTCGGCAGGCCGATCTCCGTCCCCATCTGCGCGCCTCCTATGGTGGAGGGCATTGCAGAGACTTCTTCGGCTGCGATGGACAACGCGGCCGCCTTTCAGACGGGCCACCTCGGCCTGCCGCACTGGGTCGGCGCTCGCTGCCCCCGCACTGTCTCCCCAGTGATCAACCGCGACGTGTGGGACGTCATCTACGGCAACCAGTTCCACACGGACGACATCGACGACGCCGTGCAGGTCTACGTCCCCATGGGCCAGATCGGCCCCGCAGCAAGCTCCGCTCACCTCTCGCTCCTGCAGCAGGCAAGGATGGAGCACGGCGGTATGCTCCCGGACGAGTCCGGTGACCACAGCGCAGCTTTCGCCTCCGTGCCCCACATGGCTCCTCCCGCCGAGATCAGGCGCCGCCTCACGGCCGCCGTTGCGGCGGAAGGCAAGACCGTATGCGAGAACATCTACCACTCCAGGCAGGCGAAGAATCCGATGAAGGTCTTCCTCGAAGCAATGCTCGCCCCGTCGAGTACGGTTACTGAGCTCGCATTCGAGGCCGGCGAAGATCCATCCATAACTGGAGCAGAGGGCTTGTACATGGAGGACGTGGCAACGATGACCGTCTACAGCAGAAGCCCCACCGGCCCCTCCCTCACCCTCGTCGAGGTGAAGGACCCTCGGAAGTTCCTTGGCATCGTGCTGGCGCAGGACCGCGCTGTGTTGGATGCATACCTCGACAACCGCGGGCCTCCTCCTCGTGCCATTCTGTCGATGGAAGAGAACTTGTACATGTGATGGACCGGAGAAGGAGGAGTGGAAGGAGAAGGAGAGAGAGATAGATAGGGTGAAAGAAGCAGAGGCGTGCCCCCGTTTCCGGGCTGGAGCGGCATACAATGAATGGATACATCGTGCAGTGTTTACTCGAATAGCCTCGCGCGCCGGCAGTGATCGATGCGGTGGGGACTACTTAATAGTGGTAGTCGGAGTCATAGTCGGAGTCCATGCTGGCGGAACTGTCCGAGGTGTGGAATCCATAGCTGGAGTCTGAGTCCGAGTCCGAGTCGGAGCCGTAGTCCAGCTGGAGAGTGTCCTCCTCGGGGAGCACGACGTCGTTCGCGTACCGAGTGACGGAAGACTTGGCCTCGGCGGCGTAAAGGTCGCGTGCCACCGAGCGCACGGTCTCTTCCAGCAGCTTCAGCTGGTCCGAGCGGTATCCCTCGTCGTCCATGCCGGGGAGGGTGGTGGAGATGGTGAACACCGCGGAGTTCTTCTGCAAGACCAGCTCCTTGAGCACGGCACTGTCGCTCACCGCCAGAGCCGCGTCCGCGTCCGGGTAGGCGAGGGAGTAGACGGCGCGCGCCTTACTCATGTGGTTGGCCCACGCCTGGCTGGCCATGAGATCCGCAGTGACCTGCTTGCTGGGATCGAAGATTGCCTTCTTCACCTGCACTGCAGCGACACTGTGCACCTCCTCCTCCTCCTCCTTCAGGAGAGAGGCGCCGCGCGAGGTGGGCCGAATAGTGAGCGTACGCTTGCGCTTCTTCACCGCCGCTCGAGTGGTGACGACGATCGGTGGGCCATTGTCCGCCTCCTCCTCTTCCTCCTCCTCGATAACAGTGAAGTCTCCGATCGTGGTAGTAACGGCAGAGTCACCGGGGTCTGCACCCGACGTATGGTCGTGGATGCACCGAGGGCTGGTGTACTCGGGGATCTTCACAGTCGTGGCGTAGTCCGGGCTGGTCAGGCACCGGACGGCCTCGTAGTCGTCGGGTACGTGAGAGTCGTCTGCCATGACGGTCGTGGTCATGGCGATCTCCGTCATCTCCTCCTCCTTGACAGTAGCGGTGCCGTCCGCCTGCACCGTCACGTCATCGGTCACCGCCTCGGTGACGGTGACGGTAGTAGTAGTAGCGCCGTCACTCATACTGGCCGAGAGCACCTTAAATGCGCTGGAGGACCACGCTCTCATGGGAGACATGGACGCGACGACGGGCGAGACATACGAGGCCGTGTCCACGATCTCGCGCGTAGCAGGAGCCTGGGTCTGGAGGCCGCCAACGTTCAAGGGCTTGACCGCGCTCAGTGCGACGATGTCGGGCAGGAGCAGCGGCCTCGAGGAGGCAGGCCACTTCTCCCGGTAGGCCTGCGCCATGCTGTTCCCGAGCTCCAGCACGCGACTGGAGGTGAGGGCGATCTCCTTCTTGGTGTACAGGTGCAGCATGCGTGCGTCGGACTGGATGGTAACCCAGGCACGGAGGGAGTTCAGTGCGGCCACGGAACCTGCTCGCATGGCAACGAGGGGGTCCGGTCCGAACTTGTCCACAGAGGCCATGAACTCCCTCATGAGCTCGGCCTTCGCCACCAGCTCTCGAACGGTGAGGTCGGCGGCATAGCGAGCTCTGTGCGCGTCGGTCACGACACCTGCGGACAGGAGGGGGTCGGCGAGCTCAGATCTCGCGAACGTGAGGCTGGTCTTAGTACGGGGGTCAATCACCACTGAGAGGACGGCACTGGGAAGCACGCCCTTGTCCGTGGCCAGCATGACGAGCGCCTTCGCCGAGAGAAGCAGGTGCTCTCGGTAGACCCCGTGCTGCTTCAAGGACCCGCACCCTGCATGCTCCGCCCATCTACGGACGGACCAGCCAGACTCTCCCAGGGGCCTGGGGATGTTGCGGTCCAGGAAACTCGCCAGTGCGCCGTTGTGGTACGATCGCTTGAGAAGCTCCTGGATGCGCACGTGCGGCGTGGTCCCTGTACGGGAGTACCGGGCTCGGAGCTGGCCGGTGGTCATGGTGCGAAGAGCGATGAGGAGGTCCATGTAGACGAGGGCGGCGCGGGCGACGGCAACAGTCGGCGACGACGGAGTCAATTCCATGGCCTTGGCCAAGGTCTTGATGCTCCTGCGGTAGCCGAGCAGGCCTCTGAGCGTAGCGCCCGTGAAGCCTGCATCGTCCGCCTCGCCCACGACATTGTCGGCTGCGGAGAAGGTGGCCTGACGCTTGCGCGCGCACGTGGCGTCGAAGCCGGGCTGGGGCGGAAGCGGCTGTGTCGTGGCACGCATGAAGTCGGAGAACGGCTGCGTTGGGATACCGGTCCGATCGGTGGCGGCGTGCATGATGGAGGCCGCCTCGCTGATGTCTCGGCGGGAAGCTCCGGCTGCGACGAGGTTGTCGATGACCAGCCGCTCCATGGAGGCCTGGCGCTCCTCGCGTGTGAACTTGGAGTAGGCCTCATCCGTGACATGCGTACACGCCGCTTTCCCCGACGACAGTTCCGGCACGGGAAGAGTCAAGCCGATAAGCATGGCAAAGGCGGCGACTGTCTGCTCGGAGCCCTGTTGGGTGATGATACGATCGTTCATCTCGCTGTCTCCGCGCGAAAGAGGCGTGGCCTGCGCAATGACCTCCACCATGCAGGCCGATGTCTGGAATGTGACTCCGTGCACCCAACCACGTACGTCGCTCTAACTCTACACGCGGTGCGGAGAGGAGTCAAATGGCATGCGCGCGTGTAGAACACTTCTCGGTAGCAGACGGTATCTCTCTATCACTCTCCCTTGTCGTATTATGCGGCATGCCTCGGTCCCTCCCCCTTCTCGCCCCTCCCTCCATTTCCCCCGTGCCCCTCCCCCCCCCCCCCCTCTCCCCCAAATGTCCCCCGATGGGGACCCTGCGAGGAATCCCGGGGGCGGACGAACCGCTGCCTCGTTGTTGGTTTTCCTAGCCACGATAGGTGACCGAAGTAATCGCAAATATGTTTAACGACGAAGAGAACTGGGATGAAACAATCTCGTTCGACGACGACGATGATGAGGAGGAGGAGGAGGAAGAGGAGGAGGAGGAGTTGGCCGAGGAGCAGACCTCTGAGAGTGGCAATGGTAAGACTGCGCCTGCCGTAGCAGACAAGGTACAGGCGGAGGCGACGAAGCCCGATGAGAAGACTACCGGCAGTGAGATCTCCGACGATCAAGATGTGGTCATGGAGGAAGAGGCCGAGGAAGAGGCCGAGGAAGAGGCCGAGGAAGAGGCCGAGGAAGAGGCCGAGGAAGAGGCCGAGGAAGAGGCCGAGGAAGAGGCCGAGGAAGAGGTCGAGGTCGAGGAGGAGGAAGAGGAGGAGGAAGAGGTCGAGGTAGAGGCCGAGGAGATCGAGGTAGACTCTATGGTAGATACAGACGTGGCCGCCGATGCAGACGATGAGACCGTGCTGTCAGCAGGCACGAAGCGCCCTCGTGGCGATGATGGTGTCGTCCCCTCCAAGGAGGCTCGTACTACCGGGGACTCTGTGAGCTCCAGCACTGTCCCTCCCCAGGTCGAAGATGCGGCGTCGGCCACTACCGCACCAACCGCCTCGGCTACCTCCACGTCGATCCCCGATGATGACATCTTCAATGACCCCGCGTTCGTGGACGGCGCCGACCGACTGATGCTCACCGCAGAGATCGGACGCGAAGAGAGGATCACGAAGGAGGCGGTAGAGTTCAAGGCAGGCCAGTCCCAGTCCGCCGGCACGAGCATCCATCTGCTGCTCCAGGAGCTGAGAATGTCCGCCCAGTACAACAAAGCGGCGATCGACGAGACGCAGAAGACACTGTCGAGCCTCCAGGAGGCGTTCGCTGCTCATACAGCGGCCACTCAGGAGAAGCACGCCGAGCTGCTGAAGGCGCTCAGGGGCGTGCGGCAGAGCGACCCGACTGCGCTCGTCAACGAAGAGTCCACCGAGAAGATACTCAGTAAGGTGACGGCTGGCATCGACGCCGGCCTCAGGAAGGTGCTGGCGGAGCAGGCAGACCACGCCGCCCGCCTGACTGCCACGGTGGATGACAACCAGAAGAGATTCCTGGCGGCTGTGGCCGAGGCGAGCGACGAGACGAGGAAGTACACCGACATGAGCCTCGCTGAACGAGACCGCGTCGCGATTGAGCGTGCGGATGGGGCGAGCGCCATGCGCAGTACTACCCATCTGAGCGTGAAGGAGATCGGTAAGATCGTCTCCGGCATGACGAAGAGGCAGGAGGAGATTGGAGCAGACGTGCTCGAGAACCGTACTTCGATGGCGGCCCTGGCAGAGCGCGTCGACGGGTACGCGGAGGATGTCCCTAAGCAGAGGAAGGAGATGTGGCAGAGCAACCTCAAGGCGCTGAACGCGTGCACCAACGAGCTCCGCGAACACGTGGATGAGCACGTGGGAGTCGTCCGAGCGGACGTGGAGGAAGTGCGACTTCAGGTGGTGGCCACGCGCGCCGATCTGCGTGAGCTCTCCGGGGAGGTGGGCGGCGCCATCGGCTCAGTGATCAACGCGGTATAGCTGCCCGCCTCCGCGTATGTGTTCCAATTACATATCTCAATACAGTACATTAGCCAATGTGGCGGCGGCGGTAGAGCGGAAAGATGTGGTGATCGGGGGGAAGCGGGTGTATTATATGAGAGTGTAAGAGGACAAGCTGCCGGCGCGTCCACGTCTGCTAGATGGCCCCGAATGAATCGACTTCGATGGTGTCCTCCTCGCCATCATTCCTCCAGCTTTGCGTTTGCTGAGAAGGCGTGGTCGATGCATCAGTGGCGGAGGCCGCGCCTGGTCCACCGGGTGAGGCGAGAGTGTCATCCTCCACCTCTCGCTGGGCCTCTCCCGCGTCACCAGTAATGTCGAGCACTTCACCTCCTTCGTCGTCCGAGCCGTCATCGGGCACGTTGCGGTAGGAGCCGAGAGTATCCAACTCGCGGTCGCCCCCGAGCTGCTCCAGGTCGTCTTCCTCGCTGACGAGGGTGTCGGCGGCGTTCATGAAGATGGCGTCGCGGACGGTGCCGAATACGAAGGGTATGATACCCCGCCTCGCCTGGAAGTTGAAGAACCTCACCAGGAAGAGGGAGATGGCTCCAGTGAGGATAGTGGCTATGCTGAGCAGGAGGTAGATGATGTTCATCGGCTTAGACGAGCTGCGGGACGGGTCGCGCAGACTGAGAACGAACCACAAGATGATGGCGGTGAAGGAGATCGCCGCACGGCCCGCCTGTACCACCACCGTCGCCGCTCCGATCGAGGCCGTTCTGGCCCGAATGCGCGAATACATCACTGCCGGCGCCAGGTAGTAGATCGTGGTGATCATCCCGCTTGCCACCAGGTGGGTAGTGGCGCCGTAGATGTTGTCGCCGTCGTAGGTGGCGGCGTTGCGCACCGACCACACGCTCAGAAGGATGGCAGGTAGCGGGAAGAGCACCCCGAACAATAGCGTGAGCCAGCTGAAGGTGATGACTCGGTAGATGACGAGCCTACACTTCTGCATGATCGTCGCCTCCACTGCGCCTGGATCCAGGCCGAGCTCAACAGGGATCGCCATGTCGAGGGTCATGATATCCATGCCGCTCTCGTCGGCATCAAAGTCTTCGCCGTCTCCGTTCATCATAGTGCTAATTCTCTCCCGCTCTCTCTCTCTCTACAATCCTGCGTTCCACGTGCACCTTATCTCGCGTACAAATGTCACGCTCGGCCGTTGTGCAGGTGCAAGAACCAACAGACGCGATAATGGCAGGTCCCCACCGCCGGGGTCGCGCACCCCCCCCCCCTCTCATTCCCGATGTCCCATGATCGGAGCGGCGAGGGGGGGGGGGGCGGCTAGGAGGGGACCCATCCGCCGCCCAGTGGAATGCAGGGTATCGGCCGGGGCGGCGCGAGTACACATTGCGCAGGCTCGAAGCGGCCGTGCATAGGGCGGCTACTGCGCTGAACCGCTCACCCCTTTTATTGGATGCGGGCACATGGCGTGGAGGAGACCGGGGACGCTGCGCGCATCAGTACAGCTTCCGCCGGAGGAGTCAGTGGCGCCTCGCAGAAGGCAACCATCACTTGCCCGTGATGCACCGGCGGACGTGAACCGTGGCGCGGAGCCGGTCCTCCACCAAAACCTCGCCATCCCACCAGATATCACCGTCGTGGACATTGTGGTGGACGAGGACGCGAGTGAGCGGGATAAAGATGCGGCGATCGACGCATGGAACAAGACCGTGATGAGCAACGTCTCCTACGGCACAGGAGGAAACCGCTTCAAGTGCGTGGTGTGCGGCCAGAGCGTGTCCCCCGCCATGAACTTCGGGCGGTGGAAGTGCTGGAGGGAGATCAAGGACGTTCGGTACTCGGATAGCCGCAATACCTACTTCGTGCGGGCAGACCACCTCAGTAACTACAGCATGCCGAAGGCATTCTACGAGACTTCGCTCGCGGTGGACGCCGACGCACTGGACCGCATCTACCGCATCGCTCCGCAGACCGCGCCACTGTCCGCGGCCGTGATCCAGCAGAGCGCATCCGCCAGCGTGGTGGACCGCGTCACCGCTCCCCGCAAGTCCATCGCACGCTTCGACTCGTGGACGAAGAAACGCATGCGCGTTATGTACTCTGCCTACACGAAGGCCCGAGGAGACCGAGAGGCGCAGCTGACACGTGATCTTGGCGTTAACTTTACCGTTGTCAGCAAGCCGATGGACGGCACCACTGCGGCTACGTCTCTACACGTCTCGCCTCTCGTGGTGACGTGAGTGGGCGGCGGCGTAGGCGCAATGTATAGTGATAAAGATAGCCGCCATAAGACGCGCGATCACCCTCCTGCTCTCGTGCCCGCACACAGCGCCTTGTGTGCGAGTGCAGCTCCTCCTCCTAGTTGCCTGCCCACTCTGCACATCGCTCCACCCGAAGCGATGCGGGCACTTTCCGGCCGCGTGGGCAGAGGCCGCGCGCTGTTCAATATTGCCATGCTAATGGCCGCTGTTGCCATGTTCGCGACGCAGGCTTTCGCACAGCCTCCGCTCTCCTTTTCCCTCACAGAGGACCAACAGCGGGACGAAACCCGTCTCACTCAGGTCGTGTGCGACGAACAGGCTGGCGTGGTCAGGTTCCGCGTGAACAACGCCTATCAGGTCGCGCTCGTGTCCATGCGGGCACAGCTCCAGTGCCAAGCCCCGGATGGCACCAACACGAAGTCGCTCGAGAACCTCAGCATCGGACTCTCCAACGTGTACACAATCGAGCCCGCATCTGGGGAGCTCGCCGGGCGCGCGTGCCAGCTGATCCTCGAGGGCTGGGACCCGTTCTCATCCGCCACCCCCGGCCAGATCATCACCCTCGACGCCGAGGAGCCCGTGGGATGCGGTCCGATAACCAAGATCAACCCCAACAAGGTGTGCAAGTACCAGAAGCTCTGCGACGCGGGAGACTTCATCTGTATCCTAGACGAGGGCGAGTTCGAAGGGTCTTGGTGGAAGGGCATGTTTGTGCTTGTTGGACTGCTGATATCCGGGATGGCAATGGTTGGAATTTTCGTATTCTCGGACCTGACCAACGCCAATGCCTACGCTAAGCGGGGGAAGTCTAACGGAGAGCGGTCTGCTGCACAGCAGAAGTCTCTCAAGAAGATGCTCGGCGGCGAAAGTATGTAACTACTCCACTTACGCTATCCGCCCCTCCCCCTCCGTAACTGGCCGTGGCCGAATATAGCCGATGTATTAATCTCATTCCCCGTCCCCCCCCCCCTCCCTCCTCCCCCACCCCTTTCCGCTGTCCCCCGCGCGCGTCAGTTGTATGCGCGAGCTCCCCGTGGTCGGGGGAGGGTTCGATCATTCGCCAGCTGGGCCAGGTCACGAGACATGCAAGTCCTCCGGGGCAAGGCCATGATTGAGGACGTAAGTCCGTTTGTGATGAAGCACCCCCCGTTTTCGGATGTGTGGAAGTGTATGCAAGTGCAGCTGCTCACGGCCTCGGGAGGCACGGAGACGTCCTTCGTCGACCAGCTCCTCTTCCGCCGTGATTTCGTCCCGATGCAGAGATTGGGGGCGTTCCACCTCTACCGCGGCCAGTGCCCGGACCCCTACTCGGCATATGTCAGGGCAATACGCGCAAGTTTTATGGTACTGATGGGGGCGGTCGCCGAGGACGTCAACGCTCTCTACGATTCGCACACGCACATCGTGACCAAGTCGCAATGTGCCCACCAAGTGGACAACCAGTGCCTCACCCTCTACCGCCTACCGTCCGCAGACTCGCTCACTGACGCCAGCGTCGTGTCGATCACGTGCCATGCAGCGGCCGACTTCGCCATTGCCGCCTACGTCACGGGCGCTTCCATCCACGTGGTGGACACCATGCTTATGTCATCACCTACCGGCATGTACATTGCCTTCATATGCCGCCTCGTCAACCACGGCTACCCGCCTCGGACAGAAGATTCCCCTCCCGCACGGCAGGCATGGTACAACGACCTCTCCATCATGGTGACGCAGGCCGTCTACACGTTGTCGTGCCGCCATTCGTTATGGCTGCATATGGCCGCCGCTCACGACCCCAGTGCGTATGAGCTGTACATAGGCCGTGCAGAGATCCTCCGGCTCGATGTTTCCGCCGACTGCGCGCATCTTATGCGCGATGTCTATCCGCACCCGCCCTACGGCATCGACGACTACCGTCACGTGATCGGCTTCTGGCCTGATTTCCGCAAGGCCATGTTCCGAGACAGGAATGGCTTCGGCCTTCTCCCTGACCCGATCCTCCTCGAGACGGACCCTATTCCGGACGTAGTAGGATTGGTCGGCCGGAGACGGGCTCGTCCCAGTGATGATGATGATGGCGGTGATGATGATGATGATGGCGGTGATGATGATGATGAGTGCGATATGGACATGGGGACTGGGCAATGGGAGTGTGTGAAGTTCGTGCCAGACGTGTGCATGGACGTGACCGACGACGAGCAGGGAGCCACGACCGAAGGCGGGCAGGGAGCCACGACCGAAGGCAGGAAGGAGGAAGGATACCGGCTGGATCAGTATTCGGGACCGCTCAAGAAGTGCAGAGTGGACGCGGGCGGGTACTTTAGTGACGTACCCGCTGTTTCGGAGACTGCCAGTGTAGATAGCATGCGGGCCGTGGAGAGGCACCGCGAGGAGCAGATTGCCGCCGCCAAGACGGTGGCGTCGAACTTCATGGCGTTTATGACCAACGGAGGGTTCGGTGTATGAGCGCTCCTGCCCTTTTATATATCCTATCCCTCATCCTTCCTTTTATGGCGGCATGTGCACAGACCCCCTCTATCCCCCCGCTGTCTCCCCTGGGTGCGGTGCGAGCTAGTACGCGCTCCTCTCCTCGCCGAGGCCACGAATGCACGCGCACCACAGTGTCTCCGGCCATTCGTTTTCGACGCTCGTGCCGAAGAAAACGTGAGTGTACTCCCCTCCCTGCCCAGTGCCCGCGTGCGCATACTTTCCTCCTACCGCCTCCCCCTCCCCAGCCAGCCCGGCCCGCCTGCCTGCCCATGTCATTGCCTGCGCACGCGTAACAGCGTGTGTAGCAGCCGTGCTTTACTCTCCATACCACAATATGTCTCGCTATCATCTTCACGCTCCACCGCACGAGTCTGACGAGGTTGCGCGTAGAAAGCACACGCTCCCCCCTAGGCACTACATATCTTCCTGCGAAGGTGTACCACTACTGTCCGAGTACATAGAGCACAATGGATAAGTACAGTGAGCCCCTGGTTGACGAGTACGGCAACCCGCTCGAGGGCGATGACCTCGAAGCCGACGAGACCGACTTTCAGAGGGCAAAGAGGACCGTCATGAACGTCGAGAACCGTGCCTGGTACAACAGCGCCGGGCTCCTTTTTGCTGGGATCGCGATCCTCTGCCTTATCGCTTTCACCATCGCCATCTCCGTCTGGGCGTTCGGTAAGAACCCCGATGCGATCAACGACCTCCAGGACGTGGTCAAGCACTGGCCCCGCCTGAACATCGGCACCGTGCCACCCCGCCAGACGCGCTTCCCCGAGTTCGATCCCTACCCGGGCCAGCAGTTCCACGTGGCAATTGCGAACGACGACGACGACCGCAGCGAACTCGACTCCAGCAGCTTCAGCGACACTAGCGTTGGCGGAGGCGACGACGACGACGACTCTGATGAGGCGGACGACGACGAGGATACAGGCTTCCACGACCCCGTTCTTTACGGCCACGTCGAGGTCCTCCCCCGCTTCGCCAAGGACGGCTCCCCTCTCGACGGCCAGTTCGACGTCTCCGTGATGGCCCGCTTCCACGGCGCCGGCGGCATCGTCAACTACGGCGCCACCACCTCCAACTGCACCAACACCGACATCCTCCGCACCGTGCACGCCGACTCTGCCCCCATCACCGAAGGTTCCCCCGTCGGATTCCAGGGCGGACACGTCGGCCTCGGATTCCGCGACTTCGAGCTGACTACCGTGGCCGAGGGCACGCGCAGGCATGGAGCTCGCCCGTTCACTCTGGACGGCGACACTCTCGTCAACATGTACACCAACTCGGCCCTGTTCCCTGCACTCTCCCTCACGCAGAAGGGTGCCCCCAGCGTCACCTCAAGCGAGGTTGCCGTCACTACCGCCGCCTACGTCGATGACGACGACAACTGCCGCTACGCCGGCGCCGTTCACGCTGCTTCCCCCACCCACTTCGTGTGGGCGTGGAAGGAGACCAGCGATGCCGGCGGTCTTTACCAGCTCTGCCGCATCATCGCCGAGGCCCCCTTCGCACTGCAGTGCACCGTTCCCGCCGCGTTCGACGCCGCCGACGACGTGACCATCCGCGACGTCGTCTACATTGAGGGAACCAACGACTTCGCGATCGTCTACACCAACGACGCCGCCGGCCTCTCCGTCTTCCCCGTCACCGTGGACACGATCGGCCTCACCGAGACCGCCGGCGCCACCGTCATCATCGACGCGGCCGCGACCAACACCGACTGCATGCAGGCTCGCGCTCACGCCCGCGCCACCGTCCTCACCGTGGTCTACACTGACAACTCCGCGTCGATCGCCATCTCTGCCGCCACCTACACCGTGGTGGCTGGAGTTGTCACTCCCGATACCGCGGCTGCCGCCATTGCAGTCCCCGACGATGCCACCATCGACGTCGACATCATGGGCGACTACACGCTGGTGACCGTGGTCGACGACTCGGTCAGCGCCGGCGACCGCCTCTTCCTCTTCCACCAGGTCGGCAGCTCGCTGCCCCTGTTCGTCTGGGCGGACGCCATCGACATCCACTTTGAGCCGGAGGACCAGAACCCCAACAGGTTCGTGACTGTCACCACCGTCTCCGACGACACCGCAGTGGTCTGCCACCAGCCCCGCGAGTACAGGTCCGCGCAGGCCTGTCAGCCGTGGACTCTTGACGACGCGGTTTCGCCCGCAGTGATGATCCCCGGTGACGACAACATCTTCACCCGCATCGCCAGGAGCTCCGCTCTCTGCGCTGCCTACGGTGGCCTCGACGGCTCCTTCTCGTGCCTGTTCACTACGTACGCCACCGGCGGCAACGCTAACCACGTCGTCCGCTCGGCCACTGGTGTCATCAACGAGCCCGCGGTCGCCGCGTACGGTGCAACGGTCAAGTTCGTGAACTCTGGCCCCGACTCGCTCATGGGAATTGCTCTCCACGACGCCGTTGCCGGGGAGCCCCTGGCCGTCCGCATCTCCGGCTGCTTCGACTTCACCAACACCGCCACCCGCTTCTCCGACACCGAGGTCGCCTGCCTCCACGGAGACGGCGTGATCAGGCCCCGTATGCAAGTCGCAACAGCGCTCGCCTACGACTATGCCCCCCGCTGCTCGTGCAAGGTGCTCTCGAGCAAGGTCATCTGGTGCGAGGACATGCCCACTAAGGACGTCCGCGTCCTGAACGACTTCTAGGTGCCTTCCGCCTTCCTTGCTTGCCGCCGTACAACATATATCACCACTTCCTAGTGTCTCTTTGTGCTCTGGGGAGCCAGCCTCGGTGATGGCAGTAACCACCGCGCCTGTCCCGCCTCTTTTCATGGCCTGCCTTTTCTTGTCCCCCACCCGTCATTCGCTCACTTCCCCCAGTGCTGGGGGAGAGAGAGAACGAGCGAGTGAAGTGGCCGCGGGGATGCTGGGGCGGATAACCTCTGAAGACGGGGGCGAGACTGCATCTGTTATACAAGCGTACACTTATATCTCTTGCGCCTAGCGCCGTGTTTGCGAGCGCGGCTCGGTAAGACCGGTGTGTGCTTCCCTCTCTCCCTCCCTCCCTCTCTCTCTCTCTCTCACACTCCCCTTCTCCCGCGCACCGCCGTGCGTGTATGTGTGAGCTTGGCGCCGTGCTATGCGCGTACCGCGTACTCCCCCCAGGCAGTGCGCTACCCATTCGTTTCACAAGGCTGCCCCTGAGGACTCGGTTGATCGCACGTTGCCGCGCGACCCCTTTCCCCTACCCACACCTCACCGAAGCGACCCAGACGCCCGTCCCTCTGCCCACAGGACAGCGCGCGTTCTTGCACTCTCTACACGCTCTCCGCTCTACCGCTCCGCGCAGTAGACCAGAGGCCGAGCGCGGACACCCCAGTTCCGTGCACACCCCAGTCTCCTCGGTTTTCAGTACTCCCACCACCACCACTCCACCATGTCCGGAACGGAGGAAGAGGGATTCGTCGAGAAGGAGATGCTGGCGCGCGGCAGGTCTTCGGACTACCCGCTCCAGAACATCTTCAAGCCCAACGGCATGAACGACGCGGCCTACAACCGCCGCTACCGCCTCACCCAGATCCAGCGCGGCCTGGTCATCATGGCCCTCCTCTTCGGAGGCATCGCGGGCACCATCATCTGGGCCGAACACACTGGCTTCTACGAGTTCCAGACCTACACGTCCAGCGACGACAAGCACTACGCGCCGTGCAGGGCCGAGCTTGACGCCATGGGCGTCAGCTACAAGAAGGTCTCTTGCCCGATCCATGGATCTACGGCACCCTTCAACCCACTCTCGATCATTCCAGTGGCCAGCTGGATCACACTGTTCGTCGCCGTGCTCGCGTCGCTCGACATCTTCTGGAAGTACGTGCCCTTGACGGCGATCCGCGCCGGAGACAGCCCCGCCATGAAGGGCGGCTGGCTTCGCGGCAACACGCCCTTCTTCGTGTGGTACCGCACCACCATCGGCCTCTCCGCCGTGACCAACTCCATCACCTACGCCAACCCCAACGGCATCGAGTACCTCATCCTCACGCCCCTGTTCGTCGGACTCTCCATGTTCTTCGTGTCCTTCACGACCAACCACGACGTCACCGCCAAGGGCTTTGCCGGCATCATCGGCGCCGCCTTTGTCGGATTCCAGTACTTCTCCTCCGACTCCAAGAAGTCCCCCTGGGTCTCGCTGCCGACGTTCGTCGCGTGGTTCTTCATGATCACCGTCGCTGCCGGACTCTTCCTCGTCGAGGGCCTCTTCTCCTTCAAGCACTACGTCGACTACACCAGTCTCCACGAGGGCTCGGTCAAGGCCGTATACGGGTGCTGCATGGGCATCTTCAGCATGGCCATCTTCCAGAACTTCCTCGCCCGCGTGGCCTACTGGAGGCTGAAGGGCAAGGGCGGCAACGGCGTGCCCTCCAGCCGGGAGATCACCGACGACGCCTTCTTCAGGAAGCTGAAGGTTAACGACGGCGAGTGGCACGAGAGCTACCCCCACGGCGGTTTCATGGCCCAGTTTGTCATCCACAACGCCTTCCAGGTCGCCATCCCGTGGTTCATCGTCATCCTGGGAATTGCCGTCGGAGCCTCGTACTCCAACTCGGTCAACCTGTAGAGAGGCGCTTTCCACTTTCCCCTGCACCCTCCTCCGCCCTGTACCCCTACCAGAGCCACGCCTCCGCACCGTTAGCCTGCGGTATCCTCGAATATAAGCAGCCTACCTTCAATGAGCCCATGTCGCGCGAATATGCCACGTCATGATGGTCTAAATCAGTCCCCGTCATCATCTCATTTGTTACCCGCCCAAGTGCGCGATGTCAAGATCTTTCGGCAGGGATGAGATGGATGATCCATACTCGGGTATGGATGATCCATACTCGAGTCCTATGGACCGGATGATCAAGCACCGCCCACGTTGTGGTATTTGTCATAACATTAACGATGACTACATCACTATCACGCCGTGCAACCATGTGTTTTGTGCTGTCTGTATCAACACATGGCTCCAGAATGCACGTGGCTGTCCTAGATGCAAGACGATCACGACGTACTTGATCCCTCGGGCACGTGATGGTTCTGGCCTGGGTACTCCATACACCCCGCGATCGTTTCGGTCTCGCCTCGTCCTGATCAAGTCGCCACATAACATGGTCCCAGCCACACCGAACAGCGTTTTCGCCTGGGCGATGCGAGCATGCAGTGTGTTCACGTATGGATCAGGTGATACATGCCTCTCGTATCGCAGTAAAAAAGGTACTGACGCCCGGCTTCATAGGTGGTACCATGAACTATGTCCGTGTGCTAGTACAGGTCACGGACGTGGTTTTGGTCAGCATGATATTCATTGTCATGTGGTGTGTCAGCGCGGCGGGCTTGCTGGTCCTCGTGATGAAGATGGCGGAGATCATCACAGCGCAGCTGATCAACCTGTAGAACGAGGCATTGGACTCTATACACGCCCGTCATGCACCTACTATGAAACGTCTCCATTGTATCCGTTGGCCTACGGCATATTCGAATATAAGCGGCCTACCTTCATGACCGAGTCGTGCACCTGTACATACGCCACGTCACGTGTGGTCTATCCCATCCCCCACCTACCCCCCCCCCCACTGTCATTCGTCAGCTGCTCCAGTCGCGCGCAAGTGCCATATGGCAACTGAACTACGCTCTCGGTCAGGCGTCGCTCCCGGTCGCCCAATGGACGATGAGGACGCCGCTCGCTCTGTTCCTACGCGATCGTTAGTGATCGAACTCGTTCGCCGCCTGTTGATGGAGTGTGCCAGAGGCGCATTCTCGATGATCGAATGGGTGGCATTTTTCGTAGTCCTATGCATGGGCATTGTGCTCCTGATCGGTGCACTGGCCGCATTCGTCATGCTAAGTTTGTACATTGGGTCACTGTACAGGCAGGCGAAATGAAAAGCGACTGTCTGAGGTAATCCATGTGTATTGTGTATCGAAGAGATCCATGCATGCGGAGGCGTCCACCTGTACATCCGCCTTCTACACCGCATACGGGTCGATCTGCCCCGCCCTGCTCGCGCCCACCCCATAGCCGTCCATGGGATTCATCGCATACGAGTTGGAGTCTCCCTTCAGTGCCATATCAGGCAGGTCCACGCCGTTCGCGTACGGGTCGATGGCCGACGCCCGACTGCCATGCTCTCGGACGTCCCACGGGTCGCCGCCTCCGCTGTCGTCGGCCATGTACCGGTTGTAGCCGTGCTTGGTGAGGCACCATAGGCACGAGCCCGTGCAGGAGGTGCCCGCCGAGCACGCGTACACGACGCACGTGCCCACGAACAGGAGGCCCCAGATGATGATCGTCAAGAAGATCGACTGCATCCAGTAGTCCGTGTTGTCAAAGTCAGACATGGCGGAGCTGTGCCAGAAGTGCGCCGGGTCGGAGGCGTTGTACGCGGTGATGGCGGTGAAGCGGACGATGACGATGGTGACGAGGATGCCCGCGCCGCACGCCACTACCAGGATCACCGTCGTCAGGATGTCGTTGAGGCAGCATAGCGGGCCCTTCACCATGACGGAGAGCGATAGCGGCGGGCTGCACCGCTGCCGGGGGCGAAGGGGAAGTACAGGCCACGGCACCGATGGGGGCGGGGCCTAGCGGGGAGGGGGGTACTGCTGCGCGCGGCCGCCGAGTGGCCTAGTTGGTAGCCGTGGCTGCGCGTAGAGCGTGTGATACGGCCTGCGACGCGTGCGTGCGTGCAAGAAGGAGAGAGGGGGAGAGAAAGATAGTGCACGAGCTGTCCACGCGCCCCGAACTGTCGTGGAGACCATGGATAGTGCAGGCGGCATCGCCTCTCTGCAGCTGGACGACCGGCCTGAGGGCGATGGCCTTTACACCGTCGCCTCCATGCGGCTCATGACGCCCGCGGAACCCTTCGAGGAGTTTGACGCCTGGGGCTTCTCCGTCGATCTCATGAACGAGGACGTGCCGCTGGACGCAGGCCGCGACGTGCCCATGGACGAGGTGGACCTCGAGGACGTCATCAGCATGCGCGGCCACAGAATCCAGACGAGGCCGTGGAAGAGGGGCGTGACCGCGGTGACGGCCACCGTCCGGACGTCGGCCATAGTCGTGGACCTGGTGAGCGACATGACCGTCTTCTCGGTACTCCTCTCGATACTGATGTACGCCCTCGAGGGAGCGCTCTACAACGCCGTGTTCACGGAGCTGGACGCGCTCGACCTCCTGCCGTCGTACAACTTCGGAGACAGCCTTTCCATCAGCATACTGAGCATCGTGTTCGCCTTTATCGTGCGCGCCATCGTGAACAAGGCGCTCACGTCCACGACTGAGACGGTGCCCCACCTCTACCAGTTCTACCGCGAGTGCAAGCACATGGTGGACGAAGCCGTCGGGGTGTTGGAGGACAGCCCCGAGCGGAGAGTGGAGGTGATCGACGCCATACAGAGCGTCCGAGTGTGCGTCGTGCACGGCCTGGCAATGGCGGCGGCACTCACCTCGGACCGTGCCGATACCGGCGCTCCGACGAGTAAGCTCGAGCAGGAGGTCATCTGCCGAGGCATGGAGGGCCACCGGCGCATGACCACTCACGTGGAGACGCTCGTCAAGTACGCGGTGTCCGCGTTCCGCAACCTCGGCGTGAGCGCGGCCGCCGACCGCCTGGACTCCCACGTTCGGGTGGCGATCGACGGTGCGCTCTTCCAGCACTCGCACCTGGCGCGCCGCGCCATCATGAGGCTGGTCTCGTGGTTTCTGATCTTCTACGGCCACATCATAGTGCCCTGCACGCTCTGGTTCGACATCGGGGCCTACATGATCGTGGCCCTCCCGGTGACGTTGGTCATGTACGACCTGCTCTCCCGCGAGATGGCTATCACCAGCAACACCTTCAACTGGGAGAAGAAGTCTCCGCACGACACCAGGTTCTCTGCGTGGGAGCAGAAGGCCCTGCGCAAGGTGGACAAGGCCCTGCTCATGGTGAAGAAGGACTTGTAGTGCTGGACTGTACATATATATAGATAATACAAGCTGCTTCACGCGGACGCCACGAGATTCCTGAACGTAAGAACCAGTCTGGGCGAGGTGCGGCTCTTCTCCTTGGGCACGCGGTGCACCCAGTTCTTCTGGAAGTCGCTTCCCTCCATCATGAGGAGGTCTCCTTCGCGGAGGACGACCTCGACCAGGCGGGTGGCCGCTATCTTGGCCAGTTTCTGCGTCTTGGTCCGGCCGATCCTGCCGCCTTCTCTCTTGGAGAGCACCTGAAACGTACGTGTCCCCCCAAGAGACAGTGACGTGATGCCGGAGCGCTGGTCCATCCCGTGCTCGTCGTCTGAATGCCAGCCAATGTGACTTGTGGCGCCATCCACGTACCAGTTGGCGAACACGGCGTTGTAGTCGGAGCCTATCTTGCGGATCATGTTCGAGAGGAGAGGAGGCATGCGCTGCGCCACGTTGATGGTCCCGGAGTAATCATACGTGACCCTCTCGTCCGAGGTGGACAGGAGAGCTGTCAGCCGCGGAAGCTTCGTGGTCCTCCCGATGGGAGAGATCATGGAGTGCTGCTCCCACTGAATGGCGCAGTCGCTCCCCGGCTTCAGCTCATCGAACAGCGCACGACACGCTTCAGTGCCAATCGCGCGTGGAATGTGCGTGAGAGTACTCTGCCTATCGAGGCGGGTGATGGTGAACCTGGCGTTGTCGGAGCAGTGGATGAACGGGATAACTCGGTGGTACACCGGGATGCGAGCGTGTAGAGTCGCCGGCGTGCGGTTGAACATCAGGAGAAACTCGCGAAGCTCCGCGAGCCAGCCTGTGGCGGGCAGCGGATGCTCCTCCTTCGAAGCCCACTTGCAGGCATGGAAGAGGCGAGAGCGAAAGATCGCCGGCGTCTCTCTTGTGTGCGTGGTGAAAGACGTCATGTACCCAGAATGGTCGGTGGCTGGTGAGGGGGATGGGGAAGCTGAGGTATCCCTCGCTTCGGTGCATGACCTCTTCGGCGCGCCTGCGTCTTCCGCGCTGGTGGCGATGACTCGCTTCTCCGAGCCTCGAGAACGTGACGAAAAGAACATGTCCATCACTTGTTGCGGCATGATGCACAACCAAATGCCCGCGAAAATCACGAGGTCCGAGGGGGAGATGGAGCATCGAACGGGCGGCACAGGCAGCTTATCGAGCTGGAATACAGCAGTGCTTCCGCAGAGCGTGCTCCATACCCAGTCCATTAACGTGATTTGTTCTTCTTCATGATCTCCTTCTTCTCCTTCATGATCTTCTCCTTCTTGATCTTCTTCTCCTTCATGATCTTCTCCTTCTTCTTCTTGATCTTCTTCTTCTCCTCCATGATCTTCTCCTTCTTGATCTTCTCCTCTCCTCTTCTCTTCTCTTCTCTTCTCTTCTCTTCTTTTCTCTCTCTCTCTCTCTCTCTCTCTCTCTCTCTCTCTCTCTCTCTCTCTCTCTCTCTCTCTCTCTCTCTCTCTCTCT
>Ga0316204_10004009_pt1 | contig 27629 bp, 21 predicted proteins | sample 6monrhotite_MG_2_FD_205661 | JGI IMG/M metagenome (GOLD analysis project Ga0316204, IMG submission 205661) | Microbial mat bacterial communities from mineral coupon in-situ incubated in ocean water Damariscotta River, Maine, United States -... | ecosystem: Environmental > Aquatic > Marine >...
TACGGTGGAAAATAAATGTTCTTGGGTGAGATCTATACCGCGCATTGATTGGGTATCCTGAAAAGTATCGATATGGGTAGTTTACGCAAGTCCGCTATCATGCGGGATAATTTCAACAGCCTGTTAAAGCCATGGTGTTTCTCCTAATGATTGGATAATTGAATAGAAGAAATACCGCCCCAGTGGGAGAGGTATCTCCCCCATAGGGTTTTAGACATGATGAGAATCAAGCGGCGACAACATCACCAAGCATCCGACGAGGAATACGATAATGCGTGCCTGCATAGGCTCCCTGTAGCGGTCTTTTAGATGTGATGACTACCCAAGGGATACGTGCATTGACTAGACTGATTTTCTGACCAACCTCAACCTTCTGAGACTGGTGTTTATGATAGGCGATAACTTCATTCCGCCAACTTTGATTGGTAACCGGTGTCATCTTTAGATATTTAAGCGGGCAAGAGTACCGAAGTGGCCCCATGCTTTCGCACATGTCTTTATAGCCCCAGCTATCATCTGATTTCATCAAGAGATAGCAGGCGATGAAATGATCTTTCCGACCCTCTTTTTTAAACGTGATTTCGACCACTGCCCAGAGTACATCGCCACGTATACAGTGAGCGATTGTATTCCAGTAACGGTTGTCATTCTCTTCTGCTTTTATCAGGTTTTTGATGATGTCAGACTTAGTTGCGCCGTTAGTAAATAACCAACCCATGATGTTTCTCCTTGATAATGAAATAGAGCGAGGCACACCATGACCCCAGAGGGTATGAGAGACCCCGCAGGTAAGTGAAAAAGTGAAAATAGTGAATCAGCGATCTAAAGATCGTTGTGCCTAAGTTGATTCGAAGAGGCACAGGGCGCTGGCAAGCCAGCAACGGTTCCACTGAGAGTGGAGGCACGTTAAAGCCTGACGGTAGCGGGTTGAGGCTAGCGAAAACAATAAAAAATGATTTTGGCTTTAATAAAAAAAGCCCTCATAGATTGAAGGCTTTGCTTGGGTTAATTAAGAGTGAGGGCACCTTCTCGAATGAGTTGAGTGATCTCTGTTTCAACTTCATCACTCAGGCTCAGATCAATCAAAGCACCATTAACACCGATGCCGTCAAAATCTTTAATCCATTCATGATGGTAGAACGTTTTGATAACGGTTTCAGCCCAATGGTCGAGCAGTGGCAGATGGCATATCGCCTTTGTTAACTGCCAGATTCGACTTTGAGTTGCCGTTTCATCGTCTACCGAATGATTAATCGTTTTGGATATGGCGATAGTACGGCGGTTAGCAAGATCAGGCTCAGTGACTAAACGATCAAAGACCCATAAGTGCGCCATATCGCCACCAAACACATTACTGGCAGGCATTCGCCCACTGTAATGATTCAAGCGCTTGGCTTCACCGATTTGGACAAGTTTACGTTGTGGCTCGCCATTCGCTTTGGTACCTGTAGACAGAAAAAAGCTATTGATTCCGCCTTCTTCATTGGCGAGTGAGATACCAGCCAGAAATTCCTGAATTGCAGTATCACGTCCCCATAGAGACAAAAACAGCAGCTTGTCATAGGCATCTACCAAACTGGCATCGACATACAGATCAGGAATGATATCCAACTGCATTAGTGATTGTTGCATTGCTTTCTCCTAGGATTTTTATTAAAAAACCGAAGAAAGCACCCGATGGGGAAACTTTCCCCGGTTGGGTTTGATGACGTATTTATGCGTTAGCGGTGCTATTGCTCCAGATCTGTTCCCGAGGATCAAAGGTGTAACCAAGATCCTTGAGACGATTCCGTTGTAAACGGAACTTCAGACGATCTACCGTTGGGTCGAGTTTGACCTGAGTACCCAGCGGCCATAACGAATCAAATAGAGCTTCATCGCCACCATTATCATCAAGCTCACCATCGCTTTCGGTGTTAACTTCGGCAGGTTGATCAGCGTGTTCAGAAACAGCAACCTCGGTTATTTCTGGTTGGCTGTCTACCGGGTCAGGTTCAGCGGCAACTTCTTTATCTTCAGGCTTGAGGTCGTCAACACCATCAAGGTTTAGGCTCTTAATTGTTGCCCGAACCTCAACGACAAAACGACCACCGGCTAAGTAAGACGATGGAAATATCTGTGTAACATTGAAATTCCCCTCATACCGACCTTCTTCATATTGTTCTAGCAGAGTGTCCTTAACGGAAAACTCCCCCAAATCAGTGATAAGACGACCGACATTAAATGGCCCGTTACGGCCTTGGATAGTACGAATGGTTAAAACGCCATTGATGTTCATGGATTCCTCTCTTGGTTAGCAATTGAAAAATGTGCAGAGAGGTCTCCCGACACAGGGGAAACGCTCCCCGGCAGGGTTAAAATAAATGTGGAATAATGAACCAGCGATATGAAATCGTAGCGCCTAAATCGGTTCGGAGAGACGCATGGGCGCTGGCAAGGCCAGCAACGGACCACTACGAACAGTGGAGTGAAAGAATCAACTTATACAGCGCATAGAGAGGGTTCAATCATTAATTGATTTCAAAACTTAAAAAATATGTGGGGAATTTGTTGGCAGTGCCAACAGTCCATCGGTGTTGGTATTTTTAATCTCTGAGGGTTATATTCCCCGCAGCTTGCTGCGTAAGCTCTTGGCTAATGCGATACCCCGCTTTCACAAAGTGAAAGTCGAGCCTAGGCGAGATAGCTTGCTGCGGGGTTGTTCATTCCGCCGTGTTACCCCGAGGTTCTTGGATTTCTGCCCAATAGGTTTTCGGGAATGGCTTTGACGTGAATATCCCTCTGAGGAAAGGCAATTTCAATTTTTGCTTTACGGAAACGCTTATCGATTTCCATATGGAGTTGGTGCCTGACATCTAGGAGAAGATCTGGATGGGGTATATAAACTCTTAATTCGAAATCCAGTGAGCTTTCGCCGAAGGCCATAAAACGGACTCTGGATTGAGGCTCATCCAATACATCAGGATGATCGTGAGCAGTGGCAAGTAGTGTGTCGTAAGCGAGTTGGGTATCTGATCCGTAGGCAATGCCCACTGGAATGACGACGCGCAGGATGGTATCTGACAGTGACCAGTTAATCACTTGGCCGGTGACAAATTCTTTGTTGGGAATAATCAGTTCTTTTCTATCCCAGTCGGTAATGGTGGTGGCACGCATTTGAATGCGTGAGACGATACCACTGGTGTTGCCCACGGTGACCGAATCACCTACCCGTATCTGGCGTTCAAACAGAATGATCAAGCCTGACACAAAGTTGGCAAAGATTTCTTGCAGTCCAAATCCCAATCCAACGGTAATGGCCGCCGCGAGCCATTGTACTTTTGACCAGCCAATGCCTATCGCGTTGAAGGTCATCGTTAAGCCGACAATCACTAGCATATATCGGGTGATGGTGGTGATGGCGTAGCGGCCACTGGGGGTAAAGGGGAGATGTTGAAGTACGGCAATTTCCAACAGTCCTGGAATATTTCGGCTGATAAAAAAAGTCATCAATAGAATGGTGAAAGCTAACAAGAGGTTTGCCAGTGTGGTGGGGGCAAACGTGCTGGTAGTCCCCCCGCTGCTGACTTCACTATGCCATAGGACAATGTCATTGAGCAATGACAGCGCAGGCAGTACTTCAGACCAGATGATGAAGGTACCGATAATGAGTGTTAGCCAATAAGCACTATTGATTAAGCGCATGGTTTGCGTACTAATCGTCTCAACATCCAGGTTAGGTTCATCGTTTAGCACTGGGTGGGGTGATTCTGGTTTGTCATCAGCATCGGTTTCGAATTGTACTTCTCGTTTTTTGAGCCATTGCTCTAAGGTAAGTTTACGTTGTGTGATGTTGAGCCAGCGAATGAAAAATTCCCGCAGCATGTAAGCGATAAAGAACAGGCCGAGGGTGCCAATGCTATATATGCATAGTTGGATAGCAGTGTAGAAATAGCCAGCCATTGCGGCAACAGTAATACCGATAGGAGTGCTCACGAGAAGTGGGAACCAGATGTTGGAAAGGCGATCCAGCCAGCCGCCTGAGTATTTTTTAATATCGTTCTTGAATAGTCCTGTAGTGGGTTTAAGTAACTGATAGATGAGTAGACTGGTGGCTAACATCAGCGTGATGAAGGCAAATCGCCCCAGTGAATCATGGTGTGACTGTACGGGGTGTGCAAAAGTCATTGCGACGATAAAAGCCAGCGGCAGTGATGTTGGTAAAAACCATGTTAATTGTCGCCTTATTAATAAAAGGGTATCGGGTTCCCAGCGAAAGTGGGCTTCGCCCAATCCACTGGGACGACAAATACAGCGCAGTAGTAATCCCAAAAAGAGTAGGTAAGCAACAGTGTACCCACCAGATGAAAGAGCCATGGCGTAGGCATCTTCATTCCCCAGTTGTTCTGTTCGCCAAGCAAGTAGGTAGATCATTAATGGCCAGGGCAAGACCAGCAGCAGGGTTATCAGTGCAGCTTTCAAGGTATCTGTAAATTTAGCCTTGCTGAGTTTTGTAACGTAACGCCCCAGTTGTGACAGTTTGTTTTTGATGCGTGTGCGGAAACCCATTAGTAGGAGAATGCTCAGTATCAATAAGACGGTGGATATTGGGTTTTTACCCATATCCAATCGGAGTCCATTTAAGGTGTTGATGATGGCGGTGGGGTTGAGTAACCAGGGGAGCGTTATCCCCAGTTGTTGAATATGGTCTATGCCAAGTGTCGATGTGCTTTGAATCCATAGGATACGAGTGTCAATAAATTCACGGTATTCGGTGATCAGGGCGATGAGCTCTCGTTCTGTTTCCATCATCGGAAATAGGTGCTTATCAAAGTGAATGTCGTAGGCTTTGATTAACTCGTTAAGGTATTGGTCACGCTGCTCTCCCAAGACGAAACTTAGCGCATTGCTTAAGGCCAGGGTCTCTAACTCAGCGGCCGGGAGTCCGTGGTGGTTGATGAGTTGCTGGGTCTCTTTGTTTAGGTCAATCAAGGTAAGCAGCCGTTCTTCGATTTCGATGCGACGAAGTTGTACTCGGCCAATGTCGATACGGCGTTGATTCTGAGTCTGGGTGTACTCTTTGATGTTAGGTAGTTGGCTACGGTCATTGCGTAGCTTTAAACCAATGGCATCGGTCAGGCCGATTTGGGCGATTTTCTCTTTAATACCATCGTATTGGCGGCGTAGCGTGGTGAGTGTTTCATCCAGTGTTTTCTTTTCCTCACTCATCTGCGTATTGAGTGACAGCACCTGGGTTAATTCGGTGGCAAACTGCTGGTTATTTTCGACGACGACATGAACCAGTGGATGCACACTGGCACTGGTCGCGGCAAGTGTCGTCTCTTCTGCACTTTGCATCACTTTGGCGGCAGCCGTGGTGCGGCGTTGGTTGACCGCCTGTTCAAGCGCCGTGAATTGTTGTTCTGTGATTAATATTTGGCGCTCGGCTTGTTGGCGACGGGCGCGTATTAGCTCGCGCCGCGCTTCGTAACTTTGTTGCTCTTGCTCTAGTGCTTTTAGGTGATATTTTAAGTAGTCCTGTTCGGCTTGAATGGCGTGTTGTTTGGCGGCTTTTTCTTTGTCACCGTTCACTGGAGCACTCAATAACGAGGTGAGTTCTTCCTGACGTTTGCGAGCATTGGCGGACTCTTCCGCTATTTTTTGCAAACGCTCGCTACGCTGAGTGGCCTCAATTTCTATTTCATTACGAACACTACGCGCGGTATTTAATGCATTTCTGGCGTGCTCCAGTTGTTGTTCCAAGTTGTTAAGCGATTCTCGGGCGTTCACCTGGGCCTCGGTGGGGAGAGCGCTTGCCAGTTCTTGTTCAATGCGGTTAATGCGTAAAGGCACACCTTGATACGCTTGATAGTGCGTTTGGGCTTGCTCAATAGCTGCGAGACTTTTTTGGAGGAAATCTCGCGTTTGGTAGAGTGCATTAAGTTCCACCTTGGGTGTGGTGTCTGATGATGCTGTTTTTTCCAGCGTAGTAATACGCTGTTTCAAATCTTCTAGGGTTAAATTTTCTGATTTGAGCTGGCTGTCTAACTCATCCGATAGATTGGCGACGGCCATGTGAGGTAGGCAAAACCCAAGCACTAACACTATGATGGCGATCATCACGGGACGTATATTTGTTGGTGCCTGGCATAATGACATCATCGCTTTATTACCTATGCAATCGGGCTTTCAGAATCTGGAGACAGAGCAAGCTCAAGTGAGTGCTCTTCCTGGAACTCGTCGACCTTGGCTTCAATTTCCTCAATATCGCCAAAGCGGGCAATGTGATAGAGCGCATCGCCTTCGTTAACCAGCGGTAGGTTGGTGCGGCCAATCACAATACCGCTAAAGCTGGCGCTAATTTCAAACTCCTGTTCACCAAAGGGGTCGGCGACCACCCCGAGTAAGGTGCCTTTTTTAACACGCCCACCCAACGGCACCAGCGCACGTAAAATGCCGCTTTCTGGTGCACGTACCCAAGAGCTGGAACGCGCCAGTACCGGGTCGATATGCTTTGCTCGCTTACGCTTTATTTGCGGCAACATGCCGAGTTCGCGCATTACGTTAATAACACCTTTGACTCCCGCGCCGATGGACATTTCGTCAAAGCGTAATGCCTCGCCTGCCTCATAGAGCAGCATAGGGATACCAAATTCAGCAGCGGCCTCACGCAGGGAGCCATCGCGCAGGTTGGAGGCAATCATTACAGGTACATTGAAGGCCCGAGCCAATGTTTCTGTTTCTGGATGATCCAGGTTGGCGCGTATTTGCGGCAGATTACTGCGGTGTACCGCCCCGGTATGCAGATCGATTCCGTGGGTACATTTCTTGACGATCTCTTGCATAAAGATATGTGCGATACGCGCCGCAAGTGAGCCCTTTTCGCTACCCGGAAAGCAGCGGTTAAGGTCACGCCGGTCGGGAAGATAACGGGAATGATTAAGTAGGCCATGTACGTTAACAATGGGTACAGCAATCAAGGTGCCTTTGAGCCGTTGGAGTGCCGGAGCCTTCAATAAACGGCGGATAATCTCTACCCCGTTGATCTCATCGCCATGAATCGCCGCGCTTACAAACAGGCGCGGGCCCGCTTGTTTACCGCTAATAACGTGCACAGGTATAGACATCGGTGTATGGGTATACAAACGCCCTGCGGGCAGGTCGACAGTGACCCGGCTACCTGGAACGACTTCACAACCGTTAATAATGAACGGGGTGTTTTTTATCATAATCAAACCCTTTAGGTGCTTTCTAATTGACCTTGACGGTCAACTGAGGAATTTAGGATTGTTATCCTTTACCTCGGGTTTTAGTGCGATGTGGTTTGGCATTTTTTTCAATAAATTCAATAATCATGCTCGCGACATCTTTACCAGTGGCGGCTTCTATTCCTTCGAGTCCGGGTGAGGAGTTAACTTCCATCACCAGCGGGCCACGCTCAGAACGCAGTAAATCAACACCTGCCACATTGAGTCCCATCACCTTAGCAGCCTTTACCGCAGTGGCTCGCTCGGCGGGGGTGATTTTAACCAGTGATGCATTGCCGCCTCGGTGTAGGTTAGAGCGAAATTCTCCGGGTTGTGCTTGACGTTTCATCGCGGCCACCACTTTATCGCCAATCACAAAACAGCGGATATCGGCACCACCAGCCTCTTTAATGTACTCCTGCACAAGGATGTTGGCCTTTAAGCCCATGAACGCTTCCAGTACGCTTTCCGCCGCTTTCTTGGTTTCTGCCAATACCACGCCAATCCCTTGGGTGCCCTCTAGCAGCTTAATAACCAATGGCGCGCCGCCGACCATTTTGATGAGATCTTGAATATCATCGGGGTTGTGAGCAAAACCGGTAATAGGCAGGCCCACATCTCTACGTGACAGCAGTTGCAGTGAGCGCAATTTGTCTCGTGAACGAGAGATGGCCACCGATTCACAGAGTGGGTAAGCTCCCGTCATCTCAAACTGACGCAGCACGGCGGTACCGTAAAAGGTGACTGAAGCGCCAATACGCGGAATGACCGCATCAAAGGGCGGGAGGACTTCCCCCTTGAAGTGGGTTTCTGGCTTGCTGGAGGCGATGTTCATGTAGGTACGTAGCACATCCAACACCATGGCTTCATGACCGCGTTGCTCACAGGCTTCAACCAGGCGGCGAGTGGAGTAGAGGTTTTTGTTACGAGAGAGAATGGCAATTTTCATAGTGTCACCTTAAATGTTGTTAACGGGGTGTATCATTGCTTTGTGTCGTAAGCTTTCGCAAGGAGGACGGAGTATGACAACTATATCCTCCCTGTACCCCTGGAAAGCGTTACTTTTTGAATAAGACTGCACGAATACGACGGTTCTGTGCTCGCCCAGCATCGCTATCATTGCCCATCATGGGCCGATAGTGTGCATAGCCAGCAATAGAGAGACTATCGCCGGGCATGTCTAAGGCATAAATCATATATTTCACCACTGTTGCCGCACGTGCACCTGATAGCTCCCAGTTAGAAGGATAGCGTGCTTTTAGATTTGCGTGTATCGGTTGATCATCGGTATGGCCTTCAATACGCATATGAAAGTCAGGGTGATTTTTCAATACTGCTGCGATTTCACTGACGACGGTCTTACCTTCGGCACTCAATTCTGCTTGGCCAGACTTAAATAGCACGCTATGTTTTATGTCGATAACCGTGAGGTTTTCGAGCTTTTTGATATTGGCGCTATTCTCTTTGAGTGCTCGATCTAAGTCTCGGCGTAACGTGGACACTTCGATACGTGTCTTGGCTTTCTCCTCAGCAGATAGTGTTTGAACTGATTGCAATTTGTCAGCATAGTCTTGGCGTAATTGCTCCTCTTGCTGCTTCTGTTGCTGAACCTGAAGGATCTGTTGTTTTAGTGCGGCTTTCTCTTCTTTTATTTCTGTGCTGGCACACCCGCTGATTAACGCAAGTGCCGCTACGCTAATAATAGTAGGTGAGAGATATTGACGGATCATAGTGAACTCTCCTTTGGTGTGGTGTATAAAATTACTTTTCAGTATTACCAAGACTCAGCCATTTTGGAAAAAGTTACTTAAAACGTGAAAAATATTTTCTGGATAAGAAAGTAACTTTTCTCAAAGTGAGAGGGTCTTTAGATATATCAACCTAGAATCCTCAGTAGGACGGCTAGAAATGTGCGTTTATGGTGGTGTAGATCAAAGCATAGCGTTGCAGGACTAGCCGGTTCTTTCAAGACGTTATAACGCAGAGGCACACCGCTACAGACGTGCAATTCGAGTCGTAGTGGTACTTCACCTGTTAGGTGAAACGGGACTTCAGGTGTTAAACACGAACATTGAGTCAGTTAGCTATCAATGGTAGCGGTCTACTGAGAAATCTAGGATTAACCCACAATATATTATGGAGAACGCTGATGACTAGCACAGAAGAAAAAAATGTAGAAGGCGTTGAACTGGTATCCGAAGAGAAATTGCTTGATCAGGTTATTGAACACCTGGCGGACGGCAACGCGGCGAAAGCCGCCTCACAGATTGAAGGCTTACATGCCGCAGAAGCCGCCTCTCTACTAGAGGCCCTGCCACCTATGCTCCGCAAACAGGTATGGGAGCTGCTGCCCGTGGAGTTGGAAGGCGACACGCTAGCGCACCTTGGGGAAGCGGCGCGTGGCGGCATTCTTAAAACCATGGAAGATAACAAAGTGGTGGCCGCCGCTGAGTACATGAATGATGTCGATCTGGCGGGGGTGATTGAAACACTCCCAGGAGATCTCACTGAGACACTCCTAAAATCCCTCGCTGATGATCGCCGCCTGCGTTTGGAAACGGCCTTGTCATTCGCTGATGGCACCGTGGGGCGCTTGATGAGTGCCGATGTGATTAGCGTACGTTCCAATGTCAGCATTTCGGTGGTGACGCGCTACCTGCGTCGTCTAAAGCCCTTACCTCGCCATACCAATGCACTGATGGTTGTGGATGCGCAGGGCCACTATTTGGGCAAGCTCTACATCAACGATGTGGTCACCGAGTCTCCCGATACTCTGGTGGAAGATGTGATGATCGCTATGGCCGACTCGCTACAGGCCGATGCTAAAGAGCATGATGTGGCCGTGTTATTTGAACAGCGTGACTTGATCTCAGCAGCAGTGCTCGACTCCCAAGGCATATTGCTAGGCCGGATTACCGTTGATGATGCAGTGCATATCATCCGTGCCGAGGCCGATAAGGTCATGCTGGCCCAGGGCGGCTTGAGTGAAGAAGAAGATCTTTTTTCCCCGGTACTACCCAGCGCCAAACGTCGCGCCGTCTGGTTAGGCATTAACCTCGTCACCGTGTTCATGGCCGCATGGGTCATCGGGCGCTTTGAAGAGGCACTCGATAAGATTGTGGCACTGGCGGTTCTGCTACCCGTGGTCGCCAGCATGGGCGGCATAGCCGGATGTCAAACCCTGACCCTCACCATTCGCGGCTTGGCCTTGGGGCAAGTGAGTAAAACGAACCTGCGTTGGTTATGTAAAAAAGAAGTGCTCGTGGGGCTAATTAATGGCCTGGGGTGGGCCGTGGCGGTGGCCATCGTCACCTATTTCTGGTTCCAGGATGTCGGCATCGCCGCCATTATTGCCGTAGCCATGATTGTTAACCTGATCGCCGCCTCCGCATCGGGCGTGTTGGTGCCCGTGGTGTTAAATCGCATGGGCATTGATCCAGCGTTATCTGGGGCTGTGGTGTTGACGACCGTCACCGATATTGTGGGGTTCATGAGTTTTCTCGGATTAGCGACATTGTTTTTGTTGTGATTGTAAAAGGAACAATCTGTGAGTATTAGGCCTGCTAAAAGTATAGTTGTTTTTTTATGCATCGTTGTCGCTGTTCTGGCCTGGAAAGTCAGTGACAAGCTGGATGAATCGGCTGCTCATCAGCAGCGTGATGCGCGTGGCCCTGCGCCGGTGCAAGTGGCAAATGTCGAGCAGGGGCCGATTGCTTTGCAGCGCGTGTTTAGCGGTAGCTTGGAGGCCCATGCTGAATCATTAGTGGCGAGTAAACTTAGTGCGCGTGTGGAAAAATTGCATGTGGCGCTGGGGGATAAAGTGGTATCGGGGCAGTTGTTGGTTGAGCTAGACGATGCGGAGTATCAACAGGAGATTGCCAACGCCGAGGCCGAGCTAGCATTAGTCCGTGCTAATCATGCTGAGGCGCAAAGTCTGCTGACTATTGCCGAGCGTGAGCTACAACGACTGGTGCAGTTGAGCCAACGAGGCAGTGTTTCCAACTCACAGCTTGATCTTGCCAAGGCAAACCAACTAGCCAAAGCTGCACAATTGGCGGTAAGTGAGGCACGCATTGCCCAAGCCGAAGCCGCCTTGAGAGCGGTGGAAATTCGTTTAGCTTACACCCGTATTCATACCGCATGGCAGGGCGATAGTGAGCGCTGGGTGGCTGAACGTTTAGTGGACGAAGGAGATAATGTAGACAGCAATGGTGCACTGTTGCGAATTGTTGAGCTAGACCCGATCACTGCGGTTTTCCATATCACTGAGCGTGAATATGCATTACTAAAGCCCGGACAACTGGCGACGATTCATACCGATGCTTTTACCAATGAGCGCTTTGTGGCGAAGGTTGTGCGCATTGCGCCGGTATTTAGCGAATCCACACGACAGGCGCGTATCGAACTGGAAGTCGAAAACACGCAATTTCGTCTCAAACCTGGCATGTTTGTGCGGGCGACAGTGGAGCTACAACGCACCGAACAGGCGACCATTGTGCCGCAACAAGCCATTATTCGCCGCGATAACCAACAAGGTGTCTTCGTGGTCGAGGATAATGCTGCGCGTTGGCTGCCGGTAGAGCTGGGTATCCAGCAAGGGGATGACCAGCAGGTGTTTGCTGAAGGTTTACAAGGGCAGGTGGTGACCCAGGGGCAGCAGCTACTCAAAGAAGGTGCGCCATTAACGATTGTTGAGGCGCTGGTGCAATGAACCTCGCACGTTTTGCCGTACGCCGCCCGGTATTTGCCACCATGGTGACCCTGATGGTGGTGGTGCTGGGTTTGATGTCTCTCTCCCGCTTGCAGATTGATCTGCTTCCCAGTATCGAACTGCCCACCCTGACCGTACGCACAAACTATGAGGGTGCTGATCCCGTCGTCATCGAGCGCTCTGTAACGCAGATTATTGAAGAGATCATTGCCACCGTGCCCGGTGTTGAGGAGATGACCTCGCAATCCTATGAAGGCAATAGCAGCGTGCGCGTCGCCTTTGGCTGGGGGACGCGTATCGATAGCGTGGCGGTGGATGTACAAGCCACCCTGGAAGATGAGATTAACGAACTGCCGGATGAGATCAATGGCCCGCGCGTTTCCAAGTTTGATGTAGATAGCTTTCCCGTGGTGTTGCTCGGCATCTCGTCTGAGCTTGATCCGCTGCAACTGACGGATCTGGTGGAAAATCAAATCCGCTACCGCTTCTCGCGGGTGCCCGGAGTAGCTCAGGTTGACCCGTGGGGGGGCTGGACGAGAGAGCTACGGGTGGCGCTTGATGCGACACGGTTACACGCTTTGGGCCTACCGCTGAACGACATTCTGAATGCCTTAAAAGATGCCAATCTGGATCTGCCTGCAGGCAAGATCGAAAGCGGACGCTTTGAAGTGACGTTGCGTGCCCCTGCCGAATTTCAAAGCTTGGATGAGGTGCGTAATACCGTCATTGCCAAACGTGACGGGGCCATGATTACACTCGGACAGGTGGCGACAGTACACGATACCCATGAAAAGCTGACGCGTATTATCCGTGTTAATGGCGAGCGTGGCTTGCGCATTGCGATTCGTAAACAGCCTGAGGCCAATACCGTTGAGGTGGCACAGCGAGTGCTGGCTGAGGTGGAGGAGATCAACCGCAGTTTCCCGCAGATTAAAGTGACCCCCGTCATCAATCAGGGTAACTTCATCGAGCGTTCCATCGAAAATGTTGCTCAGTCAGTACTCTATGGCGGCGCGTTAGCGGTGTTGGTGTTACTGTTCTTTTTGCGCAGCCTGCGCAGCACCTTGGTCATCTCGTTGGCGATCCCCATCTCCATGGCGGCCACGTTTGCCTTGCTCTATTTTGGCGGCTTTACTCTCAACTTGATGACCTTGGGCGGGCTTGCCTTAGGTGTCGGCATGATGGTGGACAGCGCCGTGGTTGTGCTGGAAAACATCTATCGCCGCCACCAAGAGCTGGGTGAACCCCCTAAGAAAGCCGCCGTGGCCGGGAGCCGTGAAGTGGCATCCGCAGTGATTGCGGGCACCCTTACCACCTTAACTATCTTCCTGCCGCTGATCTTCCTGCAAGGGGTCAGCGGTGTGCTGTTTAAAGAGTTGGCTTACGTGATTATGTTTGCTTTGGGATGCTCTTTAATCGTGGCCTTGGCGATGGTGCCGATGTTGTCGGCCAAGCTGTTATCGGACGACCAGCAACAGAATAATAGCCGTTTGTCGCAGATGGCCGCATCGGTATTGAGTAAGCTTGAGCATCTCTACCATGATCTATTGGACTATGCCCTGCATCATCGCCTCAAAACGATTGTTATCAGCGTTAGCCTGTTTGCTGCATCACTGTTATTGATTCCGTTTATTGGCAGTGAATTCATGCCCCCCAGTGATGAGGGGGAAGTGCGCATCAGTGGTGAAATGGAAGTGGGTACCAAGCTGGAGATTATCGATCAGCAGGCGCGCAAGTTGGAAGCTTTGGTCTATGATGCGGTGCCAGAAGCTGTGGCCTCGGTGATCTCCATCACCGGCACAGGTACACGGGGCCGGACTAAGCCTAAGGTAGAGATCCGCATCTCCCTGATACCCTCCGCGCAGCGTACCCGCTCCAACACACAAATCGCCAATGATTTACGGATATTGTTGAATGGCAAGATTGCCGGAATGACCATTCGCACCCGCGCACCTCAGGGGCAATTTTTGCTGGAGCGCATCCTTTCCACCAGTGAAGGCATTAGCGTCGACATTCGTGGCTTTGATCTGGACACCCTAGGGCTATTGTCACAACAAGTGGCCAAGGCCATTGAAACCGTACCCGGTATTACGGATGTGGAACTCAGCCGAGAACAAGGCGTGCCGCAGCAACAAATTTTAGTGTTGCGCGATAAGATCGCTGATCTTGGCCTGAGCGTGCGAGATGTAACCGAGGTGATCGAAACCGCGGTCGCTGGTTCTAAGGCGGGCGAGTATCGCACCGAAGGCCACGCCTACGGGATTCGCGTGCAACTGGCCGAGGCAGAAAAACAGAGCATTGAAGAGATTCTTGATCTCAACGTGCGCACACCTCAGGGAGAGCTGGTGGCCCTAAGCAATCTGGTCACTACCCAGCTGGGCGAAGGCCCGGTGGTAATTCAGCGCAAAGATCAGCAGCGACTTATCACTGTTTCGGCTAATATCGCTGAGCGTGATATAGGTGCTATCGCGGCTGATATACAAGCCCAGTTAGATCGTATTCCTCGCCCAGAAGGGGTAGACCTGCTGATTACCGGTAATTTTGAAGAACAACAAAAAGCCTATAACGAGCTGATAATCTCATTGATGTTGGCGCTACTGCTGGTGTACATGGTGCTAGCATCCCAATACGAATCACTGCGCGCACCGTTGGTGGTGATGGTATCGGTACCCGTGGCAGCGATTGGCGTGATTTTCACCCTGTTTCTTACCAACACCACACTCAACCTACAATCAGCCATTGGCTGCATCATGTTGTGCGGCATTGTGGTCAACAATGCCATCTTGTTGGTGGATCAGGCCGGGCGTTTACGCCGTGATGGCAACCCAACCTATGACGCACTGTTGGAAGCCGGTCGCCGTCGCTTGCGTCCTATTCTAATGACCACACTGACTACCATGCTAGCACTCACGCCATTAGCTTTGGGGATTGGTGAAGGTGCTGATGCACAAGCCCCGCTTGCGCGGGCAGTATTAGGTGGATTGGCGGCTTCTACATTAATTACCTTGTTGTTAGTACCTGCGGTGTATTCTTTAATATACAAGGATCAATAATATTGAATTACGTGCCTTAATGACAGGAAAACGGTGGGTGCTGTTAGGTCTGAAAATTGTCGGGCGTGGGTGATTTCAAAGGCTATGCTTCAATCGCCCCAAATGTAGTTGTGAACCATCCCTTAGCGCTACAACAACCAGAATCAGGGCATCTTTAGCATTAATTGCAATAAGTATTGCATGCGTGGTGTCGGCTGAGCCATAACACTATTAATGCGTTGATCAGGGTACTGACTATTACAATCAGTGGAATTACAGCAATCATTCCACATACTCCCGCAGCTCATCTAGATTCACTTTATATTCAAATAACCGTAGTGATTTTTTGATCAGATCCATCTTGGCGCTATGAATTGGATAAACTGCGTAGACAGGATAATCAAACGTAGGTGCATCCTGCACCATGGATAGCTGCCCCGTGGCGATGTCATCGGTGACCAATCGTGCAGGTAGGTAGGCACTGCCACCGATATCCAGAAGGTGTCGGTGGGCTAGGGCGGCTTGATTCACACGAACGTGAGGTTCTGGTGCATCGGGAAAGGTGCGTCGATGCGCTACGCCATGGGCAACCCCCCAGTCGGTCATCACATACCCTTCGGATAAGGCGTGTTCTACGCTGATATCGGATTCGTGGGAGACCAGAATCAACTGTACCAGTGCCACTTCTTTAAGTTGCAGCGCTTCGATTTGAGGTGGCTCCAACATAAAGGCTACATCAACCACCCCAGTTACCAAGCGTCGGCTTAGGGTTGTGGCAGTATGTGTTTCAGTAATCAGTGCCACCTCAGGCATTCTTTCTCGCAATGAGATAAACCACTCGGGCAGTGTGTATTGCCATAGCCCCCCGGTACCGCCAATAAACAGTTGCTGTTTTGCGCCACCGGCTGAGACCTCTTGGCGGGCTTTTTGCCAGGAGGCAATCAGCGCCTGTGCGTGGGGGAGAAGGCGGTGTCCTTCTGGGGTGAGTTGGATATCCCGCTTGATGCGGTCAAATAGCCGTACGCCGAGATTGGATTCAAGCAGTTTGATACGTGCGCTCACTGCCGCTTGGGTAAGAAATAGGGCTTCGCCAGCTTCACCAAAGTGGCGGGTTCGGTTGACCTCAACAAAGGTTTTTAACAGTTCGATATCCATTATTTTCCCCGTTATTAGCGTATACGTTACGCCTTGTCATATTAACAAAAATTATTTATCAAATAGATAAAAAAATATAGTTTTATTTATTATAGGTATGCGGCTAAATTTCGCTTTGAAGGGGGAGATCGGTTCAACCCCAAGGGCGAAAGGATATTGGTGATGATTGCATTGGCCTCGGTGATGGAAACTTCTAGCTGCCGATCAGATGACGCGCTAATTACGCAAGTGGTGTTGTGTGCTGAGGGTGCCAGAGAGGCATTTGATTTGCTGATGGCTCGTTATCGCCCCTGGGTGCTACAGCGCTGCCGCTTTCACTTAGGTTCAGACGATGATGCGCAGGATGTGGCGCAACAGGTTTTTATCCGCGCCCATGCGCACTTGGCTCAGCTGAAGGATAGGGCGCAGTTTAAAGCGTGGTTACGGATGATTGCGAACAATTGCTGCAACCGATTTTTAAATCAGCGATCACGGTATGTGACTGGGGACGATGCGGATGAGGTGCTGAATGCTCGAGAGGTGATAAGCAGTGATAATTATCTGTACATGGAAAAAGCTGAAGCGGTGGGCGAGGTACTGTCCCAATTGCCGGTAACGGCGCAACAAGTGTTGACCTTACGCTTTTTTGAAGAGTTATCGCTGGTGCAAATTGCGGAAAACCTTCGCCTTACCCTGAGTGCGGCTAAAGCGCGTTTATATCGTGCATTGGCGCAGTTTAGGTCGGTGTTTGAACTGACGTTTGAGGGAGATAGCTATGCATGATTTGGCACATTCGATTGAGTTTCAACAAATGTTAGCGATGAGTTGGCGAAATAAATGCCCCGGTATTTGGAGATGAGTGAAGTGGAAAACGTTGAAGTGAAAGCGCGTCCTGCAAAAGGTATTCAGAAGTTAAAGCAGCTATGGCCTGAAATGAGCCTGTTTGAGCGCTTCGAATATGTGGTGATGCTATTTGTCAGTTTTATTTTGGCCATCATTATCATGGTTGCCTTATTGAGGCTGGTTGAAAATGTTTACCTGTTATTGATTGATCAGGTGACCGACAACACCGGGTTTAAAGCCTTTCAGGCTACCTTCGGCATGTTGTTGACATTGTTGATTGCGTTTGAATTTCGCAATTCCATCAATGCAGTACTGGAAGGCAAGGGCTTGTTGATTCAGACCAAGATTATTGTGCTGATTGCCATCATTGCGCTGGCACGAAAATTTTTGGTGATGGACCCCAAGGAGTACGACGCAGGTATTATGGCGGCATACGGTTTGATTGCCTTGAGCTTGGGTGTGATCTATTGGTTGTTAAGCAAACGTGAGAGTGAAGATAAGGATCTTCTCTGTCGTATATAGCGCTAGTGAAAAACAAGGGCAGGCAGGTTCTTTAGCATGAATAGACGAACCTATATGCACCCGATAAGCGAAATAGTGGGAAAATCAAGTGGAAAATTTTGACGTGATACAACGGACAGGACAGCTACTGGGTGAGCTATCGACATGGTTTGGCAGCCCGCTGTTTTACTCCCAGCTAGGCTTGGTGATATTGGCGGTGATGAGTGCTTATCTGATGGCTGCGCTGATTTGCCGGTGGGTGCCACTTTTTAGCTTAGAGCCAAAGGAGCCTGTGCAGCAGCTGTTGCGAAATGGCCTATATAAAAGCCGAATTTTACTGTTTCCGTTGTTAACTATTTTTATGTTATCCGTTGCGGTGGATGTGAGTGACCGATTGTGGCAACAAAGCGCCATGATAAGAGTCGCCCATGGCCTGTCTGTAGTGGCGATGCTGTACCAATTGATTGGTCGCTTTGTTTCTAATCCATTGGCGAAAAATGTGATCAAGCTGGTGGTGATACCTATTTCACTGTTGCAGGTATTTGGCGTGCTTGAGCCGATAATCAGTTATCTGGAGTCCCAGGCGATTGAGATCGGCAACATTAGTGTCTCGGCCTATGGTGTGATTCGAGTGGTGATTTTTGGTGCCATCCTGTTTTGGTTGGGGCGGCTCTCTAATCGCGTTGGGCAAAAGGTGATTCGCCAGCAAGAGAGCCTTGATGTTGGTACGCGAGAGATCTTTGCCAAAATCTATCAAGTTGCTTTGGTGTTGATTGTTGCTTTGTTATTACTACAAGTGATGGGGGTTAACATCACCGCGCTGGCGGTATTTGGTGGTGCTTTGGGGGTAGGTATTGGCTTTGGTTTGCAATCGATTGCCTCAAATTTCATTTCAGGGGTCATCTTGTTACTTGACCGCTCGTTGACGTTAGGCGATTACGTTGAATTAGAGGATGGACGGAAAGGGCACATCGTGGAATTGAATATGCGTTTTACGGTATTGGAAACCTTTGATGGCAAAGAAATCATGGTGCCCAATGAACGATTTATCAGTACATCCTTTACCAATTGGACTCATACCAACAGGAAACAGCGCTATGCGATTGAGCTCCAAGTGGCCTATTCCACGGATTTACATGCACTGTTCCCTGTGTTGAGAGAGGTGGTGACCCATCATCCACAGGTACTATCCGGTGATGATGTTCCCTTTGAAGAGCGGCCTGATGCAGAGATTAAGGGCTTTGGTGAGTCCGGTGTGGATATTCTCATTGAATTTTGGATGGAAGGAATCGATGATGGAAGAAACCGTGTTGGCGGTGATTTATTGTTGATGATTTGGGATGCGCTGAAAGCGCACCATGTTGAAATTCCATTCCCGCAACGTGAGGTGAAGATTGTCACGGTAGGGCAAGATGGAAATTAATTGATCAATTTTCCTCGTGAATTATTTTAGATAGAGGTCCCCACAAGGGCAACGCCATTCAGTTAAAAACATGTCAGTTGATATGCGCTCTGGACTGGAAATATGCCATTAATAATGGCGCTTATTGAGAGGTTGAAAAAAATGAAAATGATAAAAGCGTTTTATCATCGCAGCGATCCGATATGGTTGTGGGGCGCACTCATATTGCTGGTGTCTGTCGCTTCAAGTCTGTATTTATCTAATGAGGATGAGGAGAGAGAGATATCCGATAGCACCATGAGTGCAACTGAGTTGATGTCTCACTTTGATGCTCAGCACTACACGTGGCCACCGACACAGGTGATTACTGATGAGATAGTGGCGAGTTTCCCTGAAGAGATAGCAACGTTGCCCGTGACAGAGAAAAAGGCACTTTTCTTTCGTATTTTGCTACCGATGGTGATGCAGGAGAATGCGCGAATTGCAGCGCAGCGTGTGCAGCTAACAACCTTGTTAACACTGGATCCAGTTGATATTGATTCACTTAAGGCGTTGGCTGTGGAATATCGTGTCATCGGTGATCTAAGTCAGCCGGAGGTTCAGGCAATGCTGTTAAGTCGAGTGGATGAAATACCTGTCTCGTTAGCGCTAGCCCAGGCGGCAAATGAAAGCGCCTGGGGAACGTCACGTTTCACCAAAGTGGCCAATAACCTTTTTGGTGAGTGGACGTATAACGAAGCTGAGGGTGTTGTTCCTCAGCAGCGTGACCCGGACAAAAAACACTTTGTGCGTAAGTTTGGTAGCCTGCATGCTTCGGTACGTTCCTATATGAACAATTTGAATCGAGGGCAGGCTTATCAAATGTTTCGAGAAAGACGGGCTGAGCTTAGAGACCGCCAAGCTAAACTGGATGGCGCTTATCTAGCGGGTGGATTGTTGCGTTATTCTGAGCGTGGCGAAGAGTATGTTGATGAGATTAGGCGCATGATCAGGCAGAATAAGCTTGAGTCATTGCAGTTTCCTGCCGGTTAAATTGATCACTGAACCCGTGACTTAAGTCATGGGTTCAGGCTTATTCTTTATTCCCCTAGCAAATGTGAGGCGGCGGGATTGACGAGAATCTTATTCCTCATTGCGCCGCGCCCCAGTAGCATACGGAAACGCATATTATCCCGATTAGTTAAGGTAAGTTCGATGGGCCATTGTTGACCGGCAATCACGAGTTGAGTCTCTATGACATAACGCTTTTCGGTGTGTCCTCCTGAGTCGGTGACATCGCGTTGTTCAAGTACCGGGGCTTCACAGTACACTTCAGTTTCCATTTCATCTTGGTTCGGGTGCATGCCAAAGCGTACCCACTCCTTGCCATCTTTTGTGAAAGGCTCCACCGAAAAGGCATGTAGGCACGAGGTTTTGGCCCCTGTATCGATTTTGGCTTTAATATGAGTTAGGCACAGCTCAGGGAGCGATAGCCACTCACGCCAGCCCACAGTGATCAGTTCATTGTTCATTGATCTATTTTCCTATAACCAGTTCTTACGTTTAAAGTAGATGAACATACCTACTACTATGAAAAGCATGACGCCCCAAACCATGGGGTAGCCGTAATACCATCCCAGCTCTGGCATCGACCATGGACTGTTAGGGTGGTTGAAATTCATACCATATAGCCCGACCACAAAGGTTAGCGGGATGAATATGGTGGCAATCATCGTGAGTACTCGCATGATTTCACTCAGGCGATGATTGGCAGAGGAGAGATAGACATCTATCAAGCTAGATGCCATTTCTCGGTAGTTTTCAATCAGGTCGAGTATCTGTGTGGTGTGATCATAACAGTCTCGTAGATAGACCAAACTGCCTTCTTTGATGAGTGTATTGTCGCCCCGGAGTAAGGTATTGATGACTTCGCGTTGGGGCCAGAGGCTTCGCCTTAACAGCAGCAATTCACGGCGCATTTCATACACCTTAGTCAGGGATGACTGCTTGGCGCTGAAATTAAGAATCTCTTCTTCAGTGGATTCAATCTCTTCACCAAAGCTTTCTAATACGGGAAAACCCTGGTCAATGGCGAGATCAAGAATGCAATAGAGTAGATAGTCCGCCCCTTGTTGGCGTATACGTCCTCCTTTCTTGCGTAAGCGCTGACGAAGGGGGTGAAAAGGGTCTTGTTCACCATTGTGAAAACTGATGACGTAATTGGCACCCAAAAATATCGAAACTTGCTCAATTTCTGGCTGGCCATTTCGGGTATGAGGCATGGCCAGAATCATGAAAATCTGTTCGTCATACTCTTCCACTTTTGGGCGCTGCCCTCGATTGGCAATATCTTCTAATGCGAGTGAATGAAGTTTAAATATATCGCCTATGTTTTTTAATGTATCCGCGTGTACATTCCCCTGCAAATGTATCCAGGTAATACTCTGCTCATTCAGGTATGGTTGGCATTCATCTGGGCTGACAAGTTCTTTTGCCTGATACTCCTGAGTGGTGTAATCGATGAGGCGGATGGATACATTCTCTTCAGACTCATTGCTGCTTATTAGCGTACCGGGTGCAGTACCAGGAGGGTGATAGGTTTTATCAAAATAACTCATGGGTGGGGTCATCAAACGTCGTTTAATTATCCTGTGAGTTTGTGCCTAATTTCAGATACTTTCCACTGTTTTAAACTAGTATTAGGAAGAAAAATGGCATTAAATAGTAAGAGTGGTATATGTAGGTAGTTAAAGAGCATAAGCATGTTGAAGTATCTGAATAATTATCTGGATTCTCTCGATGCAATGGGCTGCTTTTGGCTTGCATTGACCGGCAGTCTATTCCTTGGGGTTTTGGACTATTTAATTGGCCCAGAGTTGTCATTCTCGGTGTTTTACACTGGCCCTATCGTGCTTGCCGGTTGGTATGGCGGTAAGCGGGTTGGCCTTGCCTTAGTCTTATTGTCCTCGGGGATATGGTTGTGCGCCGATTTGGCGGCAGGAGGCGTGTATTCCAGCTGGATGGTTCCTCTATGGAATACCTTGGTCAGATTGGCATTTTTTGTCATTATCTTATGGCTGTTATTAGTTCTTAGAGAGAAGTTGGCGCTTGAGGAGAGTTTGGCAGATACTGATCCGCTGACTGGATTGGCTAATCGTCGTTTCTTTTTGGAGCAACTAGAGCGAGAGTATAGCCGTGTACAGCGTTATCCCGAGACCTTTACAATAGCCTACTTTGATTTGGATAATTTCAAATATGTAAATGATTCCATGGGCCATGATGAAGGGGACGAACTTTTAATCACAGTATCCACCTCACTCATCTCAAGTATTAGGGGGGTGGATTTTGCAGCACGTCTGGGTGGCGATGAATTTGCAGTGTTGTTCCCTGTGTTAGAGCAAGACAAGGCTGTTGGTGTGTTGGAAAAGCTTCAATCGGAACTGCTAGAAGCGATGAAGGCTAAAGCATGGCCTGTCACGTTTAGTATTGGCGCGATTACTTTTACTGACGTGATGGAATCGAGCCGCGATATGGTAAAGAAGGTAGATGACCTGATGTATGAGGTTAAAAAGTCTGGTAAGAATAATATTCGTCATCTGGTATGGCCTGCCCGAGAATAGGCGCTTACTCTTCGATATCAGAGCTGTTTGAGTGTTTCTCCGTATTTCTTTTTTCGTAATAGAACTGCATAAAGTCCTGGGTTATTTTTTGCTCAATTTCCCCAGCCTGTGGGGTCGGACAAAAGACTGTGACGGAAAATATATTTTTACCCAAAGTAGTTGTTCTGATCGTAACAGAGGGTTCGGGAGACGGGATCGCCATACCTGAACGCTGAACAATAAACGAGTGGTAGCGTGTGCCTAGCTCAATAAACTCTTCACAATAAGCATGTAACTTACCCATAATCAGTTGTTTTGCTTCGAAGACATTCACTTTAGGTTCCGTATGAATGGCGAAACTATGGAATACGAAGCGACGCATGAAGTTCATATTTTTGACTGAATGAGACAAAAATATACTATTTGGGAGTGTGATTGTTTTTCCGGTATAGCTGAAGGTACAGCTCTCTTTATCAATTTCTTGTAGCACCGTCGACAATATATTCTGATCGATGACTTCACCACGCGTATCACCAATCTCAACCCAATCCCCAACCGATGATGATCCAGAAGTCGCTCTGAGTACCGCGCCACTAATACACAGAATGAGTTCCTTAGAGGCGATAACGAAAGCCACTGCAACCGCTGCAATCGATAGGGCAAACTGACGGAGTTCTGGCCACCACAAAAAGAACAATGTAAACAGAATGGTTGCCAGAATGATGTTTTTGGCTCTGGATATCCAGCGTCGCTGCTCTTCACTGATAATATCGGCTTTTTTGCGAATCATGCTAACCAGCATGGTCCTAAACCCTAGTAGGGTGATAATGACAATGAGGGAGATGAAGAGTTTATGGCTTACAAAGCCAATAATATAGTCTGACACTTACATTACCTTGCAAAATAAGCGGCTACCCGCTTGTATAAGGTGAATTGTATCGTCTATGAGGTGCTGAGCGATATAAAAACGTATTGATGGAGGTGACTAAATGGCTATCTCCATGAAGGTCAGCGGGGGCGCTTGGGTGTTGACAGTGCTAACAAGGGTTGCTGCCAGAGGCAGTCAGTTAAACAGCCTTTAGGCTAGCCCGGTTAAGACATGAGTTTTAATAAAAAATTGATCGTAACGTGAAAAAAACAGTGATAAGCTAATCAAAATGATTAGCAGTGCTCGCAAAATAGCTAATCAAATAATAATATTGCCAATTTCCAGTGCAGAGTAGGTAGGGCTGGCTGGATTGAGGTTGTGAATATCTATGGGGGAATACGTGGATCTATCAGGGATCAGTCGGCCGCAGCAAGAAAGACTATCGCATATTGATTTTCGCGCCTGGTTTATCGGCCTGGTAGGGCGGGGCGATATTGTTGCCCGTTTTGGTATGGGCGAGGCTGCTGCCACCCGTGACCTGGCTCTTTATCGAGAGTTAGCTCCCGAAAACCTGATTTATTGCGCTAAAACCAAAACCTATCTCGCCTCATCTAGCTATAAGCCCCTTTACCCTCATAAGGCTGAGCAAGTACTGTCCGCGCTCGCACTGGGCTTTGGCGAAGAGTTCATTGGCGATAACCATTCCGTACTCGCTTGCGAGACACCAGCCCGGCTTAACCAGCCAGAATTAGCTACGTTGGCCCAACTTACCCGTGCCATCTACCAGCAAAAACTGGTGCGTATCCACTACATCTCACCTGAATCGGGTGAAAGTAAACGGGACATTGCCCCATTCGTATTGGTGGATAATGGTCTGCGCTGGCATGTACGAGGCTTTGATCGTAAACGACAAGCCTTTATCGATTTTGTGATTAATCGTATCAGTAAGGTGAAGCCCCTGGATGATGCTCCTGAATCGCATGAAACCCGTGAGGCTGATATTCAGTGGAATCGCATTGTTGAGATGGAGCTAGTACCGCATCCCAATATTAAACATCCCAAAGCGATAGAGCTGGATTACGACATGGTTGATGGTGTGTGCAAACAAAACGTCCGGGCTGCTGTAGCAGGGTATGTCCTGAGAAGATGGAACGTGGACTGTACAGAAGATCACAACCTGCAAGGCGCTGAGTATCAGTTGTGGTTGCAGAATAGGGCGACGCTCTATGGAGTAGAAAACTTAATGTTGGCACCAGGATATAAGAATGATTGGTCGGAGTAAGCAACATTGAATGCAGTTGAAATAGAAGAAGCCATCACCCATCTAGCCGAACAGCCGTTCGATGCGGCGGCGTTCCCGTTTGCCTTTTTAGAGGCCTTCGGCAACAAAACCATCACTATCAAACGCCTGAAGAGCGGATCATCCAATAAATCGGATATCGAAGGTGGGGTGCTACAGCGCAGCAATATCCATATTTTGGTATGCGCTGAGGGTGGCGTGACTGAGGCTTTGATCAAGCTCAAAGAGAGTCCGGCTACCAGTAAAGCCAAGGCCAAGTTTGTGCTGGCGACAGATGGTATTGATCTTGAGGCAGAAGACCTTACCTCGGATGAAGCCCCTGTCGTTTGTAAATACTCGGACTTCCCGGATCACTTTGGCTTTTTCTTACCGTTGGCGGGTATCACCACGGTTAAGCAGATTAGAGAAAGCTCGTTTGATATCAAGGCAACAGGGCGATTAAACAAACTTTATGTTGAGCTACTAAAAGACAACCCCGAATGGGGTACGGCTGAACGTCGCCATGATATGAACCACTTTATGGCGCGGTTAATCTTCTGCTTCTTTGCTGAAGATACCGACATCTTTAATGGCAATGGCCTGTTCACCCAAACCATTGAGCAGATGAGCGCCAGAGATTCATCAGATACCCATCAAGTGATTGGTGAAATCTTTCGTGCCATGGATACCGCCATAGAAAAAAGAGCAACTGCAAAACTGCCGAGATGGGCGGATGGCTTCCCTTACGTGAATGGCGGGCTTTACTCTGGCAATACCGATGCGCCACGTTTTAGTAAAATTGCTCGATCCTATCTCATTCATATCGGAAATCTCGATTGGACCAAGATCAATCCTGATATCTTCGGTTCCATGATTCAGGCGGTGACGGATGAAGAGGAGCGCGGCGCGTTGGGTTTGCACTATACCTCTGTGCCCAACATTCTCAAGGTGCTGAATCCGCTGTTTTTGGATGAGCTGCGCGGTAAGCTCGAAGAGGCAGGCGACAACCCTCGCGCCCTATTAAACCTTCGCAAACGCATAGCAAAAATTCGCGTGTTTGATCCTGCCTGTGGCTCGGGGAATTTCCTGGTCATTGCCTATAAAGAGATGCGAGAGATAGAGGCGGAGATTAATCAGCGTCGTGGCGAAGCCGACCGCAAAACAGATATACCTCTCACCAACTATCGTGGTATCGAGCTTCGAGACTTTCCTGCAGAGATTGCTCGCCTGGCACTCATCATCGCCGAGTACCAATGTGATGTGCATTACCGTGGGCAAAAAGAAGCGCTCGCCGAGTTTTTGCCGCTTGATGCGATGAACTGGATTATCTGTGGTAACGCGCTTCGATTGGATTGGCTGAGTATTTGTCCACCTACGGGAACAGGGGTGAAGTTGCTGGCAGATGATTTGTTTAGTACTCCATCCGACCAAGTGGATATAGATTTTGAGAATGAAGGTGGAGAGACCTATATTTGTGGGAATCCGCCTTACTTAGGAAGCAAGTGGCAATCTGACGAACAAAAAACTGAGCTTGAGGCAATTTTTGAAGGCCGAGTAAATGGCTGGAAATCATTGGATTACGTAGCTGGTTGGTTTATGAAAGCTGCTGATTATGGGAATAACACAGATGCTGTCTCAGCTTTTGTATCTACAAACTCAATTTGCCAGGGGAAACAAGTGCCAATACTTTGGCCTCATATTTTCTCGACTGGGCATGAAATAGTATTTGGCCATACATCATTTACATGGGCTAATCTTGCAAGTCAAAACGCGGGGGTAACTGTTGTAATTGTTGGGATTTCTAACACTGCAGGTAAGGTTCGTCGCCTTAGTAGTATTGCTGGTAACGGCGAATTGATTGTTAAGGATGTAAATAATATCAATGCGTATTTAATTGCTGGCCCAAGTGTGGTTATTCATCCTCGTTCCAAAACCTTATCCGAACTTCCTGATATGGCAAGAGGCAACTCACCTACTGATGGAGGGAACTTGATACTTGAGTATGATGAGATTGATAGTCTTGAATTATCGGAAAGAGATAAGACTAAATTTATTAGACCGTTCATAGGTTCTAAAGAGCTAATTTCAGGCAGTCGTCGGTACTGTATCTGGATAGAGGATGACTCGGCTGAGGAAGCTTTAAAAATTAGTGAAATAAAAGAACGAGTCGAAGAGGTAAAAAGATTTCGAACAAGAAGCAAAAAAGCAGCTACGGTAAAGGCAGCCAACTGGCCTCACCGCTTCGATGAAAGAAAACCTATTTCTGATTTTCCAGTGATTTGTGTACCGGTTATTAGTTCCGAGAATCGCCCATATTTACCTGCTGGGTTACTATCAAGTGGAACAGTGGTGTCGAATAAAGCGTTTACACTATCCGGTCGTGAGTTATGGCCTCTCGCTATAATATGTTCTCGAATGAATTTGATGTGGGTTAGTGCTGTTTGTGCTCGGATGCGAACAGACTTCTCATATACAAATACACTTGGTTGGAATACTTTTCCTATTTCAAATCTTACGAAGAAAAACAAAGAAGATTTAACCCGCTGTGCTGAAGATATCCTGCTAGCACGAGAAGCACATTTCCCCGCCACTATCGCTGATCTCTACAATCCTGAAAACATGCCGGATGATCTACGCCGCGCTCATGAGCGCAACGACGAAGTACTAGAGCGCATCTACATCGGTCGCCGTTTCAAAAACGATACCGAGCGATTAGAAAAGCTATTTGATCGTTACACTAAGATGACCGCCGATAGCGCACCTAAAAAGAAACCTAATAAGAGAGGCACCTGATGACCACGGAACATAAAGTCACTCCCCATGGTTATTGGTGCGGGCTAACCATCAACAAGGAGACATTGCGATGAATAATGACCATATTTACCAAATGACGGAGTCCTTTGAAGGTCATGCGCAGGAGACCGAAAACGGTGTTGAGTACTGGTTGGCGCGTGATGTACAGCACCTCTTGGGATACACCAAGTGGGATAACTTCCTGAATGTCATCTCCAAAGCAAAAACCGCCTGTGAGCTGTCGGGGCACACCATCATCGAC
>Ga0316204_10004010_pt1 | contig 27626 bp, 26 predicted proteins | sample 6monrhotite_MG_2_FD_205661 | JGI IMG/M metagenome (GOLD analysis project Ga0316204, IMG submission 205661) | Microbial mat bacterial communities from mineral coupon in-situ incubated in ocean water Damariscotta River, Maine, United States -... | ecosystem: Environmental > Aquatic > Marine >...
AACCATTGCAGCAAGGGTGGTGGATTTACCGGTACCGGTAGCGCCCGTGACCAGCACCATACCCTGGTGAAACTCACAGAATTCTGAAAGTACTGCGGGTACGTTGAGTTGATCAAGTGACGGCACATCGCCAGGAATATGACGCAATACCGCGCCGTAACCGGTGGCCTTGCGAAAGACGTTGGCGCGAAAGCGGCCGCCTTCTTCGGCGACGTAGGAGAAGTCAATGTCCTGGCCCGCGAGCAGCTTGTCCTGTTGATTCTTGGTCAGGATTTCGAGTATGTAGCTCTCCAGCTCGGTATCGGTCAATTGCCGAAACTTGATGGGCAACAGGTCACCGTTCATGCGCAGCATGGGCGGCACGCCAACGGCCAGGTGCACGTCAGAACAGCCCTGCGCCAGGCCAAGTTTCAAAAAGGCGTCAATTCGAGCCATAAAGGTGGCTGCCTATAAATCAATCGGTTGCGCTTATCCTAGGCGTAAATTATGTCGCATTCCAGAGCGACATCACATTTTTGGGAATTTAAGCGCTTTTATAGCGTGATTGAATCCAGAGCCTCGTTCAACTCGTCCATGGATTGATGTCGTTTGCTCTTATCGACGGACATCGCCTTGGCAATAATCGCGGCATAGGCGTCGGGAATCTCCGGGTTGATCTCCTGACACAGCTTCGCTTTTCCTTGCACGTGCTGGTACATGACCGACATATGGTCGCCACGGCTGTACGGCGGAATGCCCGTTGTCATTTCATACATGATGACGCCGATGCTATAGACGTCCGCTGTTTCATCGACTTTCTTGCCAAGAATTTGCTCGGGTGCCATATATTTTGGCGAGCCGATGACGTAGCCGGTCTTGGTTAGTTGGGTATCGCCGCTTGAGGCTGCCGCTGCAACGCCGAAATCCACAATCTTGAGCAGACCATCCTCGTTCACGAGGATATTGGCGGGTTTCAGGTCGCGATGGATAACTCCGGCCAGGTGGGCGATCGACATACCGGTCGCCATGTCACGTGAGTATTTCAAGGCCTTTTGCATGGACATCGGTTTGCTGTTCGGCATTTCTCCCGTCAGGGTATGTGAGGGAAAGTACTCCATCGAAATTGCGTAACAACCCTGAAGGTTCAGGAAGTCGTAGATACGAATGACATTGCGATGCGTGATTTTGCGCGAGTAACGTAGCTCATGTACAAACCGCTTCATCATTTCTTCGTCTGACGAAACATTCGGGTTCAAGAACTTCAGGATCAATTGTTCATCGACGACTTCATCCTGCATCAGCAGCACGGTGCCGAACGCGCCCTTGCCGATTTTCTCAATATATTTGTAGCGGCCGTCGATAACATCGCCCGGGCTAAGCTTGGAGATATCCAGTACCTGTGCAGCGGTTGGCGCAACCTTGGCCGACGCCGCGGGCGCATTCTCTGTAGGAGGCTCCACCTCTTTCTTGTGCGCACTGAGGAGTTTCTCAAGTTCCTCATTTTCGAGTAACAAGGTCTTTGTGTGTTCGCCGATTTTCTCCGCGCGCTTGTTTTCAGCGATGACAGCGGTGTCAGAGAAGCGCGCATCGAGTTCTTGCAGGGCTCTGTCCGCGTTGCGAATAATCGTCGGTTCTTCCGACTGTTTGATTTTTTGCAGGACACCGCGCACCGTTGCTGCATGCGACTGATCTGCCAGCGCCGAGATCGCTTTGATGGCCTCTACCTGCACCTCGCGCTCTGCATGATTCAACATGGGCACGATTTTGGCGATGTGGTCCTGGTTGCCAACTTTGGCAATAGCGCGAATGAGCACCGTATCGGTTTTCGCGTCTTTACCGAGCATTTCGAGAAAACGGGGCAGCGCCTTCGGCCCGCCTATCTTTGAGAGCGCATCGACTGCGCGTTCGCGTACCCACCAGTCACTGTCATCAGTCGCCTTTATCAGGTGGTCGACCGCACTTGGATCCTTGGTTGCGTTGAGGATCTCGATAGCGGTGCGACGAATCTCCTCATCTTCATCCTTAATGAGCGCGACAACCGCATTGACGACTTTCGGCCCACCAATTTCAGCCAGCGCGTCTCCCGCCCTGGATCGAACCCACCAGTCATCGTCTTTGAGAACCTGCAGCAGGTCCTTCACAGAATCACGGTCGCCTAATTCGTTCAGGACTTCAACCGCGGCCCTGCGCGCGTACTCGGAATCGTCCTTGAGCGCATCCGCCAGGTATTTGACCGTGTCTGGATGTTTCATATGCACGATCATGTCGACGGCTTTGTTTTGCACGTCGAGGTCCGGATCCTGCAAGAGCTTGGCAACGGCGCCAATATTCACGCCCGAGGCACGCGTAGCGAGCGCCGAGAGGGCGGCGCCGCGGACCAGTTTATGCGTATCGCGGAGCTGCATTTCCAGGGCCTGATTGACGTCAGGCTGATCGAAGCGGCTCAACAGACCCATGAGATGAATCTTGATGTAGGGGTCCTTGCCACCCATTCGGGCAATCAAATCCGGGACCATCTCGGGTCGGATCGTGTCCTCAATGATCTTGAACAGTTCTGTGGATTCCTGCGGATCTATTTCGTAGGCGCGCTGCAGTAACTCATGCACGCTAAGATCCTGTTTGTGGACCCGCAATACCTCGATCAGTGCATGTTTGGAGACTTCGGAATCATCGAAAAACGCCAGCAGGTTGTTTGCATTGTAGTTAGTGCTGCTCGATAAGGCCCAGGACGTCCCTGACACTACCCGTTCGTTGCCATCGGCAAGACCTTCACGATACGCGTCCAGCGTTTTATCGCTAACCAGGCTCGCCAGCACGTCGACGAAGACCATGGTGTGAGTTTTGTCCGACAATGCTAATGCGTCGATTGCCTTCGGAATCACTTTTGGGCCGATTTTCTTGAGTCGGCCGACGAGTCGCTGCGCGGCGGGTGAGTCAGGCTTTGCTTCTGATGCGAGCTGCGAAATGAGCTGATCGGCTCGATAGGACCCCAGCCAGCTCATGACACGGCCACCGAAGACCGACGCCACAGAGCCTGCTGGAAGGGTCCAAAGGCGGCCCTCCCTGCGCGCGTAGTCAATGATCCGTCTGTTCTACTAGTCAATCGATTCGCTCTTGCCCAGGCGAAGTTCGAATTTCGCTAACCAAAAATTCGCTGTCGCATTATGCCACAACGGGTGAAAACACATTGTTCGCCAAGCCCTTTGAAATCAGTGCTTGGCACCGCCGCAGGCTTCGATACAATGTGCGCGCACAGACCCTCGTCAGAGGGACCGAATAGACATTTATTTTACCTAATCCCGACGTCCGAAATGTGACGCCGTCAACAGAATCGAATGTGAAAAACTTCCTCAAATCCATTGAGTTACCCGCTATTGGCCGAACGATCGGCGAAGTTGGCCGCGTGCTCGAGCTAGACGACTCAGACGAGCGCCTATTCGCACGCATTGAGCTCGGCTTTCCTGCGGACGGTGCGCATGCTGCGTTCCGCGCTGCTATCGGCGCTGCTTTCGCCGCCAAAAATGATCACAGAGCGATTGAGATTGAATTTTCGACCAGGATTGTTGCGCACGGCGTCCAGCACAATCTCAAACCACTTGAGCAAATCCGTAACGTAATCGCCGTGGCATCCGGCAAAGGCGGCGTCGGTAAGTCGACCGTCGCGGTCAATCTGGCGCTGGCGCTGGTTGCCGATGGCGCAAAGGTCGGATTACTGGATGCCGATATCTACGGCCCAAGCCAGCCACACATGTTGGGGCTTGCGGGTGAGCAGCCGAATAGCGTTGACGGCAAGACGATGCAGCCCTTGCAGGCACATGGCCTGCAGGTGATGTCGATTGGTTTCCTGGTTGACCCGGACCAGCCGATGGTGTGGCGCGGCCCGATGGTTACATCGGCGCTGAATCAGCTACTGCAGCAGACCACCTGGCATGACCTCGATTTCCTGGTTGTCGACATGCCGCCAGGTACCGGGGATATCCAGTTGACCCTGTCACAGCAGGTACCCGTAAGCGGGGCTGTGATCGTAACCACGCCGCAGGACATCGCATTGCTGGACGCACGCAAAGGACTGGCCATGTTTCGCAAGGTTTCGGTGCCGGTTCTGGGTGTTATCGAGAACATGAGCACGCATGTGTGTTCGGAATGCGGTCATGAAGAAGCCATTTTCGGTAGCGGTGGTGGCGAGCAAATGGCGGCCGATTTTGATGTTGAATTGCTAGGCCAGCTGCCCTTGCAAGCCAGTATTCGCCAGCAGACTGACAGTGGCAATCCAACGGTGGTAGCAGAACCGGAGTCAGCCGCAGCCGAGGCCTATAAGAACGCAGCGCGTCGCATGTCCGCGGTGCTGGGCCGACAAGACAAGGACTACAGCAGCAAGTTTCCGAAGATCGTTGTTGAGGACGCAGGATGAGTATCAAGTCGGACAAATGGATTCGTCGTATGGCCGCGCAGAGCGGTATGATCGAGCCGTTTGAGCCGGGCCAGGTGCGTGAGAACGCCAATGGTCGCATCGTTTCCTACGGCACCTCGAGTTACGGTTATGACGTTCGCTGTGCCGCCGAATTCAAGGTATTCACCAATATCAATTCCGCCGTCGTTGACCCGAAGGCCTTTGATGAAAACAGTTTTGTGGATGTAAATAGCGAAGTGTGTGTCATTCCACCGAATTCTTTTGCGCTCGCTCGAACCGTCGAGTACTTTCGAATTCCGCGTAATGTTCTGACGATCTGCCTGGGTAAATCCACCTATGCACGCTGCGGAATCATCGTCAACGTAACGCCGCTCGAGCCCGAATGGGAAGGGCATGTGACGCTGGAGTTTTCAAATACCACGACACTGCCTGCCAAGATCTATGCGAACGAAGGCGTGGCGCAGATGTTGTTTCTGGAGTCGGATGAGGAGTGCGAGACTTCGTACAAGGACCGCGGTGGGAAGTATCAAGGGCAGCAAGGCGTAACCTTACCCAAGGCCTGATGGTGTCGCTAACCTGGAGCTGATTGGATGAATCGGAAAACCGGGTTGATGTACCTCAACATCGCGCACTTCTTCGATCACTTTTTCTTACTTGTGTTTCCGACCGCGGTGATTGCGATCGAGAGCGACTGGAACCTGAGCTATGGTGAAGCGCTGGCGATGGGAACCTCCATGTATGTCGCGTTTGCGATTGCGACCTTGCCGGCAGGATGGCTGGGCGATCATGTTGATCGACGCATACTGATAACGGTTTTCTTTCTGGGCTGCGGCGCGTCGAGTATTTTCACTGGTTTGGCCACAGGCGCTGGTGGCATCGCAACGGGTCTGGCGTTGCTTGGCGCTTTTGCGGCGATCTATCATCCAGTTGGCATGGCGCTCGTCATTGAGTTGGCGCAGCGTCCCGGTCGTGCGCTCGCGGTCAATGGTGTGTTTGGCAACATGGGGCTTGCTGGCGCTGCTTTACTAACCGGCCTGCTTACCGCGAAGTTTGGTTGGCGTACTGCGTTCATTGTGCCCGGTGTGATTGCGGTCATGGTCGGCGTGGCATATGCGTTACAAAATATTCGCGGTCAGAGTTCGCTGCAGGACGGGCATACGGAAAGTCGAGATGCCTTTGTTGGTGTCGCCAAGCGCAGTCAAATTCGTGTTTTTGCCGTTGTTATCGTCTCGGCTATTTTCGGTGGTGCAGTTTTTAATGCAGTTACGATGACCTTGCCGAAACTGTTCGACGAGCGTTTGCTGTTCAGTGATATAGATCTGTCACAGGTGGGCGGCTACACAGCTCTGGTATTCGGCGTCGCAGCTTTCGCCCAGTTGCCGGTTGGAAATCTGCTGGATCGATTCGGCGCACGCCCGATACTGGTCGGACTACTTGTTCCACAGATTGCTCTGCTGGCGTTGCTTGCGACCACGCAAGGTGCCGCTGTAATTCCTGTTGCGATGCTTCTGGTGCTGGTGATGTTTGCGGAAGTGCCGGTCACAAGCTGGTTGCTCGGCCACTATGTTGCGCCGAACTGGCGAGCAAGAGCTTTCTCGGTGGAGTACATACTTTCGCTGGGACTGGGAGCACTGGTGTTACCGCTAATCGCATGGGGTCATCGCAATGATTTCGGCTTTAGCACGCAGTACATGTTGCTCGCTGCCTGCGCCGGGACGGTGCTGCTGGCTGCGTTTTTTTTGCCTGCTAGGAAAACGTCAGCTGCATAGCCTGCGTCAGTTCCTCGTCGTCGAGCCAGGCGCGACCGCTTCGAAAAACCAAACTGCCATTGGCATACAAAGCCGCAGCCTTTGGGTAAATCTGATGTTCTACTGCCTGCACTCGTGCAGCCAGATCTGCCGCACTCTGGCCCGGCGTCACGGGCAAGCGACCTTGCATGACCAGCGGTCCGCCGTCGAGTTCTTCGGTGACAAAATGCACGCTGCTGCCATGCCATTGGTCACCCGCGTCGAGTACTCGTTGGTGGGTATTAAGTCCGGGGTAGGCGGGCAGTAATGCAGGGTGGATATTGAGAATGCGCCCCTCGTAATGCCTGACAAACCAGGGGCTCAGAATGCGCATGAAGCCGGCAAGAATGAGTAAATCGATCTTGTGCTCGTCCAGTGACGCAGCCATTGCCCGATCAAAGGACTCGCGATCAGCATAGTCTGCATGTTGGATACAGACGGTCGAGATACTTGCATTGTGGGCGCGCTGCAGACCGAACGCATCCGGATGATTACTTAAGACAATGGCAATATCGAGGTCGAGGCGACCTTCCGCGACCTGATCGATGAATGCCTGCAGGTTGCTGCCGGAGCCAGATATCAATATTGCGGCACGACAACGGCTCAAAGATACTCAACCTCGCCGTCACCAGTGGCAATCTCACCCAACTGCCAGGCGTCTTCGCCGGCAGCCCGGAGCGCCGCCAGCGTAGCCGTAACGTCTGCTGCCGCTACCACTGCGACCATGCCAATGCCGCAGTTAAAGGTTCTGCGCATTTCGCTGGTCTCTATGTTGCCGGTTGCGGCGAGCCAGTCAAACAACGGTCCTTGTTGCCAGCTTTTGGTTGCTACTTCGGCATGCATTCCCGCTGGAATCACTCGCGGCAGATTTTCACTAATGCCGCCACCCGTGATGTGCGCCAGGCCCTTTATCTGCACAGTCTTCATCAATTCCAGAATCGGCTTGACGTAGATGCGGGTTGGATCAAGCAGAACGTCACGTACCTTGCGCTCGCCGAGCATGTCATCAGGCGCCAGGGCGAGCACTTTGCGAACCAGGGAATAGCCGTTGGAGTGCACGCCATTGGATGCGAGGCCGATCAAAGCGTCGCCGACGGCTATCGAGGATCCGTCGATCATTTCTGCGCGCTCGACCACGCCAACACAGAATCCGGCCAGATCGTATTCACCCTGTGGATACATATCTGGCATTTCCGCGGTTTCGCCGCCAATCAGCGCGGCGCCGGACTGCGCGCAGCCTTCGGCAATGCCGGCGATCACAGCTGCGGCGGTGTCGACGTCAAGCTGGCCGCAGGCAAAGTAGTCAAGGAAGAACAGCGGCTCTGCGCCTTGCACCAGAATGTCGTTGACGCACATCGCGACCAGATCGATGCCAATGCTGTCGTGCCGATCAAGCTGCTGCGCAATCATCAGTTTGGTACCGACGCCGTCCGTGCCGGAGACCAGCACGGGTTCGTGATAGCGGCCCGGCGGCAGCGCAAACAATCCGCCGAAACCGCCGAGTCCAGCCAGGACCTCCGGCCGCATAGTGCGTTTTACCAGCGGTTTGATACGTTCGACCAGGTCGCTGCCGGCCTCAATATCAACACCGGCGTCTTTATAGGTTAGCGGCTCGCTGCTCATAGTCACTCTTGATAGGGTCTTTTAGGAACATAGATGCGGGCGATGCCCGAATATCGGCGATATAATAGAGCCTGGACACAGATGGGGAAACCATCCTTGCTGATTTCGCGATTCTCAACGTCATCCGGCGTTGCAAAACTACGGCTGCTATCACTCGTATTGGTGCTGTCGATGCTTGTGTATACCGGCATACCTACGGCACAGGCGGTAGAAGTTGCCACGCTGTATACCGCGCAAGTGGCGCTCGACGAGGAGCAAAATGATCCGCGTCAGGCGGCTTACAAGGCGGCCCTCGCCGAGGTGTTATTGCGCGTTTCCGGAACACAATTGAGTGCCGATCCGGAAATGATAGAGCTATTGTTCCCAAGCCCGGCGTCGTATGTGGTGCAGTTTCGCCCCGGCGAAGAAGACACGCTGTGGGTGTCTTTTGACGGTGAGGCGATTGAGCAGGTCTTGCGGCAGTCCGGGCAAACCGTATGGGGAAGCGACCGACCGGTAACACTGGTCTGGCTGGCGGTGGATTGGGGGCAGGGCGATCGCGAGATTATAGCTGCGGGCGATCCTTTCGAGAGCCGCGATTCCGGGCGTTCGATTGATCGCAATCGATTATTGCGTCAACGCGTCCTGGATATGGCGGAACGACGAGGGTTGCCAGTGCTGTTCCCGCTGCTGGATACCGAAGATCAGCAAAATGTGACTTTCAGCGATATTTGGGGCGGCTTCGACGAGCAGCTGCTGATCGCCTCGGCGCGCTACGAAGCAGACTCTGTATTGGTCGGACGGGTTCGGGCAGATTCGAGCCAGCGCAATCGCTGGAATTACTATTTCGCCAATGAGGAGCGCACGTGGAACGGCGAGCCGGAATTGGTGCTTGGCCTGGTAGCCGACCAGCTGGCAGACGAGTTTGCTATCAGCGGCGACGCGTTACTGGAATATGTCGACCTTGGCGTAGCGGGGATTGATTCAGTTGATGCCTATGGCGAGATACAAAACCTGCTTGCGGCAACCAATGTGATCGAAAGTTTTGCGATTAGCGAGGTTGTGGGTGACCGGATCCGGTTCCGCATCGAGGCCTTGGGTGGCGTGGAAAGACTGCGCCGCGCATTGCGGTTGGCGGGTTTGATCGAGCAGAATGGCTTTGATGGCGATCGAATTCAAACAGACTCACTAGAACCAACAGCTATCGCCTCGCTGGATTTCTTTTACAGCCCCGAATAATAAAGTAGTCACATAATCCAATGTCATTAAGCTGGTTACCAAACGCCATTTCGATTTCACGAATCGCGCTGATCGCGCCGATTCTCTGGTTGTTTGTGAACGAACAGTTCGGCTGGGCGCTGGGCCTGTTCCTCGCGGCGGGTTTGTCCGACGGCATCGATGGATACCTGGCCAAGAAATATCATTGGGATACGCGGCTTGGCGCTTTTCTCGATCCGGCGGGCGACAAGTTACTCATTGCCTGGTCCTACGGAACGCTGGCATTCCTGGGTCATATTCCTGTATGGCTCGCATTTATTGTGATATTTCGCGACGTGGTTATCGTGGCAGGCTCATTCATTTATCACTACCTGGTACGTAGACTCGAAGGTCAGCCGACGCGGATAAGCAAGCTGAACACCGCGCTCGAGTTTGTGTTCCTGGTGCTGGTGATCTGGAGAGCCGGCTATGACTGGCCAGACGACATTACTATCACGGTACTCGGCGCCGCTGTTTTGGTTACGGTCGTTATCAGCGGCTACGACTACGTTTCGAACTGGATCCGCAGCGCCCGCTCGGAGAACTAGGATATGGCAGAAGATCGACGCTATAACTGGCTGATAGCTGTTGCGCTGTCAGGTTGGCTTATCTATTTGCTGGCGCCGGTTCTGACGCCTTTCGTCGCCGCAGCTTTACTCGCCTATATTGGCGATCCCTTGGCAGACCGGCTGGAGCGACTGAAGTTGCCGCGCACGCTGGCCGTGGTCGCCGTATTCCTGCTCACGATACTGATACTGGCGTTGCTGGTGTTGCTGGTAGGTCCGTTGATTCGTGCGCAGATTTCGGCGCTGTTTGCTGCGCTACCGAACATTATTCTCAGCGTCGAGCAGGAATGGTTGCCTAACATCATGGGTCTGCTGGATATCGAGCCTGGCGATAATGTCGGTGTGGGCGCTTTTCTGGAGCGCTATAGCGATATGGCTGGCACTTGGGCAACGACGATCCTTATGTCGGTTTCAAAGTCCGGCGGTGCGCTGGCGGCAGCAGTGCTCAGTCTTTTTCTGGTCCCGATTCTGACCTTTTATCTGCTGCGCGACTGGGATCGCATCATGTCGCACTTGAGTGCGTTGATTCCTTCCAAGCAGCGCGCGACGGTGCTCGAACTTGCGGGCGAGACGGACGAAGTACTCGGGGCGTTTTTTCGCGGTCAGGTGCTGGTGATGCTTGCCCTGGCGGTCATTTATTCAGCAGGCCTGAGCATAGTGGGGCTGAAGTACGCTGTTGCTATCGGTGTTGTATCCGGTCTGGTCAGCTTTGTTCCGTACCTGGGATTCGTATTTGGCATCGGCCTGGCAGCTCTTACGGTGGTACTCGAACCCAACCCACTGTTATTGATGGTGGGTGTCGTAGTGACCTTTTCCATGGCGCAACTGCTCGAGGGCTCATTTCTGACACCGAAACTGGTTGGCGACCGCATCGGTCTGCATCCTGTCATCATCATTTTCGCAGTTGCCGCGGGCGGACAGCTATTTGGGTTTTTCGGCATCTTGCTGGCGTTGCCGGCGGCAGCGGTATTGTCGGTCCTCGTGCGCTTCGCATATGAGCGCTACCTGAAAGAACATCCCGAAATACAACTATGAGCCAGATGGCATTGCCATTACGGCTTGCAGATCACGCGGTTTTCGCAAGCTTCCTCGCAACCGGCAACGAAACTCTGCTGGCGACGCTGCACGATCTGGCGACAGGTGCTGCCGGCGCCGGCTGCTGGTTATGGGGTGCGGCCGCCACAGGGAAGACACACTTGCTGCAGGCTGTTTGTGAAGAGGCAGGAGACGAGTCCGCCTACATTCCGATGAGCATGTTCGGTGGTACTTCGCCGGCAATTCTGGACGGCTTGGAGAATCGTGCCCTGGTCTGCATCGATGACATTCATCTGGTCGCCGCCAAGCCAGAGTGGGAGCACGCCCTGTTTATTCTGTACAACCAGGTTCTGGCAAATGCGGGCCGGCTCGTTATCGCTGCGAATGCTGCACCACGCTCCGCCGGCTTTGAGCTTGCGGACCTGATGAGCCGCCTTAGCCAGCTGCCAACCTTTCAGGTCCAGCCTCTGGGTGACGATGAAACGCGCCAGGCATTGCAATTGCGTGCGGCGCAGCGTGGTCTGGATCTACCGGACGATACTGCGCACTTTCTGCTAAGCAGAAGTCGGCGCGATATGGCGAGCCTGTACAGTGTTTTGGACAAGCTGGATGATGAGGCGCTGCGGGCGCAACGCAGACTCACCATTCCGTTTGTTAAACAGGTGCTACAACAAAGCTAGATCGTCTTAAGCAAGCTTCTGCGCGATGGTCGCAACACGTTTGCCCAATGCGCGGGCAAGTTCGCGCTCATGCTCTGTCAAGGAGCCGTCTTTCTGATTCCAGGTTACGCGGCTGGCACCGTACGGTGTTCCGCCAGATGTCGTAGTCGCGAGTGCCTCTTCAGAGTAGGGGATTCCAGTGATGATCATGCCGTGATGCAGTAAGGGTATTGCCATCGTCAGCAGAGTTGCTTCCTGGCCACCGTGCAGCGATGACGTCGATGTAAACAGCCCTGCCGGTTTGCCGCTTGCGGCACCACTAAGCCATTCGCCGGCAGTGCCGTCTACGAAATACTTCATCGCGGCGGCCATATTGCCAAAGCGCGTGGGGCTGCCCATGACGAGGCCACTGCATTCGGCGAGGTCGGTTGATAAGGCGTATGGCGGTCCCGAATCAGGTATGTCGCTCTCGACGCTTTCGCTGACCGTCGACACGGCCGGGACGGTGCGCAAGCGCGAGGCCATGCCGGCCACAGAATCAACGCCAACACAGACCTCCCGCGCCAGAGCTTCGGTTGCGCCATGCAGGGAATAATAAAGAACCAGAATTTCGCTCATTTCGTAAATATCCCTAAATCAATGCCAGAACATTTTCCGGGGGCCTGCCGATGACGGCGCGGCCGTTCGCATCGTCAACAATGATTGGCCGTTCCAGGCTCTTGGGATTGTGCTCAATCCATGCGGCAAGAGCGGCATTGTCCGCAAGATCGGGTAGATCAGTCGCACTCTTGAAGACGTCTTCACCGCGACGCAGCAAATCGGCAACGGTTACGTCGAGCAAACCCGCTATATCCAAGATACGGTCTGCCTTTGGGGCTGTTTGCAGGTATTCGACGATGGTCGGCTCAACACCGGATTTTTGCAGTAATTCTAGGCTTTGCCGCGATTTTGAGCAGCGCGGATTGTGGTAGATCGTTAGCATTCAAAGGTTTCCTTGACGGCGCGGTCGCGCTATTGGTAGCGTTGTACGGTTGCAGATTATTAGAATAACAATGCTCGCTACTCATTTGTCACAATTTCTGCGTGTCACGACGCTCGCGGCCCTTATTATGGTCTCTGGCTGTCAGAGTGCGCCCGTTCAGGAGATGAGCGACGCCCGACAAGCGATAACTGTTGCGCAAGAGGCCGGTGCCGAGCAGCATGCGCCGGGCGATCTGAAGGCGGCCATTGATTACCTGCAAAGCGCCGAAGGCTTCATTAGCCAGCGCAGATACGAAATGGCGCGTGAAGAAGCGGTAAATGCAAAGGCGAGCGCTCTGGACGCCTTGCAGCAAAGTTCGTCCGATCAGCCCTGATACCACTTGCCGCTGAGCTTTTCGATAACCTTGTTCGGGTATTTGCGGCGCCCCAGGCTGCCGTTGTAACGCCCCAGGGCCCGTCGCAGGTCACCATTTTCCTTATCCAGATAGAATTTCAGGATCGTACAGCCATAGCGAAGGTTGGTTTCGAGGTGAATCAGGTTGTCGCCCGGCCGGCCAATTTCGTTGCGCCAAAAAGGCATCACCTGCATTAGTCCGAGTGCGCCGGCAACAGAGACAGCATAGGTATCGAAGTTGCTCTCGACCTCAATTACGGCAAGTACGAGCTCGGGTTCGAGGCCTGCAATAGAGGCTTCATAGTGCACTCGCGACAATATCCGCATGCGCTCTTCGGGATCTGTGACCTGACGCTCGAGGCGTCGTGACATATCGGCCAGCCAGACTTCGGCGTCGAAGCGATCATCGAAACTGTCCGCCGCGCCGGCCGCGACGCGCAGTGCCTCTCGTAACTCAGGATCCAGCGTTTCCTGAGTCCACGCATTGCCTGGCGCGATAAGCACCGCAGCCAGGCAAAGCATTAATATGAAGCGTCCGGTCAGCATAACTGTAGAATATTATAATAGAATTAATAGCTTAGCGCTTACTCTTGAAGTAATTTGAGAGCGGCTTCACGTTTCAGACTGCGTGCCTCTGCATCGCGGCGATGCCGGTATTCAAGTTCTCCCGCAGCCAGGCCACGTTCCGCGACGACGATTCTATGCGGAATGCCGATGAGCTCTGCGTCAGCAAATTTGACCCCGGGCCGAACATCACGATCGTCGTACAAAACCTCCAGGCCCATGTCCTGCATCTCCGCATAGAGCTCTTCTGCTGCCTCGCGCACAGTTTCTGATCGCTGCAGATTGATCGGCACCAGAACGACGTCGAACGGCGCGATAGGCTCCGGCCAGATAATGCCGTTGGCATCGTGGTTTTGCTCAATGGCGGCACCCACTATGCGAGTGATACCGATGCCATAGCATCCCATTGGCATCGGTCGGTCCTGGCCGTCCTGATCCTGAACCGTTGCGCCCATGGCCTCGCTGTATTTGGTGCCCAGTTGGAAAATGTGCCCGACTTCGATACCACGCGCGATCTTCAATGTGCTGCTGCCGCCGGGTACCGGGTCGCCCGCGACCACATTGCGGAGATCCACGGTTTCGGGTTCCGGCAGGTCGCGGCCAAAATTGACGCCGACAAGGTGTTTTCCTACTTCGTTGGCGCCACAACTGAAGTCCGACATCGCGCCGACAGCATGGTCGAAAAATACCGGCAGTGTGATGCCAACCGGACCCAGGGAACCAGGCGCGCTGCCGGTCGCTTGCTTGATCGTGTCGACGTCCGCCATGGTGAGCGGTGAGGCAACCCCCGCAAGTTTTTGCGCCTTGACGGCGTTGAGCTCGTGATCGCCGCGCAATATCAACGCAACCGGGCCGTCGTCGCCCTCGACAATCAAGGTTTTGATGGTTGCCGCCGGAGATACTTTCAGTAATCCGCACAGGTCGTCGATCGTGCGCACGCCAGGCGTCGCGATCTTCTCCATGGTCTGAGTTGCGTCAGCACGTGCAGCAGTCGATGGCAAAGTTGCTGCAGTTTCAACATTCGAGGCAAAATCGTCTGCATCGCTGTAGGCAATTGCGTCCTCGCCAGAATCAGCAATTACATGGAATTCCTGGGATTTATTACCGCCAATCTCACCGCTGTCAGCCCACACGACGCGGAAATTCAGGCCCATTCGCTTGAATATCGCGTTGTAGGCGCTGTGCATCTTTTGATAGGACTCTTCCAGGCCAGCTTCGTCGATGTCGAAAGAATAGGCGTCCTTCATGATGAATTCGCGCGATCGCATGACGCCGAAACGCGGCCGAATTTCATCGCGAAATTTGGTCTGGACCTGATAAAAGTTGATCGGCAATTGCTTGTAACTGCGCAGCTCACGTCGCGCGATATCCGTAATGACTTCTTCGTGGGTCGGGCCGTAGCAGTACTCGCGATCGTGGCGATCGGACATACGTAGCAGCAGTGGGCCGTACTTGTCCCAGCGGCCCGTTTCCTGCCAGAGTTCGGCAGGGTGGACTGAGGGCATCAACAATTCGTGCGCACCGGCACGATTCATTTCTTCACGCACGATATTCTCGATTTTGCGCAGGACCCGAACGCCGATAGGCATCCAGGTGAATAAACCTGATGCCAGACGGCGAATTAACCCGGCTCGCAGCATCAACTGATGACTGACGATTTCTGCCTCAGCAGGAACCTCTTTGAGAGTCGTCAGACCAAATTCGGAAAATCGCATGCGGTATGTACCCTAATCTGAATTGCGGAAACTATAAGGCGCGAATTCTAGAGCATAAATTGCCCGATTTGTGGCTTATGTGCTCACGCCGTATTGACAGCTGTGGCAAAGCGGAGGATGGTCGCCGCTGTTTGAATCAGGCTATTGCTCGTGGAAGGAAGAAGAAATCCGTTTGTTGCAAAGGAAGGCATCCCGTTCCTGTTGCTGGTAGCTGCTGCCTTTGTTGCGGCGCTGCGTTATCTGGATATCGTATTCGCGGTGTCGGCGGCACTGCTGTGGGTCGCTCTGTTCCTGTTGTTTCGTGATCCGCGGCGGCTACTCCCGTCTGCGCCGTTGGGCGTGGTCAGTCCGGTTGACGGCAAAGTCGTGGCCGTGGATCAGGCAGAAAAGGGCGTGCTGCAAGGTCGAGCACATCGAATTCGTATCGAGGTCGACAGCTTCGGGACCTATACCGCGCGCTCGCCGGTGGAAGGCAAGATCATGAATCTGCAATCCATCAAGACAGATAGGGTCATAGACTACGAAACCAATGCGCTGTGGGTGCAAACGGATGAGGGTGATGACGTTGTGCTGCAGTTTACCGGTTACCGCCTCGGCATCGCGCCACGTGCGATCGTGCAGTTTGGGGAGCGGGTCGGGCAGGGTAAACGCTGCGCATTTCTACGCTTGACGCGCTATGCGGAGATACATCTGCCAATTTCCAGTACCGTACTGGTTGAGCCGGGCCAGGTCGTCGTTGCCGGATCTGATGTGATTGCAAAATTACTGCACAGCTAAGTGAAATGCGGCATGCGCCGTGGCAGACTATCGGTCCTACGCCTGCAAGGACTTTTCAAGTGATTCAGACCGAACATCAACGCCGCGCCTATCTTCAGGCACTCGGAATTGATGTCTGGGTGCCCAGCGACCAGCTTGAGCCCGGTTTGACGCCCGCTGTCGAGAATGACGACGTTGGCGACATGGACTGGCCGGCATTGCGTTCCTCTGTGGCGGCATGTACTCGCTGCCCCCTGCATGCCAGTCGGACGCAAACAGTCTTCGGCGTCGGCAATGAAAATGCTGACTGGATGATCGTTGGTGAGGCGCCGGGCGCTGAAGAGGACCGGCGTGGTGAGCCATTCGTTGGTCGAGCCGGGCAGCTGTTGACGGAAATGTTGCGCGCAGCCGGCCAGGATCGTGAGCAGGTATTCATCGCGAATATTCTAAAATGCCGCCCGCCGCACAACCGCGATCCCGAGGCGGAGGAGGCCGCTGCCTGCCGTCACTATCTGGAGCGGCAGATTGCGCTGGTGCAACCGAAAATCATTCTGGCCGTGGGCAGAATCGCTGCACAGCAACTTCTCGCAACGGACACGGCAGTAAGCAAGTTGCGTGGCCAGTTGCATCGGCTCGACGAGATCCCCGTGATTGTGACCTATCATCCCGCCTATCTGTTGCGCAGCCCAACGCAGAAGCGCAAGGCGTGGCAGGATATCTGCCTGGCGATGGACGTTGCCGCAGGACGTGCCGCATGATCAGGCCAATTCGCGAAGCCCAGGTAGCGATGCGCACGATGAGTCATGAAGACCTGTCGTCAGTTTCAGCAATTGAACGTCAGAGTTATGAGTTTCCGTGGAGTCACGGTGTGTTTCGTGACTGCCTGCTGGCCGGCTATCAATGCAGTGTCTTGCAAAGGGATGGTGAGGTCGTCGGCTACAGCATTCTGTCCATCGCTGCCGGCGAAGCGCATATTTTGAATATTTGTGTGCATCCGACGTACCGTTCCATGGGCTATGGGGAAAAACTACTCGACGAAATCCTGCTGCGGGCACGCTCAAGCTCAGTCCGGCAGATCTTTCTCGAAGTTCGCCCATCGAATGCACATGCACTCGCACTTTATCGAAAGAAAGATTTTCATAAAGTGGCGGACCGACCTGCGTACTATCAGGCCTCGCACGGGCGCGAAGACGCGAATGTGCTCGTTAAGAAGCTGACGACTGACAGCTGACGCTGTCAGAGCACTCACTATGTCCAAGATCTCCGAACAGGTTAGCAAGCGGCGTACGTTCGCGATTATTTCGCATCCCGATGCGGGCAAAACGACGCTGACCGAGAAGCTGCTGTTATTCGGGGGTGCAATACAACTTGCGGGCACGGTTAAGGGTCGCAAGGCCAGTCGCCATGCGACATCGGACTGGATGGCGCTGGAACAGCAGCGTGGCATTTCCATCACTTCGTCTGTAATGCAGTTCCCCTACAAGGATCAGGTGGTGAATCTTCTCGACACTCCTGGCCATGAAGACTTCTCTGAAGATACTTACAGAACGTTAACCGCAGTCGATTCAGCGTTGATGGTGATCGATTGTGCCAAGGGCGTAGAGCAGCGCACGATCAAGCTGATGGAAGTTTGTCGATTGCGCGACACGCCGATCATGACATTCATTAACAAACTCGATCGCGATGGCAGAGAGCCGATCGACTTGCTCGATGAGATCGAGTCGATACTGAAGATCCAGTGTTCACCGATTACCTGGCCAATTGGCATGGGCAGATCGCTAAGGGGTGTGTATCACCTGCTGCAGGACCGGATTTATCTGTATGAAAACGTCGGCAGACAAAAGAAGTCCGGGCAGACCATCATTGACGGCTTGTATTCGGATCTTGCCAGCGAAGCCCTGGGTGATGATGCCGATGTCTTTCGCGATGAGATCGAGCTGGTAAAGGGAGCATGTCCGGCCCTTGATGTCGGGCAGTACCTTGCAGGCAAACAGTCGCCGGTGTTTTTTGGATCAGCCCTCGCTAATTTCGGCGTGAAAGAGCTATTGGATGAGTTTGTGCTGCATGCGCCGACCCCATTGCCGCGCGTTACTGAGCAACGTGTGGTCGAACCAACCGAAGATCAGCTGAGCGGATTCGTCTTCAAGATTCAGGCGAATATGGATCCCGGGCATCGCGATCGCATTGCCTTCATGCGTATTTGTTCGGGCGAATTTCAGAAAGGCCAGAAGCTCTTGCACGTGCGCTCAGGCAAGGAGATGAAAATTGCCGACGCGATCACCTTCATGGCGGCAGATCGGCAACACGCTGAGCTTGCCTATGCTGGTGACATTATCGGCCTGCACAATCACGGCACGATCAATATCGGGGATAGTTTTAGTGAGGGTGAGCAACTGCGTTTCGCCGGTATTCCCAATTTTGCTCCGGAAATGTTCCGCCGCGCCGTCCTGAAAGATCCGCTGCGGCTCAAAGCATTGCAGAAGGGCCTGGCGCAGCTGTGCGAGGAGGGCGCAACTCAGTTATTCAAGCCAATGCGAAATAATGACTTGATCCTTGGCGCCATCGGGCAGCTGCAGTTCGACGTTGTTGCGCATCGTCTCAAGGATGAATACAAGGTTGAATGTCAATTCGAAGCGATCAATGTTGCGACGGCTCGCTGGGTGGCGTGCGAGGATGAGAAAATGCTGGCTGATTTCGAGCGCAAAGCGCACGATAATCTGGCATTGGATCATGGAGACAGACTGGTTTACATCGCGCCTACCCGCGTCAACCTGAGTTTGACCGAGGAGCGTTGGCCGGACATTGAGTTCTTGAAAACTCGTGAGCACTAATGACTAACCGCAAGGTCATCGCCTGGGCGTTGTATGACTGGGCCAACTCAGCGTTTGCGCTGAGCGTACTAGCGGTACTTTTCCCTATTTTTCTCGGCAGCTACTGGAGCGCTGGCGATGCCGGCGCGTCGGTGACAGCGCGCCTCGGGTTTATCACCGCGGCTGCTGCCTTGATTGTTAGTCTGGCAGCTCCCGTTCTCGGTGCGATTGCTGATTCCGGCGGGTATCGAAAGCGTTTTCTTATTATCCTGGCGCTTACCGGGGCGGTGACGACCGCCTGCCTGGCATTGCCCGGCCAAGGTAGCTGGCCGTGGGCGCTCGCCTTGTATCTGCTGGCATCTATCGGTTTCTATGGGTCCACTGTTTTCTACGACTCACTGCTCGTCGATGTCACCGAGCCTGATAAATACGATCTCGTATCGACGCTTGGCTACGCGCTTGGTTATCTTGGTGGTGCGCTATTGCTGGCACTGCACGTCTGGATGCTGAAATCGCCGGATACATTCGGTATGGCCGACTCCACTGAAGTGATCAAGTTTGCCTTTATATCAGTGGGCGCCTGGTGGGCAATTTTCTTGCTGCCGTTGCTGGTGTTTGTACCCGAGAAACGCAATGTCGCATTGGCCTCACGCCACATCGTCAGGGCGGCGTTTCGCGAGCTGGCCGCAACCTTTTCGCATGTTCGGCAGTACCGCAATATCGTCAGATTCCTGATTGCATACTGGCTCTACATCGGTGGCGTATTTACCGTGATATCGATGGCCGCCAATTACGGCCAGCGCCTGGGTTTCGATGATTCGGATCTCGTTATGGCATTCATGATTACCAATCTCGCCGGTTTTCCGGCAACCATACTGTACGGTTTTCTCGGCCAGAAATTCGGCGCCCGCTTTGGAATCTATCTGGCGTTGTCGATCTACGTGGTGGTCTCGAGCTGGGCGGTATTCATGACCGACATTCGACAATTTTATGTCATGGCCATCATTGTTGGTTGTATTCAGGGGGGCGTGCAGGGACTGAGCCGCTCCTACTATGCATCGCTAATCCCGAAAGATCAGCCGGGCGAGTTTTTCGGCTTCTACAACATGATGACCAAGTTTTCACATGTTATTGGGCCGACGGTGGTGGGTATTTCAGCGATGCTCTCGAACAGCCCGGGGATCGTGCTAGTCGTGTTGTTGCCGTTGTTTATTATCGGCGGATTGCTGCTGACTAAAGTTGACTGACGGTTTGCTGCAGCCGCTGCAGCGACTGTGAGTCGGGAGCGCCGTAGCGGGCATGCAGATACTCCGTGGTAACGTCATCGATAAGCTCTTCATCCAGTTCAGATTCGGCCTGCGCGCGCGCGGCGAAGCGTGTGGGACTTTCGCCGACAGCGATTGAAATACCGGATTTCTTGACGAATGTGCGATACAAAATGGCCGCCTTGTCAGGACGCGGTGTGCGATAACGAAGTGCCAGCAACAGGCTGATCAGAATGACCATGCCAATAACCAGGCCGATCATCGTTAGCATCATTTTGCGCCAATCCGGTTCTTGCATGCCGAGCTTTTGCATCAGTTCATTCTGTTTGTCCGGACCGTAGCCGAGAACAAGATCATTCCACTTCGCATTGACGGCGTCCCAGGACAGGCCCAGGTTGTGCAGGAAAGCGGATGGCGCCGACAGTCCCCACGCAGCAGCTGCACCGTTTAGCATCGAGCCGCTCATGCCTGCATCGATTCGCTCTGGCGCAACCGCAGCGGTGGGGTCGACACGTCGCCAGCCGATGCCCTCGAGCCAGACTTCGGTCCACGCATGCGCATCGGATTGACGCACGATCAGATGCCCGGCCTTGGGGTTTAATTCGCCGCCCTGATAGCCAAGTACGATACGCGCAGGGATGCCTGCGGAGCGCATCATCACCGCAAACGCAGATGCGTAGTGCTCGCAAAAACCCTGCTGTGTATTAAACAGAAATGCATCTACAGGATTGTTGCCAAGTGCGGGCGGCTGCAATGTATAGAAATACTCTTCCTGGTGAAATTTTTGTAACACGGATTCGATGAAAGCCGACTTCGAGCCAGCGGCCGCGTACATAGTTTGTGCGAGTTCGCGGGTGCGCGGGTTGCTGCCTTCTGGCAGATCCAGGGAACGTCGCGGAAAGATATCGGCTTTGTCGACATCCGTCTGATACTCGGTATAGGAAACGGCATCGTAGGCAATGCGTTGATCGATGGGTTGAACGCGCGCCAGTTGATGTTGACTGCCCATCGTGGTTCTTGCCAGCGACCAGGTGTAAGGAATATCCAGCGCAAACACCCATTGTTGACGCGTAGGTTCCATCGTGACCGTGTAAGCAATCGGCGCACCGCTGACGACGATTTTGTCACGTGCACTTCTGTCGGTTGCGTGTTCGCGACCCGACCAGGAACGACCATTGAAACTGTGCAGTACCAGTCCACGCCAATAGCGATCTCTTGGCTGCGGAATTGCGTCATCAAAGGTCACGCGAAAAGCGACTTCGTCGGAAAGTGACAAGGAGCTGATATCACCGGGACTCATGGTGTCGCTGATGCCGGTGGTGCCGGAGCTTGTGTCGATGGGAACAGCCCAGAACGGTGTTGCGATGCGTGGAAAGAACACCCACATTGCCAGTGCAAGTGGAAAAGCATACATGAGCAGCCGGCTACTGGTTCGGAAGCTGCTTGTTGCCGACTCCGCCTGAGTTGCCGACATGCGTAGCCAGGCGGTCATGATGAGCAATACCGCGATCATCAGGTAGGGCAGCGACCACATGAACTGTTCGCGCAATAGCGAAGACATGACCAGAAAAATGGAGATAAAAAGCAGTACAAACTGATCGCGCCGCTTGCGTGTTTCAAGCAGCTTTAGCGCTGCCATGATCGCAAGCAGCGCTGAGCCTGGGCCGACGCCGCTGACCGAGGAGTAGGTGATCAAGACGCCAAGAAAACAAGCCAGTGCGAGCAGGGCGCGAACCCAGGTCGCCGGCAGTAACATGCGACGTTGTTCGATAGCGTAGCGCCAGGCGCAGCAGGCGACGAACGCTGCGGTGATCCAAATCGGTAGAAACTGCACGTGCGGCACGATCGCAAGCGCCAACGCCGCCAGTGTCCACGGCAGACTGGCCAGCAGCGAGCCGTCAGTGCCGCGTGGCTTAGCCATTTGCGTCGTCCAGGCCGAACAACGCCAGCGCTTCGAGACATTGCTGCCTGTGAGCTTCGCCATGCGCCGGCGGAAACTCCCGCCGCGGCAGTCGCAGGCCATAATCGGCACGTGACTGGTCAGTGTCTGTTATCCAGCGGGCCAGAATGGAGAGGCGCTGCTCAATGTCCTCGGTCGGGACCGAATTGAAGTCAAACCATTGGCTGCTGGTGTCTGCGCCTGCGAATTGCTTTGATAATAACTGGCCGCTGCGTGCATAGGCCTTCCAGGCAACGTGTCGCGGCGAGTCACCCTCGTGGAATCGGCGTAACCCGGCGAAATCTTCTTCGCCGCGAGCATCGTGCTGCCGGTGACCCTGTGCAGACTGAGTCGGCGGCGGACGCGGTGCATCGTCTGCCGCTGCAGGGTAGACGAGGCCGCGTAGATTCATATGCATCCAGGCCCACGAGCGGAACAGCTCGAATGGAAAGAACGTCCGTACGCCAAAGCGTTCAAGTTGAATCCAACCGCGCCGATCAGTTTTGACGGCCAGCGTAAACACTCTGCTTTCGCCGGGCGGCAGGTCATGCACCTCGCTTACCGACTTGTCGGCATATAGCATGACGCCATAGCGAGGACTCTTACTGTGGTTGCTGACTGCGACCCGAAACTGCGCTGACTGGCCGGCAAACACGGGTTCGACTCCGGCAAAACTGAGCTCGAGTCCAACCAGGTTGCGTTGGCATTGATGCATCGCAACGAATCCGAGTCCGGCAAGCATAAACGTGAGTACAAACGACAGATTGTTGTTGTAGTTCATCGAGCCTAACAGCATGGCAAACGACATCAGGGCGTAGATAAGGCCTACGCCTGTCGGCAGAATGTAGACCCGACCGGGCCTGAGTGTCGTAACGGCTTTGTCGATACCCTGACGTTTCTTCGCCCAGCGCTGCACGCGCTGATTCGCAGCCGACGATATTCCCGACGTGAAGCGGGCTTTAGGGAATGGCCACTGTATCGAGGACATGCTGGCAAAGCTCGGCTGCGGAACGATAGCTGGTGTTTCCAGCGGGTTTCAGGCGGTGTCCGGCGACAGCCGCAAATACGGCTTGAATGTCGTCGGGATAGACACCGGAGTGATTGTGTACGAATGCGTGCGACTTTGCGGCGGCGGCAAGCGCGAGAGCGCCACGCGGTGACAAACCAATATCGATGTCCGGCGACTCTCGCGTGAGACGAACGAGTTCCTGTATGTAGTCGAGCAGCGGTTCGCTCATGTGCACAGTGGCCGCTGCCTTCTGCAATTCACGCAGTACCGCGGGGCTTAGTTCAGCCGCGACATCTTCAAGCATGCTACGGCGATCTTCACCCATGAGAAGTTCACGCTCATTTTTGGCGTTCGGATAGCCTAGTTCCAGCCGCATAAGAAAGCGATCGAGCTGGGACTCCGGCAAGGGAAATGTGCCGATCTGATCGGCTGGATTCTGTGTTGCAACCACGAAAAATGGCTCGGGCAGGGCACGTGTATTGCCATCGACGCTGACCTGGTATTCCTCCATCGCCTCGAGCAGCGCGCTTTGTGCTTTCGGTGTTGCACGATTGACTTCATCGGCAAGAATCAATTGCGAGAATATCGGTCCTGGCTGAAATTCAAATTCACCCTTGTCTTGCTTGAAAATGGATACGCCTACAATGTCGGCTGGCAGCAGGTCGCTGGTGAACTGAATACGGCGAAAGCTCAGCCCGAGAACGCGCGCTAGCGACTGAGCGAGTATGGTCTTGCCCAGGCCGGGGAGATCTTCGATTAACAAATGGCCGCGGGCAAGCAGGCAGGACAACGCCAGGCCGATTTGCTCGTCTTTGCCAAGAATAATAGTGCCCAAGGCCTTGCGGGCCGCATCGAGTGCGGCGCGACTTGCGTCTTTGCTTAAAGGCAATTTTTCGATGGAATTTCCACCCTGCATAGAGTTCTCCTGCTAACCCTCGTATCGTCGCCAATAGTTGCGACGATTGCACTTAAAGCCAGCAGGATTGTGATGCAGTTATCAGAAAATCCGCAGGTCTAGTCGAGTTCCGTTAGTTTTTCGAGCTGCTCTGCCAATTGCGCGATGGTTTTCTCGAAATCACTTGCGCGTTGCTTTTCCTGCAGGACCACGTCGGCAGGTGCGTTGTTCACAAACTTTTCGTTGCCGAGTTTTCCTTGTGTTTTCGCAAGATCGGCTTTTGCACGCTGCATCTGCTTGTCCAGACGAGCACGTTCAGCTTCTATATCGATAAGGCCCTTCATGGGCACCAATAGCCTGAGGTCGCCGAGTAGTGCCGTGGCAGCGGTCGGTGGCTCCTGGCCTTTGTCCAGAGCTGTAATCGATTCGACGCGCCCAACACGCTGTAACAAGTGCATCAGACTCTTGGCTCGCGACTGATCCGCAGCGCTCGCATTCTGCAAGATTACCGCTAGAGGCTTGCCTGGTGATATGTCCATTTCGCCGCGAATCTGGCGAATTCCCAGGATGAATTGCCGCACCCATTCGATGTCTGCCTCGGCGTCCTCGCGGTCGCTCTCTTTGTCGGCGGTGGGGAAGGGCCGCAACATGATGGTGTCGCCTTCGACACCGGCACGTGGGGCAACCTGTTGCCAGATTTCCTCGGTGACGAACGGGATGATCGGGTGCAACAGGCGCAGCAGTGATTCCAGTACCGTAATCAATGTGCGACGGGTACCGCGCTTGGCCGCTTCCGATGCGTCATCGGATTGCAGTACAGGTTTTGATAATTCCAGGTACCAGTCGCAAAACTCATGCCAGGTAAACTCGTACATTGCCTGTGCGGCCAGGTCGAGCCGGTATACCGCCATCTGTTCATGGACCGTGGTCACAGCGTGATCAAGCCGCGCCTGGATCCAGTGATCTGCAGCGCTAAGCTCTATTTCGCCGTCACCGATCTCTTCCGTATTCATCAATACGTAACGCGCGGCATTCCAGAGTTTGTTGCAAAAATTCTTATAGCCGTCGATGCGTCCCAGATCAAAGCGAATATCGCGGCCGGTGGTCGCCAGTGCGGCGAACGTGAAACGCAGGGCATCACAACCGTAAGCGTTGATGCCGTCCGGGAACTGTTTGCGCGTCGATTTCTCAATGGCAGGTTTGAGGTGCTCCTGCATCAATCCAGAGGTGCGTTTTGCCAGCAATGAGTCGAGGTCGATGCCATCAATCAGATCGAGCGGGTCCAGGGTGTTGCCCTTGGACTTGGACATCTTCTGTCCTTCCTGATCGCGAATCAGGCCGTGGATATAGACCTCGCGAAACGGAACCTCACCCATGAACTTGATTCCCATCATGATCATGCGTGCTACCCAGAAGAAAATGATGTCGAAGCCGGTGACAAGCACGCTGCCGGGGTAGTACTTCTCGACCTCAGGCGTCTTCTCCGGCCAGCCCAGTGTGCTGAACGGCCACAGGGCGGAAGAGAACCACGTGTCGAGAACGTCATCGTCCTGACGCAGTGCAACCGCAGCGCCCAGCTTGTGCTTCTCGCGCACGTCAGCTTCAGAGCGGCCGACATAAATATTTCCGTCTTCGTCATACCAGGCGGGTATCCGATGTCCCCACCAGAGTTGTCGGCTAATACACCAGTCCTGAATGTTGTACATCCAGTCGTAATAGGTTTTTGACCAGTTCTCAGGCACAAACTTGATCTGGCCCGACTCGACCGCCTCGATCGCCGGCTTGGCAAGCGGTTCGATCTTTACGTACCACTGATCCGTCAGATACGGTTCGACGACTGCGCCGCTGCGATCGCCGCGCGGAATCTTGACGACGTAGTCCTCGATTTTCTCGAGCAGGCCGAGTGTTTCGAATTCGGCAACGATTTTTTTGCGGGCATCAAAGCGATCAAGTCCACGGTAGTTTTCGACCACGTCATCGGACATCGTCGCGTTGTCCGTTAAGACGTTGTACATCGGCAGGTCATGCCGTTTGCCGATGTCGTAATCGTTGAAGTCGTGCGCTGGCGTAATCTTGACGCAGCCGGTGCCGAACTCCGCCTCGACGTAATCGTCGGCAATGACAGGAATTCGTCGACCGACTATCGGCAACACGATTTCCTGGCCCACGAGATGTTGGTAGCGCTCGTCGTCGGGATGGACTGCGACGGCGCTGTCGCCCAGCATTGTCTCGGGCCGTGTGGTCGCTACTGTCAGATGACCGTCACCGGACGCAAGCGGATAATTGAAATGATATAAATGTCCGGGTTCGTCAGCCGACAACACTTCCAGATCGGACAATGCGGTATGCAGTACGGGATCCCAGTTGACCAGGCGCTTGCCGCGATAGATCAGGTCTTCTTCGTAGAGGCTGATAAATACTTTTTGCACCGCCGCTGAAAGGCCGTCGTCCATCGTAAAGCGATCACGACTCCAGTCGACCGATGCGCCCAGTCGGCGCAGCTGATTGCCAATCTTGCCACCGGACTCGTCTTTCCATTGCCAGACACGCTCAACGAACTTTTCTCGACCGATGTCGCGACGATGCGTGCCTTCGCTGGCCAGCAAGCGCTCAACGACCATCTGCGTGGCAATGCCGGCGTGATCAGTGCCGGGCTGCCAAAGCGTACTGTAGCCCATCATGCGCTTGTAGCGAGTCAGGGCATCCATGATCGTATCCTGGAACGCGTGCCCCATATGCAGGGTCCCGGTCACGTTCGGCGGTGGGATCATGATGCAATAGGGATCGCCTTCGCCTTGAGCGGCGAAGTATCCGTTTTTCTCCCAACGCGCATACACGCGTTGTTCTATATCGGCTGGTTGGTAGGACTTATCCATGGGATGCAATGATCAGGCGGGTCGGGCAGGGCTATACGTTGTGTGTTTCGAGCGTATGGCCCTTGTCACGGTATGCGGTGAATCGTTTACGGCTCTCTTGTTTGCAGGGTTCATCGGAGCTTACAAGCTCTGCGACCCGTGGGAAAGCCTCCGCAATCGCAGGGATTTCATCGCACAGATTGATCAACAAGTCACAAGCCTCGATGGTGGTCGTGCCACAGGCAATTGTCACCGGTGAGCGTCGCGCTGATTCCGAACTCGGCAGCGTCTCATGCGGTACGAAACTACCGTCACGAAACGTCCATAACAGGTCATCAACACGCTCGACGTCACTTTGGCTGTGCGCGTGAATGTGCACCGTGTTGTTCAGTCGATAGGCTTTTTCGGCCAGTCTGCAGGCGAAAGCGTAGCGAGATTCAACGCCTGCTTCTTTGAGCAGATAAAAATCTACGCGTGCCATTAAGGCAGGGCACCACATCGATCCAGAACAAATTCGCTCAGCAAAGGCACAGGTCGACCGGAGGCGCCTTTTTCCTTGCCGCTCGCCCAGGCAGTGCCTGCGATGTCGAGATGCGCCCAGTTGAGATCATCTGCGAACTTGGCAAGGAAGCAACCGGCAGTAATCGCGCCGGCAGAACGTCCACCGATGTTCGCCATATCGGCAAAGTTGCTATTCAATAATTGTGCGTATTCGTCATCCAGCGGCAGTTGCCAGGCCAGATCATTCGCCGACGTACCCGCGGCAATGATGTTGCTCGCGAGTTTGTCATTGTTGCTCATGACGCCACTGCGGTGATGTCCCAGCGCAATTACGCAGGCGCCAGTAAGAGTGGCGACATCGATAACCGTCTCCGGCTTAAAGCGACGTGAGTAGGTGATTGCATCGCACAGGATCAAGCGTCCTTCAGCGTCGGTATTCAGCACTTCAATGGTCTGCCCGGACATACTGGTGACGATGTCGCCAGGTTTGGTCGCGCCACCACTAGGCATGTTTTCCACAGTCGGGACGATGACATTCACATTGACCGGTAATTGCAGCTTGGCGATTGTGGCCATGGTGCCAATCACGCCAGCGGCGCCGCACATGTCAAATTTCATTTCGTCCATGCCAGCGCCTGGCTTCAAT
>Ga0316204_10004012_pt1 | contig 27616 bp, 23 predicted proteins | sample 6monrhotite_MG_2_FD_205661 | JGI IMG/M metagenome (GOLD analysis project Ga0316204, IMG submission 205661) | Microbial mat bacterial communities from mineral coupon in-situ incubated in ocean water Damariscotta River, Maine, United States -... | ecosystem: Environmental > Aquatic > Marine >...
TAACCATCACCGACCACACACAAGCCTCGCTGGCTTGACGCCAGCAGAATATGCTAACCGGTCAAAGGAAGACCAAAACCTGAACAGAGCTAACCTAAATTAGCGGACTCAACGGGGAGCAGGTCAATTGTGATGCCCTTTTCGCCGCCCACCTTGCCCGCAACCCAACCATTAGTTGGGATCTTGCACCGCATGTCATCCCACCTCGATGATCTTGCAGCGCGGGTCTACCATGTAGAACATGCGATTGGCGATGAGTTCTCGACCTCTGGCCCGCAAGCTGCGGACACCATTCATCGGCTTCAAACCCTTGATTTATTGCGTCAATCTCTGGAAGATCTGTCGCTTATGGTCCTTTATGTCAGCCAAGATGACGGAATGTCAGGTCAAAACATTCAGAAAATCAGTCAACTGGTGGAAAGGCTTAGCCTTGATGCGACCAAGGCGCTGCTGACCCCTCAGTACTGCCCGGTGACCCGTGGCACCTTGCCGTATGAAGACGGTGAAGTTGATCTGTTCTGACACCTAAAACACCGGTTTTCCGCGCGTTATATGGAATGAAATCACCCTCCGGCGGACCGGCCAACGTGGTACTGAGGCTGGCTTTGCCGGGAATGGCCACCCCATGCATCTTCCTCGACAGAAAAGCGGCCAAGGCCGACCCAACTTCGAGCAGCATTGCACTAACAAACCTCTCCTCCCGCGCAGAACCGGATCATCGGACCGCCAGATCCGGCCACCTATAGCAATTCCAAACCGTTTCCAGATATCTCTGGGGGTGTCGCGACAATGGGCTCTGGTTGGACCTCCATACGCTGCATCCGCTGGCGGACTGCCCCCGTGCAAGGCCAGAAAACCAGATTTCGGGCGCTGTCGCCGCCCAAGGATTGGGCCTGGCATTCGATATTCTCACGGGCAAGGAATTCCAATGTAAAGGTAGCGTTCGCGGCACCAATGTCAGACAGGCCGCTGACCATTTGAGCGCCACCAAATACCTTTGCCTTCAACCGGTTACGCATTGCGCCCAGTTTCAACAAATCATTGATCAGCAGCTCCAACTCATTCACACCTGCCAGTGCCGCCTGAGTCTCGCCCGTGACCCGGCCAGCGATCAACATGTGGTTCATACCCCCAGCCTGAACCACGGGATCCCACAGGCAACAGGCAACGCAAGATCCAAGCAGGGTTGAAATGGCCACTTTCGGGTCATCCGACACCAGTCTTTGCCCCTGTGTAATCACGCTTTTGACTTCGCTCATGTCATATTCGCCCCTGGTTTTCGTTGTGTTGGGCCACTGCCAGATTGATTGCATATCCCACATTTCTGAGCGGAACTTGCCGGTCTACAGCGCCAAGATCCCACGCTGCACGGGGCATGCCATAAACCACCGAACTTGCTTCATCCTGACCGATGGTCCTGCCGCCAGCCAAATGCACCTGGTGCATGCCGTTTGCGCCATCGCGCCCCAAACCGGTCAGGATCACTGCAATCATATCGGAATGATATACAGCAGCAGATGCAAAAAGCCGGTCAACGGAGGGGCAATGCAGATCTGTCTCGCGTGCGTTTGAAAACCGGCAGGTCCATTTGCCCTTGATGCGGCAAATCTCACTGTGCAGCCCGTTGGACGGTGCAAATCTGATCTGGCCGTGCTCAAGCGGGCTATTCTCGGTCGCCAGCGCAACATCTTGGGGCAGTTGCCGGTTGAGCATCTCGACAAAGCTGGTGAGATAGGTCGCTGGCATATGCTGCACAATCAATGCCGCCGGTCCCTGTGGATGCAGGTCAGTTAGCACCCGTTCAAGCGCCGTGACCCCGCCGGTTGAAGCCCCCATCAAGATCAACGGGCAAGAAAAACCATCACGGATCTGCGGCTTTTGCATACCCGGCAGATCGGTTCGCGAGGGCCGGCGCATATGGCTTTTGGCCGCGATCCACAGACGGTGCCCGATGTCCTGTTTCACAATTGGATCACGTGTATCAACCGGGCAGAAAATACAATCCACCGCCCCCTTGGAGAGGGCAGCGATCGTCGCCTTGCAATGCTCGCGGCCACTGCCCACGCACAGAACCACCGGGGTCAGTTTCTGGACAATGAGCTGGCGCAGCAGTTTCAGACTGCGTTGCGGTGCATCATCCAGAACAATAACAACGGCGTCGGGCCTTCCCCCCGCAAGAAGCGCCTGAGGAGCTTCTGCATGGTTGTCTCAACCAGCAAGTTCAATTGTGGATGCTCGCGCAGAATGGCGCGCACCCATGCCCGAAGATGCGGTGCGTCATCGACAATGGCTATTTGCCGCACCAGGCCAATGGGCGTTTTCAACACCTCCCTCAAAACGCTTTGATGGTGTGCTGCACCAAACCATCCCTTCCAATCGCTGCGGCTTTCCTCCTTTGGTTTTCGCGGTCTGGGGTGAACATCCTGTTAAGAGGTCACTGGATTGGTCCAAAAACTGGCAACTTGCGCGGCTCTATGGAAAAGGCCCTGTCGTATCTTGAACAATGCTTTGCATCTGCTGATCGGTTTGGGTTTCGCGCGTTTCGATCTAAACTGATCCGGAGCAAATCTTTACTCCCCAATGTTCAGTTCGCAGGCGAGCCATTGCTTGTCGTTCAGCCCTCTCACCACGGCCCGAACGATCCAGTGCCTTGCGCCGAATAGGTAAACACCAAATACAGAGCAGAGCCATGCCCATGCCGCCCTCTGCAAAGGTTCATGATCAGCATCATTGGCAGAATGCGAGCCAAAGTGGATTTAGAATACCTCATCTCCCGCCTCCGACCTCGCGCCGACCGCATATAGGGGGTGCTAAAATGCTCACGAACAATTTGGCAATCGGGGGCCGCGTTATAGCCAAGCGACAATGACCGCTCCAAGCGATCCTGAATGATCATGAAACAAGGGGTAATGGCGGTGCTGTCAGACCATTTCGAACCAGTCTCCGCCAAAACAAAGATGCTGCCCTTTTTGCTGCGCAGAGGCCGCGCCAGTCGGCAAGAGCACCGCCGCTGATCGGTGGTTTGTCAGCAGACAGATATCACTCGGCGGCTTGAACGCTTGGTGGCATCCGAGCCTGGAACTGACCTGCGAGCAGAGCAGCCTGGGTGCGATTTGAGACCTCGAGCTTACGCATGATCTCGCGAACATGGCTCTTCACCGTTGCCTCGGACAGGCTGAGGTTCCGGGCTATCTGCTTGTTCGAAAGGCCATCGGCCAGTTGCAGCAGTACCTCTTTCTGTCGCGCGGTCAGATCCTCATGCAGCGGATCGGCTGAGACGTTCAGATCGGAGGCCACGACAGGCTCAACCCGGCGCGGAAGGTAGGACAGATCGAAGGCGTCGGGGCTTGGGGCAACCGTGTGCGGGATGTAACGCCCCCCCGCCAACAGGAACCGAAGGGCCGCCAGGCTCACTTCCAGAGGTTCACCGCTGGACAGAATGCCGGCAAGATCGCGCTTGAGCGCATGTTCGATGTCCTCGGACCGGATATGATCGGAGATGACCGCGACCGCGCCCTCAAAGCAGGCGTCAAGCTCATCGAGCAGGTCTCGGGTGTCCAATGCGTGGATCTGACCGGAGCCGGCGACGAACAGACAAAGGGTATCCGCACCGAATTTTGCCACCTCTTGCAGCGTCCTGGCCTCGCTCATCCGGACTTCTTCCCGCGCAATCGAGGCGAGAGAAGCGACGTAAGCAGCGCGACGCCAATTAAGGTGATCGAATATGACGAGGTGAGTGAAAACCATCTAAAAAAACCTTTGCAAATCCACGGCAGACTGCTCAAAACGAGCGGCCATACTCGACCGCCCAAGCACCAGCGGCAGAACTGGAAGGACGTCTCAGCACGCCATATTGTTAGCTGAAATTTAGCAAATTCCCGAAGCAATTCCGGCTAATTCTCGCCAAACTCATTTATTTAGAGACAGTCTTTGCGGTTTCGCGGGTATCGTTTCAAATCCAGAAACGATGAAAAACCCGGTTTCTAGCCTCGGCAGAAGTTTATTCGGAGAAGAGAGAATCGTTTCCGTCAAGGAAATGGCGCCGCACGAAGGTCCGCATCGAAGACAGCGCGACCGGGGCGGCAATCAGAATCGAAATCAGCGCCGCTAGCTGAAAGCCCAAAGGACTCACCCCCACCTGTCCCAAAGACCAAGCCGTCAGCACCAGATTGAGGACCAGGAACAGCACGCTCAGCAGTGCAAAGCGCATCTTGTCATTCGTAAGACTGAGGATCCCCGCCAAGCCCAGAAAGAGCGAGTGCAGAAAGGTGGCGGGGAAACCCAGTCTCAGCAGGAGCAGTTGGTCGAGGCGGAAACCTGCGATTTCGGCCATCAGGGGCGACATGAGCACCAGTGCCGCGACAATCGCGACCTGCAGTACGAAGATGCGAAGCAACCCGCGCCACAGCAGCCCGGAGGTAAACCGCGCCTGCGCTTCGAGGGATACCAGCGTGGCTCCACGGGTCAGCCCGGTGCGGAAATCCTCCTTCGCCCGCGTGAGCGGCCCCGCCTGGAAGGCCGCCAGTGCGATCAGGGCCGGCAGGGCCGAAAGGTGTGCCAGAAACATGGCCCCGTCATAACCCGGCGCATGGAGAAAGCCCGAGCGTGTGACCGCCCCTGTCGGGCCCAGCCAGTTGACCCACTTGTCGGCCCAGACCCCGGCCACCGCGCAGCCAGCTGCCAAGGCGTAGGGCCAGGATCGGCCAGCTGCGCGCAGAAGCGCTTGAGCCGCCTCCCGAAGCGCGCCGGGGGCTGCGGCACCTGCCCCGTGCCGCAGCAGGCAGATGACCAGGCAAAGTGCGTTTCCGGCCGAAAAGGCCCAGAGCACGGAGGCACCGCTTACCTGTCCGGTCGCCAGGGATCGCGAAATCAGCACCGCGCAGCCCATGCCGACGGCAAAAGAGCGCAAAGCCAACAGTTCGGACCGCCGCGCCGCCAGAACCGGCATCGCGGTCAGGACCATGGCGCTGGAACTGGTCAGCATCAGGAACCCCGGCCAGAGGGCAGACCCCATCAGCCCAAGGGAAAGGGATACCAGCATCACCAGGAATACCGCCCCCGCCCCGCTCGCACAGAGCGCCAGCGCCAGGACAGCGCCCATGCCGGGGCCAAGCGCCAGGCTGCGCGTGGCCACAACGGCTGTGGGTGCCGCGCTCAGGGGGGCAAGCATGAAGGCATAGACCACGGCAAGCCGCAGATCCTCCAGCGCGCCCAGCCCGATCTGTGGAAGCAGCCTGACACCGACAATCACGAGGGCGGCTACTGCGGCAAGCCAAGGACCGGCCACCAGGATCACCGGGCCGATCATCTGGCGGTCCGACAGAAGGCTGCTGCGCGCGCGCGCGGCGTGTTCTCTTATGGCAGGCGCGCTCACGCGCAAAGCTCCAGGTAGAGATCGCGGTAAGCTGCTGCCGAGGCCTCCGAGGAATAGGACATTTCGACCCGCTGTCGCAGCGCCTGCCCCATGGCCTCACGACGTTTGTCATCGGCCAGAAGCGCCACCACCGCCGCGCCGATGGCCGGTGCATCCATCGGCGGCACCACGATCCCCCCCGGACCCAGTGGCGGGTTCTCTCCTGGCGGACCTTCCAGGATTTCCCGGCAGGATCCAACATCGGTCGCGACACAGGGAATTCGGGCGGCCCCGGCCTCCAGCAAGACCAGGGGCTGGGCTTCGCTGATCGAAGTCAGGATCATCAGGTCGAGCTTTGGCAGGATATCCATGATATTGAGCCGCCCGGTAAAGGTCACGGTCTGCTCAAGTCCCAGTTCCACGACCCGCGCCTCGCAGGCAGCGAAATAATCCGGATCCTCCTCTGTCGGGCCGATGATCAACCATTCCACATCGGGGATAGCATCGCGCACCACGGCGGCGGCCTGGATCGCCGCCTCGATATCCTTGATCGGAACAACCCTGCCGATAAGGCCGACGACCGGGCGCGGCTTGTTGCGCAGGGGAACCAGATTGTCGAACCTTTTGGGCGCGATGCCGTTGGGGATGATCCGCAGCGCCTCTTCAGGGGCACCCAACGCGCGCTCGAAATCCTGGTTGGCACTATAAAGCGTTGTGATCCGGTCGACGCCTGCATAGCTGGCCCGCGAGAAGGCTTCGAACATCTCGATCCACAGATCCCGGACCTCTCGGCGGCTGTCATCCAAATCGAAACCCCGTTCGATCCGGTCCGTCAGCCACCCCGCCATGGTAAGGTCGATGCGGCGTTCGTTGGTGTAAATGCCATGCTCCGTGATGGCCGTGCGCATGCCCGTCTCACGCCCTGCCCGCAACGCGAAAACCCCCGCATAGCCGGTGGAGATCGCGTGGTAGCTGCGCGCCGCCGGAATGGGCGCAGTCAGGACCGACATCAGCCCTCCGACCAGAGCGCGCCAGGCCCAGAAGAAATCGGAAAAGCCCGCCTCCGGCGCAAGGTTCAGCGCGCAATGGGTCACTGCCTCCCATGCGGCGGGGGACGATATCAGATCGGCACGTTCGGGAAGCTGCGCCCTGCCGGGCCAGGCCAAAAATCTTCGCGTGACCGGACGGGAGGCGATTTCACGAAGCCGATCGAAAGAGCCCAGCGACCCGGAGCGCCAGAAGTCAGTGAGGGCCGTACCATAGGCGGCGCCGTCGATCGCGGGATTACCCGCGCGTAGCCGCTTGGAAGAGGGGTGCAGCGGCAAGGTGGTTAGGCTGAGCACGTTCTCCGGCAGCTCGAACTTGATCGCGCGCGGGGCCTCGTCAGAGGTGATTGCCACGATGGCAAAGCGCGTCTGCGGCTGGCTGCGGATCAGCCAGTCGAGCCAGGAGGAAACACCGCCCGGCACGAAGGGATAGCAGCCCTCGACCACGATGCAGACATCGGCGACCGAGGTCATGCCGCGGCCCTGTCCTGCTGCGGGGGCTTGGCCGCTTCGGTAGGTGCCGGGGCAATCCCGGCCTCCGTCAGAAGGCGCGCGGCCAGAACCGGATCGACAAAGCCGCTGTCAGAGAGTGTCTGCGCTTCGATCCGGCGGTCTTGGGGATCAAACTCTTCCGGCGTCTCTCGCAAGGTGCGCGCACGCTCGCCATAGCTGTCCCGCAAATGAGCAAAGACCGCCGCAGCCTGGACCCGTACCGCCGGAATGGGAGAGCGGAGCGCGAGGTCGAGCGCCGGGCGCAGATCGGGGCCATAGTTGCGGGCAAGGGCCAGCAGTCCGGCCTGCTGTGCCTTAAAATCACTCCGGCCAAAAACCTCGGCCAGGGGAAGAGGCGCGGCATCGGAGTAGCGCGTTCGGCGGTTCTGGGCAATCTGCGCCAGGATCCGTTGGGCCGGGGTATCGGCCACGTCTGCGGTCTTGGGGGTGGTATCCTCGGTGTCGGCCGTGCCCTTTCGAAGCAGGCACCAAAGCACCAGCCCCGCAAAGGGCCCCAGCAGGAGGCTGTAGCAAAGCATCAGACACAAGGCTGTTCGCTCTGACAGTAAAAGGACGGTCGCGGCAATAAGCGCTGCGAGAAAAACACCCAACCCTACCCCCAGACTCAAGAAGCCACTGACCAGACCGGTCACCGCGCCCAGCCCGCCTGCCGACAGGACAAGACAGGCTATTGTCAGGGTCCGATTGGAATCAGGCGCTATCATGGGCCAGATGCTCGGTCAGGCGGGCGCTCAGGCGGTCGAAAGCGATCCGCGCAGCCTCAACGAGGTGCCTCAGAAGTTCGGGGTCGGCCCCCTCCGGGCCGATCACCAGCACGGACACTTGGGGTTCGTCCTGTGACCTACAGACGGCAACCGGAAAGGAGCGGATACACCGGGTCCTTGGTGTTGCCCGCGCCAGGTCTTCCGAGTTGATCTCGGCCGGCAGGGAAGCCTGACCCAGGATCATCGGGCTGTCGAGAGGGCTGATGAAAAGCAGGCAGGCCGGGCCCTCCAACAGCAATTTCGCCGCGAAATCGAAAGCAGGGCCAATCTGCGCATCCTGCGCGTCGGCCAGTTGCAGCAGCGCCGCGACCTGCCCGAAATGGTCAATGGAAGGCGCTTCCGGCGCAACCGGCACCAGCGTCGGTTTTTCTTTTTCCGGCATAGGGCGCGCCGCAGCCTTGCGTTCCAGATCGGCAAGCAGCCGGTCCATCCGCTCTACCTCGTGGGCAAGCTGGTCCCGGTCGCTTGCGGTCTGGCGCAGGTCATCCTGAAGTCGTTCGTTTTCGTCAATTTGGATCTGGCGCACAAGCCCTATCAGAAGCGCCACGACAAGCCAGCGCAGGGGCAGATCCGCAGACCTGACAAGATAGCCGATGGCATCCTCGCCAATCCCCCGATCCGGCAGACCCAGCAGGAGGCTTGCCAGCACCATGGCAGCAATCCCTCCCGAGAAACCCTGCAAAAGCGGGGCCATGATAACGACAATCCAGAAGGGATGGAAAGCCAGCGTCGCGTAGTACCCGCTGCCGAAGAAAACCAGTTCGACCAGCTTGAGGGCCATCAGGGCAAAGATGATGACCGCAATCCCCTTCAAGAGCGTGACGGATTGAGAAAACACTGATATCCGGAAAGCGTCAGTTGGAAACTGCATTGCCGGTCTCCTCTGCCAGGGTGACTTGGCTCAGCGTTGCGATCCGGTCGATCCGGGGCTTCGGTCCGCCCTGCCCTACGTGCAGGAAATCGCCGGGCAGAATGGCCGTCTCAGGCTCGGCCACAAAGACCAGGCTGCCCCCGACTTCCAGCCGTTCGATGGTCAGCTCAGGCACACGCCCCCCGCCGCGCAGGGCGGCCAGATCGGCCCTGACGGCCATGGCAGTTTCCCAATTGCGACCGATATCGTCCAGGATTGTGCTGGCGCGCGCGACCTCCCGCGCTTTCTGAGTGCGGTCGAATATCTGCAGGGCGGCTTCGGCGATGCTGCGCAGGCGCACGCGGTCCTGCAGGGCAACCTTGAGGTCAAGCTCGCGGTTGCCCAAGGAATCGAGCCTGATCTCCTTGGTCAGGCGCGCATTGCTGCACCGGCCCCGGCAATCATCCGAAAGATCTTCGGCCAGGCTGTCCCGGCGCACCGTCGCCTCGTCCAGACCCTCGCGCATGGCATTTTCCTGCAAGAGCGCCAGGTCGCGCGCGGCTACCAGCGCGTCGCGCTCTGCCTCGTCCAATGCCGATGCCGCCACGCGCAACGCGCGCGCGCTCTCGAAAAGGGCGTGCGCTCCCGCGATCCGCTCTTTGGCCAACTCGAGGCCCATCGCTCGCTCCATCGCCTTGCGCAAATGCGCGGGCGACTGCCAGGTGTCTACATAGGTCAATTCCGCCTCAAGCCGGCTGCGCTGAAGAAGCAGTTCCGCTTCTCGCGCCTCAAGGACCTGCCTGCGGCGTTGATCGGCTTGGGATTCGCCCGATCCGCCGCTCATCGCCAGAAGGCGGTGCACGGTCAGACCGGCGGTGTAGTGGTAGGTTCCGGGTGTGGCCACAGTCCCGCCCACGGTGATCGTGGCGCGACTGGCAAAGGTCGCCAAGGCCGAAACCTTGATCCCCATCATCTTGGCGATGCGCGCGGAAATCTCCTGCTCAATGCAGAGCGGCAGGACCCCTGCCACGGTGAGACGCCCGAAGCTGCCAAATGCAATCTCGCCGGCCGCATCGACCACTGCAGTGGCAGACAGGTCGCGCCTCTCGTAGCGCGTTGCAGGGCCGCCTTCTTCCTCCGGGTCTAGCGTCTCGAAGACGCGGATCTCGACCGTATCGCCCAGCCGCACCGCGCGCACCGGGTCGCTTGGCATGCAGCGCTGGGTCGAGGAATTGCTTGAGGAATGCGAAAAGATCGAGGATGCCCACTGCGGCGATCGGGATTCGCTGGTCCAGGGGTCCGCCCCTGCACGCGGCAAGGCCTCGAGCCCGGCAAAGGCCAGGAGCGCGGCGAAACCGAGCAGGAGGACGATCGTCCTGTAGCGGAGCTTTGAGGCTTGATCCGGCATCTTCCTTGCGCGACTCCAAAAAATTGATAATACAAGAACTATTGTGGCTGAAATTTTCAAACAATCGTTCGAAGGGGTGTGAAATACAAGGAAATGGTGTTTGCCCCTAATCCCAAAGACGGAAGGTCCGCACCATCAGGAGGAGTTTCAGGGCGAATCGGCGCCCTCATTTGCATACTTCTTGCCTTATCCGAGCCTGCCCATGCGTCTTGCACGAATGACGATCTACTACCCACGCGGGTGATCCTGCTGTACGAAGGAGAGGAGTCGCGAAGCCGCGCGCTGACCTACCTGACCCCCGGACTGGCGCGGGCGGGGCTGACCCTGGCGCCCCGCGACATGTCCTTGCCCCAGCCCTTGCCGACAGATCTTGGCGATGTCGCGGGCGTGATCACATGGTTCGAAGGCCCGGTCAGGGCGCCTACCTTTACTGCGGGCTGGCTGGCAGCCCTTGAGCAGACATGCGGAACGGCCTTACCGCGGGTTGTGTTAGGCGATCCCGGTTCCGGATCGGGCCCGCTTGTGGCAGGGGCTGGGCTGGGCGACGCTGCGGGCCTCTACCTGCACGACGGCAGCACCCGGCCGGCGCAGCGCAATTGGCCCGGCCCACAGGCCGCGCTAGTTCCAGCGGGCCTCTTCACGGCCTACCCATCGCTGCCGGACGCCGCAGCAGACGTGACACTGTCCTTGCCGGAGGCAACCCTGACCCTCTTGCGTGCGGACCCCGAAGCCGGAGAGCTTTTCATCCATAGCGCCTACCTCGGCCAGCTCGATGATCCCGGGGGGGTGGTGGCCGATGCGCTGCGCCCTTACCCCGTGCCCCTGCCTGATTTGGCAAGTGAAGGTGCCGTGCGGCTTGCGACCATTACGCTCGATGCCGAGGGGTGGGACCGTCACGCGCCCAACCGAACGGGTACAAGCCTGGGGCCTACGGCGGGTGACCTCGCAGAGGCCCTCCTGGCCCCCTTCCCGAACCTTGCCGTGACCCTTATCCCGCCTGAGAATGCGACCGCCGAAAGTGCCGCACAAATCGCGTCCCTTGCGGAACGAGACAACATCACGCTGATGCCCGCGACTCGCGATGAGGGGATGCTGCGCCTGGAACTATCCGAGGGTCCGGTCCTTATCGCCCCGTCGCAGCTTCCTGCCGTCGCGCGCGATCTGGGCTCGGGCGAACCCGGCTTCCCGCTCTTTTCGCCCCTCCGCGGCGAAAGCAATTGGGCCGATCTCACTGGGCTTCACGGCCTCTTCTCGACCCCGCTGCCCGATCTGACCTTGCATCTGCGGCTGGCCGCATCTGATCTGCTGGACTTCGGCGCCCGCGCTGCGGCGCGGCGGGCCCTGACGCGCCTTGGGCAGCCGGACGTGCGGGTTCTCGATCTCGATACCTTTCACGCCAAAATCCTCGGCGCAGAGAGCTTGCGTATAGCACGGAACGTCCCGCGCCGTTTCGAGATCAGGGACCGCGGCAGTTTGCAGGGCCTGCGCCTTGCCCTGCCACCAGGAACGGCCCTGGATCTTGCGGCCAGCGATGGGATTACCGAGGTCGTTCATAACGACAATACAATCCGCCTCACTCTGGACCAAGCCAACTCTCAGCCCACTATCGCCCTGACGCCCTGCTCGGCGGAGCAAGACCAGACATGCTGACGAAACCGCCGCTGACTCTTCTTGCGTTGTTGCTCCTCGCAGGTGTGGTGACCGGCATCAGCCTGCTGCTCCTCCGCGACGGCATGCTGTCGGACGAGGCCCGCATCGATGCATTGCCCCCTGAATTGGCACTGCGCTTTCTAGACGCACAGGGGGATTCCGTGCCGCTGGAATTGACCTTTCGCCATGCCCGACTGGCCGCCGAAGCCGGACGCGCTAAGGAGGCCGAGGAGATGCTCGCGCGACTGGCCGATACTCCCGCCACGCGGGACGCACGCGCAGCCCTGGCCGAACGCCATAGCGACGTGGCAGGCGCGCTGTGGCTGCTGTCGGGTGAAGGGGCACCTGCCCTGGATCATCCCCCACGTGCCCGCAGCCTGGCACGACTGGCGAGCCTCAGCGGCAATCCATCGCTCGAAGTCAGGGCGCTCTCGTCGGTCCCTGCTGCCATTCTCCAGCCGCAGGAGGCGCTGCGCCTGGCGGACCTGCTGGCCGCTCGCGGGGCTTGGGACGATTTGGTGCAACTGACCCAGGAGCGCCTTGCGGCGGGGGGGGCGGACCGCGCCGAAATGCTGCGGCGGCTGGCCATCGTCAGCGTCACGCAAGACAGATCCGCCGCACTGATCGAGGTGCTGGAAGATCTAAGGCAGTCGCCCTCTTTCGAAACGGACCTGCAATCCATCGCCCCGGTCCTGTCCCAGCGGCCCGCCCTTGCATCCGAGGCAGCCGACAGGTTGACGAACCGCTATCGTGCACTGCGCCCTGCCATTACCACGGCACTGGCACGCGGTGGGGCCTTTTCCGCCGCACGCAGGCTGGCCCTGGAGCTGGCAGGGGAATTGCCCGACCCCGAAGCATGGAGAGCCCTCACGGCCTATGCCGATGCCAGTGGCGATCTGCCGCCCCTTCAACATGCGCTGCTGCGCGTCGCTGATCCGCCTGCGCAGGCTTTCCTGCCCCTGGTCCGCCATCGCGGGCCGACCGCGCTGCTGTCCTACGGTGAAAGACTGGACCGGATCGACCTTTCCCAGACGCCCCTTCTTCGAGCCGCCTGGGCCACGGCCCTTGGCCGTCCGGATGAGGCGACGGTCGCTTTGCAACAGGCTGCGCCGCAAGCGGCTGCAGAAGCGCCTGAAAATGCCCCCATCTGGCGAGTGATCTACGCGGAACTGGGCACGGATCCGGCGGCACTGCGCCTCGCCGCCAAGGTCAGCGCCGCCCCTGCCACCGCCTGGTTGGTCATGGAGTGACGGGGGGTGCCAACCGCGAAAAGTCAGTGTCCGGCACGAGATAGGGTACATAGCCCCGTGTCCTTGCGGCCTGGGCCTGGCCGGGTGCCTCAAGATCGATGCTCAGGACCGGAACGGCATGTGCCAGGTAATCCTCCGATAGGGCCGCGTGCAGATCCGGGTGATCCGCACCGCCCAAGGCATCCTCGATCAGGACCCCGTCGATTGCCGTCCGGTATTGGTCAAAAAGACCGGCCTCCCCGGCGTCGCGCCCCACAAAAATGGCATTGTTCACGACGCACAGGGCTTCGCAGTCTGCTGCCCCGACGCTCTCGGTCAGTCGCAAGACCAGCCGCATCAGCAGGCGGGCCGCCTCGGGCACATCGGCCGGGGCGCCCTCGTCCAGCCCTGAAATCTGGCCAGTGGTCCAATAGTGCAGCGCATCGTCCAGAAACAGGCCATCCACCCCCAGCGCCATCAGATCCCGGGCCCGCGCCAAGAGGATCCGCTGCCACTCTTCTTCCCACCAAAGGGCAAGCAGGCCGCCATCGGGCAGTTGCGCGGCTGCAAGATCATTGGGGTCGGCAGACCCGTAATCGCGCCATTCCTCTATTTCGGTGATGTTGAGATAGGCCAGTACGGGACGCCCCTCGCGCCGGATGCGGGCGATCTCTTGCCTCGTGAAACGTTTTTCACGACCCGAGGAACTGTCCTTCGCGCCGATTTTCGTAGCCTCAAGGATCAGCAGACCGTGAGGTGCCTCGGCCAGATGATCGGTGTCGAAATCCGTGCCCCAGTATTGCACGCCAAAGCCAGCGGAAAGGGCGCTGCGCATCCTCTCGGCGCGCCCCTTGCCCGCACAGTCGGCCCAGGCAGGCAGAACCGGCAGCGCGCAGGCGCCGAGCAGAAACCCGCGGCGGCCGACGCTCACGCTTCGGTCCGGCCCAGTGCACCCAGATGCTTGACCTGCGAAAGGATCGACAGGGCGGTTGGCAAGTCGGTCGTCCCGCTGCCCAAGGGTGTCACCACCGTTTGGGAGCGGCCCTGCTGGAAATGCCAGTGATCCCGGCACATCTGTTCCAGCCCATACTTCGGGGTCCACCCCAGAAGCGCACGGGCCAGGCTCGCCTCGGCGACCGAGGCCGCCGCATCTCCGGCACGGGCCGGCGCGATGCGGTAGGGAATGTCGAAACCCGCCGCCTTGCCGAAGGCCTTGATGACCTGCAGAACGGTATAGCCCTGTCCGGTCCCGAGATTGATGCGCCGGTGCGATGGTTCGTTCCTGTGGCGGCTGAAGAGGTGATGCATCGCCGCGACGTGACCCCGGGCGAGATCCACCACGTGCACGTAGTCACGTAACCCAGTGCCATCAGGCGTGTCGTGGCTGTCGCCAAAGACGGCGACCTCGGGGCGCAGTCCGGCGGCGGTCTGGGCAACGTAGGGAAAGAGGTTGCTCGGCACGCCGCTTGGGTCTTCTCCGATCAGGCCAGACGGATGTGCGCCGACGGGATTGAAGTAGCGCAAGGAAATAGCCCGGAACTCAGGTTCCGTTCCCGCGAAATCGTCAATGATTTCTTCGATCATAAGCTTGGTCCGCCCGTAGGGATTGCCGATGGAGGTCGGCGCCGTCTCGGGGATCGGCAGCGCCTCCGGGTCACCATAAACAGTAGCCGAGGAGGAAAAGACGAAGTTATCGACCTTCAGGCTGCGCACCGCAGAAAGGACCGAAACCGCGCCCGCCAGATTGTCGTTGTAGTAGAGCAGCGGGTCGGCCACCGACTCGCCCACCGATTTCTTGCCCGCAAAGTGGATCACGCCCCCGATCCAGTGACGTTCCATCACCTCGGCGATCAACCGCGCGTTGCGCACGTCCCCTTCGACCAGGGTGACGTTGCCGCAGGCCAGCGACATGGTCCGGGCCGGAACGTCCCGCGCGGCATTCTCGAAATTGTCGAGGATCACTACCGGGAAGCCCGCCTTGGACAGCTCCACCACCGTATGAGAGCCAATGTACCCTGCGCCACCTGTGCAAAGGATGGGAGGCAATGCAGATTGCTTGGTCATCTTCAAATCCACGCGAAATCGACGTCGATATCACCAGAGCTAAGCTCACTTTGGGAAACACCGATGAGGGTCAGGAAGACGCTGCCGTCCTGGAAGAATTGAGTGCCATCCTCGAAGTCCTGGAAGGACCGCAGGACGCTGCTTTCAAAGTTGGAATCCCAACTGCCTGTCCCGAAGGTCCATTCGAAGATCAAATCGTCCCGGTCGACCTCGAAATCCAGGATCGTTGCCCCTGCCTGATCCGGTCGGAAAATGAAATTGTCATAGTCCGAACTGCTGCCGCTGATGAAGGTGTCGGCTCCGCCGCCGCCCCGGAAGGTATTGTTGGCATCGCCCCCGATAAAGACCTCGGCCTCCCCGGTCCCTACCGGGTTTCTTGCGCCGTACTCGAAGGAGAAAGTATGTTCTCCGGCACCCTCGAACAGAAGATCGAAAGAGCCGTCCGCACCGCTGCGTACCCCGCCGTTTGCCCCAGTCACGAGGATTGTATCGTTCACGCTTGCGGGGGCTACATAGGTCAGCTCGACGCTGCCCTGACCAGACACGGTCGCGTCTAGCTGCGAGGATCCGTTACCGGTCACGTTCACGAGCTCCATCCGGTCGCTCAGGCCGGAAATGCGCGTGATGGCATCGAGCGACGGGCCCAGGGTAATCTCAAAGGTGCCACCTTCGCGGGGCAGGAAGACCTGATCATCGTCCCAGGCAAACCAGTCGCCCACCGAGGCGATGGGCGCTTCCATGTCCAGCGAGAAGTGACCGGATGCGGTCGAATCCACGGTTGCCGTGACCACATCGCCACTGCGCGACAGCGTCAGTTCAGAGGCCTCGAAGGCATTGATCCTGTCCGCCAGCTGCTGCCCAGTGACAAATTCGACACCGTCGGCCGCGGCCATGGCGATAAATTCGTCGAAGACTTCCAAGTCGTAAAGCGATGGCTGCCCGTCGAAGATCCATTCGGTGGGGCCATAGTCGTGCCAAGGGAAAGAGATGATGGGCGCATCGCTGCCCGACATCAGTTCAAGGTATTCCAGGCGCCAGGCCTCTGCCGCTTCTGCGGGCGACAGCCCACGGAACTGGAAGAGCGAGAAATCAAAGGACATGTTGGGCGCGAGATAGACCGCGTCCATCACGTCGGGCGTGAGGTAGCCGAAGGCGCCCGGATAGCCCGCACCCTCACCAGCGTAGCCGCCCGAGAGGTAATCGAAATACTGGATCATCTCGAGAGATGCCTCAAGCTTTTCGGGCGCGCCGGGCACGGCGGAACCGGTTACCTCGATGCCAAGCTGGTTCGAGATTTCGCGGGCGGAGACGTCGAACTGGAACCGGAAGCTGTCGATCAGGATCTGCAGCTCTGACGGGCTGAGCGCTGACAGGTCGATGCGGTCGGGATTGTCGGGATCAATGCGCGCGATGATATCCAACAGCTCCTGAGTGTCGCCATTCAGCAGGTTGGTATCCTCAGGGTGCGTATAGCTGTGAGAGCCGATCTCGTTCCCCATCTCCAGCAGTCGGGTGTAGAAGGGCGACAGATACGTCCAGTCGGTTTGCTGGTCCGGCGCATTGGCACCGACATTGATATAGTAGGACCCGATAAAGTCGTACTTGGCATACCAGTCTTCGAGGATCGGCAGCAGAACATCGTAGATACCCGGTTGCTGCACGGTGGTGTCGAAGTACTCGGCCGACAGGTCCATGTCGTTGCGGGCATAGAAAAGGGCCGTACCGCGCGTCATGCTCATCCCGATATCAGCCAGAAGGGCGTCATCCTTGGCGGCAAAGTCGATGGCTTCGTGCAGCAGGTTCGAGTTGCCGATCAGCGCGTCGGTAGCAAAGTGCACGTTGCGGTTGCCACCCACATCCGTAGCGATCACGGCGGAAGTTGTGGTGGTGACGCCCCCCGATACAGTGTCTTGCGTGAAGAGCGTCTGACCGTTCCCGCTCACATCGCGGAACGACAGATAGGAAGAAGCGGTATCGTAGTTGTCGATCACGGAATTGGCCGCGAAGCTGTCGTTCACCGGATGAACCACATCCCCGACTCGCACGGAAACCCCTTCGGTCACACCAAAGCTGTCCAGAGTGACACCCAGCAGATCCTGCATCCGGGCATAGGAATTGCCCGCGATAGCTGCGCCAGTTTCATCGTTGGTGAGGAAGTTCCCGGCGGAGACAAAGCTGGTGCCGCTGCCCTGGGCGATCTCGAGCGCGAGGGTGATCTGCTGAAGCTGGCTGGCCTGGACATGACTGAAGCCGGGGAAGACCAGCACGTCATACTCTGCCAGGGCAGCGCCGTCGGTCAGGTCAGCCTCGCCCAGCAGATCGAAGGGCAGACCGGTCTGCATGGCCTGGCTTTGGGCAGTCATGACAAGCTGGCCATAGGCGGTCAGATCGTAGAAGTTCTGCGCGGTGGTTTCGGAATAGACGATGCCGACCCGCAGGTCTGGCGCGCCCGGATAGGTGGGCAGATCGCCTGCCACCAGCCCCTCGGCGTAGCTGCCCGGCAGGAAGACCGTGTTGTTCACATCCGCATAAAGACGCACCTGATCGAGCAATGTGAGCTCGGTGTTGGGTGCAAGCAGTTCCAGAACGGTGCCGTCCGTGCTCAGCCGCGCCGCGAGCGAGGCGATGGCGGCGCCCCCCGGCACGGCATCGAAAAGCGCCGCGTTGCCGTCGCTGTCGATCTCGATCCTGTACTCGACACCAGTCGACCCGCCAAAGATATTGTAGCCGGTCGCGATGTCTAGGTCCGTGTCCAGCCAGATCGTGGTGTTGGCCCCCACGCCCTCAGGGGAGCTGACCGAAAGCACAAGGCCCTCGGCGGTCACGTCACCTCGGATCGCGGCACCGCCTGCATCGGTGTAAAGCAGCCGCTCCGCCGCCCAATCGTCCAGCGACCCGTCCAGCACGTAGCTGCCCGCTTGGAAGGAGGTGGATTGACCCACCAGCAGGTTGCCGCTTCCATAGTCGCCTGGCAGGAAAATTGCGTCGTTCACATCCGCGAAAAGCCGCACCTGATCGCCCAGCATGATGAGGTCAGGCGCGACGTTCAACTCAACCACAGTGCCGTCGGTCGACCGTACGGACTCCACTGCCCCAAGGTCGGCATTGCTGACCGCATCAAATAGGCGCGCATTGCCATCCACGTCGATTTCGACCCGGTATTCGACACCCCCGGCAAAGCCCCAGATCTGGTAGCCGGTTGTCCGGTCCAGATCGGTGGCGAGCCAGATCGTCGTGTTCGCGCCGACGCCCCCTGCGGAGCTAACAGCAATCGCCAAACCGTCGGTGGTCAGGTCAGCGCGAAGAGCGGCGCCGCTGGCATCGGTATAGAGCAACTGCTCAGCCGCCCAATCGGTCAAGGAACCATCAAGCAGATATGAACCGGCCTGGATCGTGCTTGGTTCCCCCACGATCAGGTTGCCGTTCGCATAATCGCCCGGCAGGAAGATCGCGTCGTTCACATCCGCGAACAGCCGCACTTGCTGGCCCAGCGAGATCTGATCCGAAGCAATCTGCAACTCGATCACTGTGCCATCAGAGGACCGCACCCCGCCGACTTCGCCAAGATCAACGTTGCTGATGGCATCGAAGAGCCGCGCGTTGCCGTCAGCGTCGATTTCGACCCGGTATTCGACACCACCCGCAAAGCCCCAGATCTGGTAGCCGGTCGTGCGATCCATATCCGTATCGAGCCAAATCGTGGTGTTGGCGCTCACTCCGCCCGGAGAGCTGACCGCAAGCACAAGACCGTCAGCCGTAAGGTCGCCGCGCAGCGCAGCACCGCTAGCATCCGTATAGAGCAGCTGCTCAGGTGCCCAATCGCTCAACGCACCATCAAGCTGGTAGTCCCCAGCCGGGATCGAGGTGGGATCGCCCGCGATCAGGTTCGCATTCGCATAGTCGCCAGGCAGAAAGACTGCATCGTTCACATCCGCGAAAAGCCGCAGCTGCTGACCCAGAGCGATCTGGTCAGGCGTGATATAGAGTTCGATCACCGCCCTATCAGCCGACCGCACCCTATTGATTTGGCCTAGATCGGCATTGCTGACCGCGTCGGACAGACGCGCCGTGCCATCCGCGGCAATCTCGACCCGGTACTCGACACCCCCCGCAAAGCCCCAGATTTGATAACCGGTTGTGCGGTCCAGGTCTGTATCCAGCCAGATCGTGGTGTTGGCGCCCACTTCGGTGCCCTCGATCGCCAAAACAAGACCACTGGTGGTCAAGTCCGCATAGATGCTCTCGCCCGACGGAGTGGTATAGAGCCGTTCGCTCTCGGCCCAATCAACAAGTACGCCATCCAATGTCTTGTTTTCTATTTGGGTCGGCATTTTTCTTGTTCCCTCTACCGCAGGCCTCGAAACCTCTTCACTTTTCCCACGGCAAGACCCACTCATGCTATTGGTCAAAGGGTTGAGTTTGCCTCTGGAGAGTGAGGAGATCAGAGTTCCTTCTCAGCCTTTAGGTGAGGTGCCCCTAGATTTGTGGACGGGTATGAATAGGGCATTCAATTTACTGATGAGTTCAAACAGGACGCTGTGACCGACACGATCGAACTGGCTCTGACAGCATCGGGCTGCGACCAGGCCGTCCTGCGCCACAAACCGCGCCTGCTCAGCGATAACCTCCTATGGTCGGAATGATTGGCTGATTTGGCATCAGGTCATTGTCATGCTGAAGTGCTCCTGCACGGTCGAATTTGTGTCAGTTCGGCGTTTTGGTCAACAACTTGTCTGTCCCATAACAAACACGGAGTACTCCTTTGCGGTTCTCACCGTCCTCAAGACGAGATCTTCGGGTCGTTTAGCAGAAGGCCTGAACATTATCTACGAGATCAGATATCTGCCTCTAGCCTGATATTTTCTGTGAACTGTAATGGTTTCCAGTACAAATACGAGGTCGAAGACTGAGGCGGTCGCTAGGAGGTTCGGCTAAAGTGAACCGGTTGAAAAAATTGCTGATGCTGATTTTGACCCCGCTGGTCGCGCTCACAACCAGCCCGATATCGGCTCAGGCCGTTGGTTCGGATATCCCCTGCCAGGTATTCTCCGTTGAAGACATTTCCAGCTCCCGATATCGGCGCGCCCGGATATTTGTAGCTACGTCCAGGCAGGATCCGGACAAAGCTGTCGCCCTCGGCTACGCGCTTGCTCTGGAAGCCGTCATGAACCACCGCCTCGCATTCGTTAAGGTCCTGGTAACCCGTAGGATGGATGGCCTGAACCGGGACGATCACAGCGTCGAAACGGCCGTTGCAGAAATTAACTTCAATCCCGGCAACACACCTGTGATCGATACCCGCCTGGACGGCAAAATGGTCACGAAGGCGGTCACCGACGAAGGTGAGCTGGCGGTTCTTGTGGCCCCAAAACGGGAGCTAATCAATGCTGAGATTGTCCTTGCCTGGCTGGACGCCAAAGGTGCCCACGTTGAATTCACCTGTCTGGAACCCTGAGTGTTGATTGCGCGTTTCGCAAGCGCCCCTCATCACCGCCTTCGCTGCAAACTTCTCAGCATGAAATCCCCTCGGACCTTGCGCCAACGGTTGAATTGCGAGAGCGCGTCGACCTGATCGTCGTACTGGGTTGCCGGGAAGTTCAGGATCTCACGTTTGAATTCCGCAAACCAGGTCGCGTCTTTCGGGATGACGAGGCCGCCCTGTTTGATCCAGTCGGTGGCTGGAAGAAACCGATCCAATTTCCCACCTTTGACTGAAAACGATTTGACCTGGTTTCGCTTTTCTTGCCGCAGTTCCTGAACGAGGGGTGATCCGAGCGCCGTGTCTTCAATGATCACACGTTCGGGCTGCCACTGATCCTGAAGATGGCGAATACGGGTCTTCAGATCGGTGTAGCTGTGTCGTCCACGGTGCACGTCAAGCAGATACCATCGTTCTTCGTCGCGGTGCCATCCGAAGGTCATGCCGACCGAATAGCTGCATCTGGGACCTTCTTTGACAGCCGTGTCCCAGCTTTGAATACGCATCACAAAGCACTCTTCCTCAGGCAGTGTATCGACCAGGGTTAGATCGTCGACCCTCAGAAATTCCGCGGTTCCCAGGGTTGGGTCTTGTTGGTATTGCGCCTGAAATGCGGTCGACCCAATCTCCTCACGAATTTGGTCAAGGAGTTCTTTGGGTTCGCGATCCGGATTTAGCACGTCGCCAATTTTTCTCTCCCAGACATACCCGCCAAAAATTGGAACCTCCTCATCTTCGGTCGCAATCGACGGCAGACAAAGATGTCGAAACGTCCCCTTCTCAAGAAGATGGGCCGAAAAGTCTTCCGGGTGCAGCCTTTGCTGAACCGCAACAATCCTGGCTTCTTTCTTGTTGTCGAGGCGGGAGTAGAGTGTTTCTCTGAAGAGCCTCGGACCCTGATCTCGCATGGCCTCCGAGGACATGTCGCCCGCTTTTGCGACATCATCGATGATGATCACATCTGCCCCAAACCCGGTGAGCGCTCCCTGCACTGATTTGCCAAGGCGACTGCCTCCCCCGAGAATCCTGATCTGATCGTATCTACGATTGCCGGGATCGATGCGACTGTATGGAAAGAGCCTCCGATACCAGGCGGAGTTCATGAGGGTTTTGAAGTCCTCGGCCAGAGCCTTCGCCAGATCTTTACCATAGCTCACCACCAGGGTTTTGGTGGCAGGTTCATGCCCCAGTAAAAACGCAGGCCAGGCAATTGAGGCGCAGAAGGACTTCAGGTGGCGTGGCGCAACCGAAATCAGCAGCCGATCCCCAGGCGTTCGCTGGACCTGATGAAGCGCGAAACACATCGCATCGATATAGTCTGCCTTGTACAGTTCCTTTCCGGGATAAGTCGCCTCAAAGGCACCCTGGACAAATATGTAGAAATTGCGTCTCTGGATCGCGGCCGCCAAGTTCGGTTCGAGTTCAGTTAGATCAAGCATCGTCGTCTCCTTGTTCTGGCTCGCCGAAATCGCCGACAAATAGCGTCTCGGGCTCCACTCCGGCCAGTCGCGCCACCTCCTCCAGCAATTGCCTTTCCCGATCCTGATCGAACTGCGCCTGGTCTACTGAGCCCGTATCTGCTGCCGAGTCGTTTTTTAGGTACGGTAAGAGCTTGATCATATCAGCCATGGCTTTTTGGTCGCCACTCGCTGCACATTGCCAGGTTCTTTCTGCAAGCACGGCAAGGCGCGGCATCATTACCTTGCGACCTCCCAAAACTACCTCTGTTTCCGCGAGGAACACCTCCTGAAGAACGCTGGCGGCCGACGTCTGCTTTTTCTTGGGCCGCCCATTCGGATTGCCCGACCGCCCGGGTTTGAACTGCGTGTCTTTGGGTGGCTTACCGTATCCAGCCTTCTCTTTCTTCTTAGACATCGTCCTGCTCCTCCTCTGTTGCACATGAAGAGCGGATTTCTAAGACCTGTTCAAAACTCTGGCCAGTGGCGTGCAAGTACGCCTTCTGACCGGTCATTTCCTGCCACCGCCGGACAGTCAGATCGACATAGAGCGGATCGATCTCTACCAATCGTGCTCTGCGCCCAGTGCGCTCTGCGGCCAGCAATGTTGAGCCAGATCCACCAAATGGATCGAGAACCAGTTCGCCGCGATGGCTGACATCGCGAATAGCATCGGCGATCATCGCAGTGGGCTTGATTGTCGGGTGATCAGCCAGATCGTCGTCACGTCCCAAGCGGAATGTATTGACACCAGCATAGTCCCAAACATTGGTTCGGTAACGGCCGTGACGACCGAGTTCGACATTGTTGACGTGGGGAGCGCCCGGCTTGCGGAAGACTGCAACCAATTCATGTTTGGACCGGTAGAGACTTCCCATCCCGCCATTGGTTTTATTCCAGACGCAGAGATTGATGAGCTCAAGTCCCGCTGATCGGCTGGAAGAAACCAGTTCCTCGATATGGCGCCAGTCCATGCAAATCATGGCAATCCCGCCAGGCATCAAGTGCGGGTACGCCACTTCCAGAAATTCCGCCAGAAACGCCTTGAAGGCCTCTTCCGACATCTCGCCCGAAGCCATCGCAAATTCGCGATGCCCGCCCTGGCCGCGTACGTGCCCCTGAATGGGAACGTTGTAGGGCGGGTCTGCAAACATCATTCGGATCGGATCGCCAGCAACGGCCCCGAGCGCTATCGGCGAAAGCGCTGAACCGCAGATGACTGAATGGTACCCCAGGATCCAAAGATCGTCCGATGTTGTCACTGCTCTTTGTCCGGGGTCGGGAATAGAAACGTCCTCGGGCTCATCTTCAAGCCCAGCTTGGTCGGTCAGAATGATGTCGAGCTCGGGTGTTTCGAACCCGATCACGTCCAGATCAAACTCAAGCGCATCATCGAGTTCGAGAATGGAAAGATCGGTAAGCTCGACTCTCAAGAGTTCATCATCCCATTCTGAAAGCTCGGCTAGGCGGTTGTCTGCCAGACGTAAAGCACGGACCTGTGCGGGCGACAGATGCTCGATTAAGACCGTGGGGATGTCCTCCAACCCAACACTTCTTGCCGCCTCAAGGCGCCCGTGACCGGCAATGATCTCCAAATTGCAATCAACAAGGACGGGGGTTGTAAACCCAAACCCCTTGATCGCCCTGGCCAGAATTGCGATCTGTTTCTCGCTATGCCGACGCGCGTTCTTCGGGCACGGTCTTAGGTCAGTCAGAGGACGATAGATAATTTGAAGCTTGTTTCCACGGCCATGTGTTTTGGCTTTGCTGCGGCGTTTGCGAATACGTAGCTTTCGGGGTTTTGTTAACTGGCTCATTTGTGGGCTCCATCAAGATTTGGTAGACTGACAAGAGTTTACTCCAACATCATGTAGTCCGTCTCGAAGGATAACCCGGTCACCTTTCTTGTTGATTTTTAATGATTTTTTCGGCTTTTTGGTTATTTCGACCGAAATTTTTCCCATTTTGTAGGTTTTGAGTCGCGCCAAACTCGAAACAGATTTGACTTCGCGGTGCAAGGAAGCATTGCTGTTGCCACGCCCGGTTCGCAGCCCGGGCTCTACCTGGTACCGACGTAACAAACGGATCACTAGGAGACACCCCATGACAACAAATCCAACCAAGCATTCAAATCTCGACAAGCTGCGCAGACTGCTCTCTCGCCCCAAAGGGGCAACGCTAAACACCATCTGCAAAGCTACGGAGTGGCAGCCGCATTCCGCGCGTTCGGCCATCAGCAGATTGCGGAAATCCGGATTACATATCGAATGCGCGTATACATCGAACAGGTCTGTCATCTCCTACAGGATCGTCCCGGTCGGCGGCTCCGCGGGCGCAGGCAAGTGACCAGCCTAGAAGACCTTGAAGCGATGGATCGACTGGCCTTGTTGGCCGTCTGGAAAACCATTTTTGAATCAGACGCACCCAAAGGCATATCGCAACCCTTTCTGCGGCACTTCCTTGCCTTTGAGGTACAAATGCGATCCTCCGGTCGCTTACCGAAGGAGGTCTTGCGCCTGCGCAAAACAACCGATGCTCTTTCCGTTCCTATGCAACAACCACAAACCGGCACGAGGTTTGTTCGTGAATGGCAAGGTCGCACTCATGTGGTTGAGAAGACCGATACCGGGTTCCGGTGGAACGGCCAGACCTACAGGTCGTTATCTGCCATTGCCCGAATGATCACCGGTGCCCGCTGGTCTGGCCCGCGCTTCTTCGGCCTGGCGCAGAGAGAGCAGCGATGAGCCAGACACGTCGCTGCGCCATCTACACCCGCAAATCCAGCGAAGAGGGACTGGAACAGGGCTTCAATTCGCTCGACGCGCAGCGCGACGCCTGTGCGTCCTTTGTCGCCAGCCAGCATCACGAGGGCTGGCGGATTGTCAAAACCCACTTTGATGACGGCGGTGTGTCCGGAGGGTCACTGGAAAGACCTGCCCTGCAGGAATTGCTGGCGGAGATTGACGCAGGTCGCATCGACATAGTTGTTGTCTACAAGATCGATCGGTTGACCCGATCCCTGACTGACTTCACTAAGCTGGTGGATCGCTTCGACGCGGCGGAATGCTCCTTTGTGTCCGTCACGCAGGCGTTCAACACATCCTCCTCCATGGGGCGGCTGACACTGAACGTACTTCTGTCATTCGCCCAGTTCGAACGTGAGGTGACGGCTGAACGGATCCGCGACAAGATCGCTGCATCGAAAAAGAAAGGGCTTTGGATGGGAGGCAAACCGCCGCTTGGTTATGATCCCCATCCTGATCCAACCCGACGTGAACTCATTGTGAATGAGGCTGAGGCACAGACGGTTCGCACCCTCTTCGAGCTTCACCAGGAGACCAGCAATCTGAGAAAAACCGCCGAACGCGCCGAGGCGCGAGGGCTGCGATCAAAGCTGCGGCCAAGTCGCAGTGGTTCAGCGCGTGGGGGTCGGGTGATGGACCGAGGGCATATCCACCGGATCCTGACAAATCCGATCTATCGGGGCTTGATTGCACATAAATCCAAAACCTATCCTGGCAAGCATCGGGCCGTCATCGAAGAGGCGTTGTGGTCCGATGTGCAGAGCAAACTTCAAGCCACCGCAGCTAAACGGCGAGGCTCTGCGGACACTAATGTGCTGCCGCCCGATCAGGCGCCACTTATTGGGCGGTTGTGTGACGACTCCGGGGACCGGCTGACACCGTCACACACAACGAAATCTGGCAAGCGGTACCGCTACTATGTCTCTCATCGACTGATTGCAGGAACCAAAGACCCGACTGGCTGGCGCTTGCCTGCGCGCGATCTGGAACTTGTTCTGGGAACTGGCATCGCAACTCATCTGAGGCACCATGCCGAGGCCCATTCCCTTTTGAAGACCCCGGACGTCCGGGGGGACGCAAATCTGCAGAGTTTGTTATCACCAGCCTGCAAGTCACTATCGAATGGAGACGAAAACCTCCTCCGTCGGTTTGTGTCTTCAGGACGGATGAGTGCAAAGGAAATCCATCTTAATCTTAATCTCCAGGCCTTGTCTGAAGCGCTGAAGTTGGAAGAGTTCGCTCTGAGTACTGATGTGAAACATCTGGTTATTCCAATCGAGTTCAGAAAACGCGGCGTCGAAATGAAGCTCATCACCGGCACGCCATGCGCTACACCCGATCCAAAACTCATTAACGCGCTGAACAACGCACATCGCTGGGCCGCCCGGATCCACAGCGGCACATCGCTTGCGGCACTTGCAAAAGAAACCGAGCACACCGAACGCTATCTTTCCCGGATCGCATTGCTGGCATTGATGTCACCGAAAATCCAGCAGGCCATCCTACTGGGAACCGCGCCGCCGCACCTGACCCTCGACAGGTTGATAACTGCCACCAAACCTCTGAGCTGGACAGAACAAGAAACGCTCGCAGAGGTAGTTGGATAGCCAAGTTGTTGCCCGCTGGCCGCACTGGAAATCGCTGCTAATTCCCTGTTATCTGCAACAAGACCGTGAGAATTCTGCGTCAGAAAACAAGCATCTTACTGCTTTAGATTGAGAAAAACCGGATCTTCCCCTTTTGAAAACACCACTTTCCTGAAAAATTCCCTGTTTTAGACCCTATAACAGGGAAAACCGGACGAGCGATATCACCCGACAGAGACGATTGGTCGAAACTGGGATTGAACCTCAAGAGCGGCCGTCTCCGTTACCGTTGCCTAAGGCCAAAGCCCCGGAATTTCGGGCAGAATTCCCCCGCAAACAGCGAAGAGACGAGATCCAGATTGTGGGTGGCGGAGCGACAGGGATTCGAACCCTGGAGACGGTCTCCCGCCTACACACTTTCCAGGCGTGCGCCTTCGACCACTCGGCCACCGCTCCGTTGGGGGCGGTTTACCGTTACCCCGCCATAAGTTGCAAGAGGGAAATCGCGCCCTTTTGCCCCTCTGCGCAATTAACTTTCCAGATGCACATAGACCCGGCGGTTCACCCGGCCCTTCTTTTCGATCTTGCCAAGCCGCAGCGCGCCAATTTCGCCGGTGCGGGCCACGTGGGTGCCGCCGCAAGGCTGCAGGTCGATCCAGTCGTCTTCCTCGCCTATGCGCACCAGCCGCACATCATCGGCGCCCATGGGTGGCTTGACGGCCATCGTCTTGATCAGATGTGGCGCATCGGCCAATTCGCGCGAGGTGATCCAGCCATCGCTGACCCGCGCATCCATGCCAATGTATTCATTAAGGTCTTCTTCGATGCCCTCGCGGTCTTCGGGGGCATTGGGCATGTCAAAATCCAGCCGCCCGTGGGTCGCCGAGATCTGCCCGCCCGTGACGCCAAAGGGGATCACGACTGACAACAGATGCAGCGCCGTATGCACCCGCATCAACCTGTGGCGGCGGTCCCAATCCAGTTCCTGCACCACATGCGCCCCCACGGGCGGCAGGGCCGCTGGTTCGGCGGCGACCAGCACGATGTCATCGCCCTGCCCTTTGACGGCCGTGGCAATCGGCAAACGCTGCCCATCCCAGGACAGCCAACCGGAATCCCCCGGTTGCCCGCCGCCTGTCGGGTAGAACACCGTTGCATCCAGAACCACACCGCCCTCGGGCGTGATGCTTTGCACTTTGGCCGGGGCCTCGCGCAGATAGGCGTCATCGCGAAAAAGCATCGCGGTCATAGAGTGTCATCCTTTTTCTCTGTCGTGCTTTGTGTCTGCGATTTGGGCCGGGTCAGCACCTCGGCATTGCGCAGCCATAGATCGCGCTGTGCAAATGGAATTTCAAAGCCTTCCTCGGCAAAACGCGCGGCGATGGCATGGTTTATGTCGCTCTTGATCGACAT
>Ga0316204_10004013_pt1 | contig 27611 bp, 31 predicted proteins | sample 6monrhotite_MG_2_FD_205661 | JGI IMG/M metagenome (GOLD analysis project Ga0316204, IMG submission 205661) | Microbial mat bacterial communities from mineral coupon in-situ incubated in ocean water Damariscotta River, Maine, United States -... | ecosystem: Environmental > Aquatic > Marine >...
CAAAGCGATCTATCGCTGGATAAAGCGTAAACACAAACAAAAGAGTGCTAAATGGCTCAACAGGCGATATTTCACTACAGTTAAGATGAATCACTGGCGGTTCTTCGCTTGGGATAAGGACTCTCAAGGTAATATTACAAAACGCATACTCTACAGAGCTGATTCTACTCCTATTAAACGACACGTAAAAATTCTTGGCGCTGCCAACCCGTTTCTCAAGGAGTATGTTGAATACTTCGAAAAACGAAAAGCGAACGCCAGACTAAAACCTCGTGGGACACTGTTACATTTACTGCCGGTTCAGTTTGATCACTGGACTTAAATAGGCTTGAGCCGTGTGCGGGGAAACTTGCATGCACGGTTCTTAGGAGAGTGGGTAGCAGAAATGCTACTCACTTATCCGATAAGCTCACGAAAGTGTAATAAAAAGTGTATCTGAGTCTGAGAAAGCCAAGGCTCTGTTTCAAGCATATTTTGATGAGAATATGCAGATGAATCCTGTATCAGCGACTTACGTAGGTATTAACGACTACAACGACCGCTTTAGTCCTCCAATTAATCCACAAACCCTTGCCCAGTCCTTGGTTTTTGAAGAAGAGTATTTAGCTAAGATAAAAGCTATAGACGCATCAGCATTAAGCGGACAGGACTTGTTAAGTTATGAAACCTTTCTATACAAAAGAGAAATAGCTATTAAAGGTTCACAATTTCCTAGTCACCTTGTGCCTATTCATCAAATGGGTGGTGCGCATAGTTATTTTGCTTCTCTAGGTTCAGGCCAAAGTGCGCAACCTTTTAATACAGCAGATGACTACCGCAACTTTATGAGTAGAGCACAAGGTTTTGCCACTTATATGGATAGCGCAATAGTGGCCATGGAAGAGGGGATCCAAAAGTCTATTGTGTTACCTAAACCTTTGATTAAAAAAGTGTTGCCACAATTGCAAGTGCATATGCTTGAAGATGTGACCCAAAGTGTTTTTTATGCCCCTATAGATATGCTTAAAGAAAACAGCAACATAACAAATGCCGACAAAGAGCAAATTACAAAGGATTACATTGAGACCATAAAAAACACCATTATTCCGGCCTATGCCCGCGTGCATCAATTTATGAATGAGGTGTACTTACCAAAGGGCCGCGATACCTTTGGTCTAAACGACTTGCCTAATGGCAAAGCATGGTATGAATATCGCATTGAAACCAACACAACCTTGCCTTTAACCGCTGATGAAATTCATGCTTTTGGTCAACAGGAAGTGGCTCGCATTCTAGCTGAAATGACTAAGGTGAAAGAGACAGTTGGCTTTGAAGGTGACTTACCGGCCTTTTTCGAATTTTTGCGCACAGACGAACAATTTTTCTTTGATTCAGAACAAGCCTTGATTGATGGTTACACCCAAGTAAAAGAAAAAATAGATAGTCGTGTCCCTATGTTATTTGAAGTATTTCCCAAGGCTGATTATGAGGTGAGGGCAGTTGAAGCGTTTAGAGCGGCATCATCTGCAGGTGCCAGTTATCAGAGCCCAGCACCAGACGGCTCTCGACCTGGCATATTTTATATCAATGCTTATAACTTAAAAGCACAACCCAAATATTTGATGGAAACCTTAAGTGTGCACGAAGCCGCTCCTGGCCACCATTTCCAAATTGCCATCCAACAAGAAGTAGACAGTTTGCCAGATTTTCGTAAATTTGGTGGCTATACAGTGTTTGCAGAAGGCTGGGCGTTGTACGCCGAAAGTTTAGGTAAAGAGATGGGCTTATTTACCGACCCCTACATGTGGTACGGGCGATTATCAGACGAACAACTTCGCGCCATGCGTTTAGTGGTCGATACTGGTTTACACGCATTTGGCTGGAGTAGACAAAAAGCCATCGACTTCATGACAGATAATTCGTCTCTTGCTTTGACAGATATTGAAGCGGAAGTAGAGCGTTATATCGCCATTGGCGGACAAGCGGTGAGTTACAAAGTGGGGCAACGACATATTCGTATGCTCAGAAATAAAGCACAACAGATATTAGGTGATAAATTCGATGTGAAAAAATTCCATACTCAAATACTGATAGATGGCGCTTTGCCTATGCCAATCCTAGAGGCAAAAATCGATAGATGGATAACACAACAAAAAGCTTAACTTGTTTAATGACTACAGAATAAAGACGTTCTGCGGTCGAACTTTGGCTTTTATATCAGAATAGGTTAATTGCTGAAATCTCAGGTGGTTTCAGCAATTGACCACATTAATATTCGAAAAGTATTATTGGCAACCACCACAACAGTTATCATCACCATGTCCCGGCTTGGCAAATAAAATCTGATTCTCTAACTCTTGATACATGTTTTCCAGATGATCAGCAAGACCGCTGGGGCAGTCTGGATCATGCTCATGTACCTGCTCAGCCCGTCGCGCCAATCTAATTAATTCTGGTATTTCCAACCCAGTTTAATTTGGGTTAAAAATACCCGATAGTGAAAATGCCCCTACTTTTTTAATAGAAAAGCCTAGTATTCAGTTAAGCAGAACTAAGTCGGCCGTTTACAGGCCAAGTTGTTTGGCAAGCTCCTCCATGCGCTGGTTCACATCGGGCGTCATGCTCATCACGCTGCCCCATTCTCGCTGGGTTTCGCCGGGCCACTTGTTGGTCGCGTCCATGCCCATCTTACTGCCAAGGCCACTTACCGGCGAGGCGAAGTCTAGGTAGTCGATGGGGGTGTTTTCAATCATCATGCAGTCACGCACCGGATCCATGCGTGTGGTCATGGCCCAGATGACCTCTTTCCAGTCCCGTACGTCTACGTCTTCATCCACTACCAACACAAATTTAGTGTACATAAACTGGCGTAAATGGCTCCATACCCCCATCATCACGCGCCTTGCATGGCCGGGATAAGCCTTGCGGATCTGCACTACGGCCATACGGTAGCTGCATGCTTCGGGCGGCAGGTGGAAGTCGCTGATCTCGGGAAATTGGCGCTGCAGCAGCGGAATAAACAATTCGTTCATCGCCAGACCCAGTACTGCCGGCTCGTCGGGTGGCTTGCCCGTGTAGGTGGAGTGATAGATGGCGTCGCGCCTTAGCGTGATGCGCTCAACTGTGAACACTGGGAACTCGGCCTGCTCGTTGTAGTAGCCGGTGTGATCACCAAAAGGGCCTTCAATGGCGTGCTCCCAGCCGCTGGCGTGGTTCGCATCGGCTTGTATGTAGCCTTCTAGCACAATTTCGGCCATAGCCGGTATCTGCAGTGGCACGCCCAAGGCGGGAGCGACTTCGGTGCGCGCGCCGCGCAGCAGGCCGGCGAATTGGTATTCGGATAAGCTGTCGGGTACTGGGGTGACTGCGCCTAGGATAGTCGCCGGATCGGCACCCAGAGCAACCGCTACTGGGTAAGGCTGACCGGGATTTTGTTGGCAATGATCACGAAAGTCCAGAGCCCCGCCGCGGTGCGCCAACCAGCGCATAATGAGCTTATTATGTGACAATACTTGCTGGCGGTAGATACCGAGGTTTTGCCGGGTCTTGTTTGGTCCCTTGGTGATCACCAGCCCCCAAGTGATGAGCGGGGCCACATCGCCAGGCCAACAGTGCTGGATAGGCAGACGTGTCAGGTCTACGTCTGCCCCTTCCCAAACCTCTTCTTGGCAGGGGGCGCTGGATCTTTGCTTAGGCGTCATGTGCCACAAGGTTTTGAGCATGCCGCTTAGGCCCACTATGTCTTTTAATCCTTTTGGGGCTTCTGGCTCCTTTAGGGCAGCCAACACCTCGCCAAAGCGCCTTAGCTCACCGATATTGTCCACCCCCATGGCCTGTGCCACACGGCTAGTGGTGCCAAATAGATTGCCCAGCACCTGCATGCTGTGGCCGGGCACGTTTTCGAACAGCAGGGCCGGACCTTGAGTGCGTAATACCTGATCGCACAGCGCCGTCATCTCTAAGTGCGGTGATACAGGTTCGCGTATACGCCGCAGATCGCCCGCACTTTCTAGCTGTGCCATAAAACCACGTAAATCTCGGTAACTCATAGGCCGCTCGCAGTTTCAGAGTCGGCGGGCAACCCAGTCCAGCGGCAGCTCAGTTCATGAGGCAAGTCGAGCAGGTCGAGAACGCGCGCCACCGTTGCGTCTACCACATCATTAATGGTTTTTGGATGTAGATAAAAGGCAGGCACGGGCGGACAAACGATGGCGCCCATTTCGGTTACGCTGACCATATTGCGCAGGTGCGTGAGGTGTAATGGTGTTTCCCGTGCCATCAACACCAAAGGTCGACGCTCCTTGAGCATCACATCAGCGGCGCGAGTGACCAAATTGTCTGACAGGCCATGGGCGATGGCGGCCAGTGTGCGCATGGAGCAAGGGGCAACCACCATGCCTTGACTGCGAAAGGAGCCGCTGGCTAACAAAGCACCCAGATTGTCGGCTTGATGCACGCTGTGTACCATTGGGGCTAAGTCGTCAGCATTCATATTTAGTTCGTGGGCTAGGGTCAGCCAGCCCGAATTGGAGACCACTAGGTGGGTTTCCACATCGTTCAAACCTTGCAACGTTTGTAATAGGCGCACGCCATATATCGCACCGCTGGCGCCAGTGATGGCTACTGTGATGCGGCGTGAACTATCAGAGTGACTGAAATGGGGCATAGTGGCAGTGTGCGTTGCTCAAAAGTTGAATAAAGCTAGGATAACGGTTTTTTCTTTAAAAACTAGCCTAGGCCAGTGCGGCCTAAGTCGGTTGAAATCATGGCGCATCTCGGGAACACCAGTATTTATCTAGGGTCTGGTGAAATTAGCCACTACATCACTACTCCCAATGATTTATATGGATATTTTGGTGGTAGTCAGCGGGCTTGGCAAGATCAGTGATTTGCATGGTGGTTGTCATCCTGTAAAAGATAAGTATTTAGAAATAGCATTTGCATAAATGACAATTAATTTGATTATTTGGGTCTAAATGCCGTGATCACTTGTTCATCGCATTGCAAGTAAGGACCGTCCATTAAATCAATACAATAAGGAATGGCTGGGAATACCGCATCTAAACATTGCCGTATGGCTTTGGGTTTGCCCGGTAAGTTGATAATCAAACTGTCTTGACGCAGGCCCGCCGTTTGCCGGGATAAAATCGCCGTAGGCACATATTTAAGTGATTCCGTACGCATTAATTCACCAAAGCCAGGCATCATGCGATCGCATACAGATGTAGTGGCTTCAGGGGTAACATCGCGTTTAGCCGGTCCTGTGCCACCTGTGGTAATAATTAAGCAACAAGACTCTCTATCCGCTAATTCAATCAGGGTTTGTTCTATGACATCTTGCTCATCTGGGATCAGTCGATATTCAGCTTGCCAGTCACTGCTAAGGTATGCATCTAAGGCTTGTCGAATTGCTTGGCCGGAAATATCATCATAGACCCCAGCGCTGGCCCGATCGCTGACTGTGACTATGCCAATTTTCGCTATAGTTGTTTGCACTTTTGTTTCCTAATTTAATGACCGCTTGCCATACCGGCTAATTGCAACCAATAGCCATTACTATCGGTTTTGCTAAGGGTTTGCGGGGCTTGACCTGTAATATTTGCTTTAAACTTGTTTAACCAGTCAAAGGTACCTTCTGGCTGTGGGCTTAATCGAACGATATCTACTAGACCTTGCATCGATGGCAATTGATTGACCAGATTGTAACGATATCCAGATTGAGTTTGAATGCCGTTCAACACAAATACCTGGGTGCCATCTTGGCTGGCGACATCCCGTCCTTGGGGGTAGTGAATACAGCATAGTTCGCATTGATCTTTGCTGCGGTTTTCAGACCGTGCGGTAAAGCATCGACCGCTCCAAGCTAGGGGCATATGCCCAAAGGCAAAGACTTCCGTTTCAAACTTATCTCGAATAGCCGAGCTCTCATTTTGCCCTAAAATACTGGCTAACCATTGCTGTGAAAGCTCTACTGGCATAACCCATCGGGTCATTCCCATGGCTACCAGCCGTCTTAAGGTATGTTGGTTATAACAATTGATGGCAGCGCCGGCGATAAAAGGTAAGGACTTCTGCTGTAAGCCTGAAATCGCACTGGTATCATTGGCTTCAAGCACAAACTCACCATTATCCACGTACTTACTCAGCTCTCGCAGCTCACTGGGGGCCTCAAGTAAAGTCATCGAAGATAAACACACTTGTTTTCCCGCTTCACGGAGCATATGGGCCAGGGCCATATAATCATTAAATTTTAACTCGCGTCTTTTACTGCAGACGGTTTCACCGAGATAAACAATATCCACAGCAGAATCGGCAGCCTGCTGATAAAATTGCTGCATTTGCGTTTTTGGCCAAAAATATTGCACTGGCCCTAATGAAAATTTCATTCAACTACTTCCATTTGCGGTGATAAGCACCAAGCGTGGTTTGACTGCCTTCTGAGAGGGAAGACAGCGTCTGTTGCCATTGCTCTTGTACCATAAAACGTTCTGGATCGGCTTTTACTGTATCAATCGCGGCGCGCCAAACTTGGGTGATTTGCGCCACGTAGGCTGGGCTACGTTGACGACCTTCAATTTTTAGCGAGCGGATCCCTTCTTTGTACAAGATGGGTAATAAATCTAAGGTGTTTAAGCTGGTGGGCTCTTCCAACGCATGATAGGTATCTTCGCCCACGGTGAAACGACCTTTACAAAGCGTGGGATAACCTGCCGTTTCATTGGCAGCAAAACGGTCGATTAAGATATTGTTTAAGCGGGATTCCAGAATGTCGCCTTTTTCTTCCCAGCGCACAAATGCCGCCGGTGAGCAGGCACCTGCCGTATTGGGGGATTGGCCGGTCATATAAGAGCTAAGATAACAGCGTCCTTCCGCCATAATACACAAACTGCCGAAGGCAAATACCTCAAGATCAATATCGCAACTATGTGCCAGCGCACGCACTTGTTGCATTGATAATACGCGGGGTAATACCACACGACTAATATTAAATTGCCGATAAAAATCAATGGCAGCCACATTAGTAGCAGAAGCTTGTACAGATAAATGCAATTCTGTTTTAGGATAATGTTCTGCCGCATAGGCCAACACGGCAATATCGGCTAGAATTAATACATCGGCTCCGGCATCCACAGCCATATCTACAGCTTGTTGCCAGTGCCCCCAACTATCTGGGTGGGCAAAGGTATTAATGGCCACATGTAATTTTTTACCATGCTGATGAACAAATTGCGCAGCTTTGGTCAACTGCTGTTTGTCAAAGTTTAATCCGGCAAAATGCCGGGCATTGGTTTCATCTTTTAAACCGATATACACAGCATCCGCACCGTGCTCGATAGCGGTTTTTAATGCCGGCATACTACCGGCAGGGCATAACAACTCCATCGTTTTTACCTTTACAGATGGCTGTACTACCTATCAAAGGTTATTTTCACAGCGGCTTGAATGTGCTTTCATTATATCCTCTTAGGTCACTGGATTAGTCTTATATGTTTGATATTAAAAGAGTTACTCATAAGGTGGTAGCGGGCATACCTCCTTTTATGCGCCGTGCTAATCGTTATGTCCCGGAATGGGTACAGGCACAGGTGTTAAGCTTGGCATTGAACCGTTTTTTCCATCAGGAGTTGGCTGGTAGGGAGCTGGATTTTATGTACGATAAAATTCTGGCAATCGAAATCAGTGATTATCAATTGACGTTTGCGATTCAATTACAACAACAGCGTTTAAATGTTTGGTTGCGGCCAGTCACGCAGGACTTACTGATCAGGGCTGACTCGGTGGATATGTTGGCGATGATCAATAATCAGGTGGATCCCGATACGCTGTTTTTCCAGCGACGTTTACTGATGTTGGGTGATACCGAGTTGGGTTTATATTGTAAAAATTTGCTTGATAGCATTGGTATTGAACGTTTGCCACAGACGTTTGCCAATGGCTTGTCCTGGTTGGTGAAGCAGCAGAGTATGCTGAAGCCTGAATGACTTATAAAATGCCACATGGATTATCTACCGCTGGTTGTGATGTACGGTCTTTTACCGATGAGTTACGAGCTGACCGTCAGCATTGCCGAAAAATCTGATGATATTGTACGTTCAATCATTCAACCTCGTCGAGCCGCAAGCAGCGACGCGTTTGACGATGTAACGACCAGACTTTGCCGTGAAACTATTAATGGGCAATTACTTGATGAATTTACTATGACTGACTTAATCAAAGAACTTGATGACGAAAAGTAATTTAGATGGAGAAAAAATATAAATTACGTCAAAGCGCGCGGGAAGATAGTAAAAGATAGGCCGCTATACTCTTAAAAAGTACGGCATGGCAAAAAGAAATGAGTACTTGTTGGGTCTCGAATCGCAATTTGAATCTATTGCAGAAATGCCTCTGAAAGCGCGACAACGTAACGATATTAGAGAGGGATATTATAGTTCTAGCTACAAAAGACATGTTATTTTTTTCTGCATTCACAATGAATATATAGAAATAATGGGTGTCCTCCACAAACGTATGTTACCCGAAGGCCCCCTTTTTACCCGATAGCATATCACGTGTTTCTTTGGTGGCTTGATCTCGCAATATAGTTGTTGTTAAAAAATATTTGTAAGGCAAGTGTGAGCGATCAGAGGACTGTCAGGATTCTTTACATGTTTTAGCATTTACCAATGTAAGCGGACGATCAGTGTTTTTGTGTTGTTTCAATTACTGGCATATAAACTTGAGGTTATATTTTATGAAGCATCTGGCTCTATTGAGCGAAAAACAGACACACAGAAAATTATCTGGTAGTGTGGGATTAGGTCAGTTTTCGACCCAAAGCGGACGTAAAGAAATTTACTGTTCTGACCACATTGATTCGGATATTTAAAGACTGACTCGTAATGAATTAACCTTTTTCTGTTTGGTTGTTGATGCTCGTTCCATATTTATTAGATAGGCGGTCAGAGACTACGAAGCTTTTATTATTTATCTAAATAAAAATGACTAATTATTATCCTATTTACTTGAGCTCATTATAAAAACACCCACGGTGTATATAATATTAATCGGCTTAAAATGAGCTTGACAGTAAGTACCTATTTCTATTACCAAAGGAATTGAAACAAATGCCAGCGACAATTTTGCAAGACTTTCTTGATAACCGATTTATAAAAACTGACGACCCAGATAACATCAAGAATTTAAAGGCGGCATCAACTGAAATAGAGAAACAGTTGAAAAAAAAGAAGCCAATGGTTATCGCATATGCATTAGTAGCTTTTGATCCAACGGTTGCACATGATGATTCAATTGTTGAAGATGTTGAAAAAGTTATTATTAAAAAATGGCCAGCTTTTAAAAATAGTGTCGTCAACACTAAAGATACCCCCATATCTTATGTTCAAGCGGTTATCCTTCAAGCTTTAGGAACTCTTTCTAAGGATCAAAGTTTTGCAGGAATTATTTGGTATTCTACAAATAATGTACTTAGCTATTACAAACTTGCGAACCAACAAAGCGTACTTTCGAAGTTTTTATTAACAATTGGTAATAGTATTGAAGTAGAAGCACAACTTAATTGGGGTATCTCGCAAAACAATCAAATTGAAAGTTTTTCTCCTGCAGACTTTTCGCTGCCAAGTGTACGTTCAACTATGGTGGACGAAGAAGAGTTGAAGGGTCACCTTATAGCTGCTTCAATGCAGATTAATTTTGCTGAACAGGGAGGTGAAAACCCCCAATATGCAAGTCACAACTCTTTTCAATGGCCAACATTTTTTTCTGAAAGAGCATCTCAGGGGATCGCAACTGAGATCAACAAGGCTCTATCTAGCCAAAATAAAGCATTATCCTCGCTCCCAGTATCGATTAAGCAATCACTCGATGAATACTTTTCAGCATTAACACCATATTTAGAAGGTGTTTCATCTAGCATTCAGCAAAGTTCTCAATCACTAAATTTGAGAAGTAATATAATGTGGTGGAAACAGGCGCTTTACTCCAAAAAGCTAAATACAAGTTATAGAACGCTATCCCCTGTTAATGTTGCAGTAACTATGGCTATAGATTTAGTTGAAAGTGTTCCTGCTATTTCCCCCTGTAGTGTTGGGTTTCTTCTTCAAGAAGCCCTGCGTGATGTTATAAAAGAAGAAGTTGATACTGAAGTTACAATTTCAGACCTTATTCAAATGTTGAGTGAAAATACTGACCAATTGAATAGACAATTTACATTACTTGATGATTATCAAGATGACTGTCGCAAATCATTTGCTAGCTGTATTTTACAAGTTGTTAACGATGAAATGGAACTTAGTGAAGTTAATCGTTTTACCAATATTGATTTGGATGCAAACATTTCTTTAGGGAAGTTGGCCGTTTGGTTTTTTCATGACCTTCAGGCTTATAAACTTTCAAAAGTGAAGTAATTATCATGAGAGGATTTTGTAAAATTCAAGGTTGCGCTGCACCAAAAGGGTTGTGTTTAAATAAATTATCTAATGAACATTTGGTTTGTGAACATTGGAGTGACGTCGAACAAGTCGATAGTAAAAAATCAAAGTCCGTAGGGGCTAAAGTACTTCCTTGGACAGGAGAAGCATTACAGCCTGATGAATTAGAGCTAATAGGTGAGCGCTCTTCTCCATTAGTTATAGGGATGATTGGTTGTCCAGACGCTGGAAAAACATCTTACTTAGGTATGCTATATACACTTTTGTTTAATGGAAACAAAATTGATGGTTGGCCTTTATGTGGTAGCTATACTCTCGCTGCATGGGAAATCCTAGCTCAGTGTTTGAAAATAAAATCAAATGGCAAAGTTGATTTCCCTATACCAACTCCCTCAAGTGCTGACTTTTATAGCCTTTATCATTTAGCACTAAAAAACACCCAGGTATTTAGAGACGTACTTTTGGCTGACTCATCTGGTGAAGTCTTTAATTTATGGTCAGAAGATGTTAATGATGAAAATGCCGAAAATGCTAGGTGGATATATAGTAACTCTGATGCATTTGTCTTTTTTATTGACTCGGTTGCTTTAGTTGAGAAAAGAGGTCGTGCTAAAGCTCAAATAGTACAAATGGCAGAGCAACTAGCTGCAAATTTAGAAAATCGCCCTGTTGCTATTGTTTGGTCAAAAGCAGATAAGATAAGTGAAATAAGACCTAATATTAAGGCCTCTCTTAAAGAAGATTTAGATAGACTTTTTCAAGATGCTACTTTTTTTGAAGTGAGTAATTTTCCAAGTAAAGAGTTCGATCCTTTATGTCACCGTAATAATATTAATGTGTTGGAAAACCTATTAAATAGACTAAATAAAGAGAGGGCGATTAACTTACTTCTTGAACAATCGAAAAGTGAAGATCTCTTTTTTAGATTTGGAGCACCAACTAATGACCGCAAGTAAATCAGTATTAATCATTGGAAAACCAGCTTCAGGAAAAACTACTTTTTTAGCCCAATTTCTTACTAGAGTAGCTAAAGGCAAAAGCAAAGTTAAGTTGCTTTCTATGCCAGATAACATCAAAGCAATTAGTGATGCTCAAAAAAGCCTATCGTCAGGTGAAGAACCTGCAACCACACAATCAGATAGGAATGTTGAACTGAATTTGTCTTTAGATATAGATGGCAATAATGTTCAATTGAGTTGCCCTGATTATGGTGGTGAGCAAATTTCAGCTCATACTGAATTAATGGAGATCGACAAGACATGGCAAAAGCTTGTTAAAGGCAGTGATAATTGGCTTTTATTTATCCGAGCAAGCAAGATATCACCGGAATATGATTTAAGTGTAACTAGTTATGAAACTATTGAAAAAGACAAAAGTGATGTTCAGAAAGAGTTGGTTTTATCTGAACAAAGCTCATATATAGAACTCATCCAAAGTTTATTATACGCAAAAGATGTAGGAGTTAGGCAGGAGAGGGAATTACCCAAGTTAGTTGTAGTTATTACATGTTGGGATGAACTGAATAATGAGTTAACACCTAAAGAGGTTTTAATTGAAAAATTACCAATGTTTAACAATGTGATTGAAGCAATGTGGAATAGACAAAAATTAAGCGTTTTAGGCTTATCTGCACAAGAATTCCCATTAAAAGATGATACTGAAGCAACAGATAAATATCTGGATGATTTACCTGAAAATTTTGGCTATATGGTTACTGAAGAAGGTAACAAGGACAAAGATATAACCTGTCTTATTGACTGGGCTATTAAATGACCATTATTGTTAATCAAGCTATCTATGGTGATAAGTCAGGTGCATATTCATTACTAAAGTCTAGTTTTGAAGACGTTGATATTGCTAAACGTATTTGCAATGCTACTGATTTACTCGATAGACCGGCTAACAATGTACTAGAACACCCGATTGTAAGAGGTTTTTCTTTTAACGACTATTATGTGCTGGTTAAATCCTTTCCTGATTTAGATAACAATGTACGCACGGGTAGAGTATTTAGTCATGCATTAATCGTCCATCAAAAAGACTTATACAAGCTTATCGATATAGAGCAAGTTTTTTCATTTTTTTTAGATGCAGTTAAGAAGGATGCTTTGTTAGGCCCTCTAGAAATTAACAATTTTTGTAATGAAAATTTAATTGAAGAGCCCCTCAAGCAAAGAATAAATGCTGCAGTAAATGGACTTATTGAACATCAAAGTTTTGGCAACACCATTATCTGGAAAAGTGAAGAAGATTATATTCAATTTATTTCTTATATATGGAAAAACATACCTCCATCATTAAGGGTAAACCTAACTTTAGGTGGTGTTTTTAACCCTAAAAACATTGACCAGAATAAAATAAACTTACTTTACTCTGCTGATATAGGTGATCACAAGTGGGATAAAGTTAAGTTTAAGATAATTGATATCGACTCTGCAGAGGATTTAGATAGTTTAGGTGCACACTATTTATGTGGCAACTATGATAAGGCGAAGACGCTTGTTAAGGTGATCGAAACCTTTAAAGTGCAGATAGTTAATTTTGAAGACTTTAGTTACGTAGAAATAATTGCTAATAATTATTGTGCTTTATCTTGTGAAAGTAAGCTTAATCATTTAATTATTCTTAGCGATTTACTATCAAAGTATAGCCCAAAACCTAATGTTGCTTTTGAAGAGAAAAAAAGTGTTTTAGATGCTGTTCTAAAAAAAATGGCTAATGCCAGTGGTATAGAAATAATTGCTTTACAGTATGTTGACTGGAAAGGTTTTAAAGGCGCTGAAAAACAAATAAAGACAGAGATTAAAAGATGGCTAACGTTATCTATGTCTCAAAATAAAAGCGAACAATGTGCAGCTGAGGTTATTTCTTTAGCTGTAAATGATAATAAGGCCTCCAATTGGTGGGCCAGTGCAACAAAAGAATTCCTGCATGATTTATTTAATAACTGGCGAACTCATTATGCATCTGAATTGCTAACTTGGGTTCAGTTTGATTCAAAGTGCCTCAGTAATATTTCTCTATATATTCCGTTGAGCAATAGTATTGAAAATGACATTGTTCTAGCTTTTAATAATCAGCAAAAATTAACCGCAACTTCATTTGAAAAGTTTAGTGCTGAACGAAATTGGTTCAAACTCTACGCAGTTTGCGCACTGCAACTTTATAGCTTGGAAAATGTAATAAGAAAGCTGTTGGCAATAGATAAGAGTGAAGATTCTCTCTCCGCTTTACAATTTGTTAGCGAAAAAACCGACAGTAAAAGCTTTTTGCCAGTTGCAATTAAAATAGAAGAACCAAGACTAATAAAATTAGCAGCAGAGCATGTTACTAAAAATAGAAAACTTCTTTCAAGTCTTGACGTTACTGAAAGCTCGTGGAGAAGCATCTGGCTAATTAGTAATCTATCTTGTACCAATGTGTGGCATGGTATAAATAAGCCCCAAATAGTTTTGTTTAGATTGCTTGAGCTGTATGTAGAAAGACAGAGTGTTGAAGAGCGATTATTGCTCGATATTAGTAAGTCTACGTATAATGACCTTTCTTTGTTTATTCACAGAAAAAATGTGTGGCAATACTTAGAGCCAGCGACTAAAAATAATTTTTTAGTCGCTACAGCTAAAGCTTGTAGTCATTTGTTATCACAAAATGAAATATATTTGGTTGACTTAGAACCTGAGATATTAGGTTGTTTAGCAAACACAGAAGTAATTGTCAGTGTAATTAAAGATTTAAATGTTTTGCTACAAGTAAAACTATCTTTAATAGATAAGCTGCAGGGGGTAAAAGAAAATGATTTACTTAGCCTTCTAGATCTTAGGTTTTCATCTTCAGAGGCATTAATGCTTGGTGATATTATCATGCAGAGAAAATGGAGGTTATTAGCTAAAAAAGTAGCTGATAAAGTTACCAACGACTATCGTTACGATTTAGACTCCACAAAACAACAAACAAAGTCATTAGTCCCAAGCTGGACAGACCCATTTCTTGGTATTTTTAATAGCTCTGGAGTAGCAGTGAACAAATTAGAAGAAATGGAATTTAAAGTCGCATTATCTTTTCCTGGAGAAAAAAGAGCGTATGTAGAGAACGTTGCAAATTTTTTGATTGAAAGACTAGGAAAGTATTCAGTCTTTTATGACAATAATTTCAAATCATCCATATCTCGTCCCAATGCAGATACATTATTGCAAAATGTATATCGTAAACAATCAGAACTTATAGTTGTCTTTTTGTGTGAGGAATACTCACAGAAAGAGTGGTGTGGATTGGAATATAGAGCTGTGAGGGATATTATTAAAGCAAAAGAAGATGATAAAATTATGTTAATTAAGTTTGATAATGTTGAAATCGATGGTGTTTTTTCTATTGATGGGTATATAGATGCTAACATTCACAGTGAGGAAGAAATCTCTACTTTTGTACTAGAGCGCCTTAGCCAGTTACAATAATTTTATTAGGCTTTTAAGTGATTGTAACGATGGTTTACGCCAATTTATGACAATACCTGAGACTTCATTGGATTATAAGCCTTTCAATAAAAGTGGTCATATCCAATTTAACAAACTTGCAGAGTTTGATGCAAATTAACACATAACACCTTCTACTTAGCTTTTTTGGAGAGTTTTATAGTTTCGCCTCCAATCTCTAAAACTGCATGGGCGGCTTCTAGTTCTTTAATTCCGATAGCAGGGACGAGATCACCAACGTTCTGTTAGTGGATTGGCGCAATACCTAAGAGATGCGGCTGAAGCATTAGAGCAGCAGCGTTGGAAGATGAAATTGAGTTTCACTTAGGCAATAGCGAAGTGTTAATCAAGATATAGGTGGTTCTTGTACTAGCGAATGTCGTGCTGATTTTGCCTAAATTTAAAATTGAAATAATTACATTGGAATCGAAACATGATAAATAACTACTTTGCGGTTTACGTTGCAACTGCGATTGATGAGATAAATAAGTTTGAAGAGAAGAGGTTCGTTTATAACGGAAAACAGCTACCTAACATGACCAAAGCGTTTAAGATTCAGGAGCAAACATCCTTTCTCGATCCTAGTGCAGACTATGTAGATGTGGCGCTTGAGGCTACCTTGCAGAACGTTAAGCTTTATTTTTGTTCACCAACAAACTCAGGATCTTACAAAGAGAAAACAATTGTTGGCTCTGAATTCTCTGCGAACAAGTTAGACTCGTTCCTGAAGCAAGTATTCAACTTTTAGGGACAAGATTAACTGTGGAAAAGACTGATCTCACCTTAACTTTGCAGACATTTTTAACTGAGAAAAAAAGAATGGGGTAAAAGCTATAATGTCTGCTTTGGGCGTATAGCCGAAGTAATAATCAAAGGTACACGATGGCCGCATACGCATATGGCACAAAGCACTCAGCCAGTTTTTAAGGTGATTTTAGTCTATTGACCAAAAACCTCAGGATACAACTCTCTAGCAGGTAGGTTTTTGAATTCATCCATCAATTGAGCAAACAGCTTGTCCTCTATCATTCCATCAAGTGAGGCAAGTACCTGTTCTAGGTTATGGTCTTGTGCACGACAACAATCTTGATAGAGGCTGATCAGTTGGGTCAAACTGATTTTGTGTTGCTGCTGTAATTTGGTATCTGCCACTACAAAAAAATACGCACTGCCCCAATAGGCAGCTGGGTATTGCTTGTTGTCCATTAGTCTTGTGGCAATAGAGGCGGCGGTTAAGTCACTGTTAAACCAACGTAGGTGTGGATTGATTTTACTACTATAGTGTTTAAACAAATTACCCTTTAACACTCCTGCTTGCGCCATAATTTGATACTGCATAAAACTGGCAAAACCTTCTGATAACCACCGATATTCTGGACCCAGATAGGGCAGTGCCATATGCGCTAGCTCATGATAAACGGTCCAGTCATCTACAAATTTTTTCAATCCAAAACGTGCGTCTACATGAAAGTGTACGCTGCCTTTTGCGTCACGCTTGGTGTAAGCCCAAGGCACAGGTTGATTGGATTTTTTGGGATAAAGGTGCAATGCCAAAGGTGTGGGGTAAATACCTAAGGTCGCTCGAGTGGCATTCACACCTTGGCTTAGCCAGCTCTGCAACAACTTGGCTTGATCTTTCTGAAAAACAGATAAACCGTGAACACTAAATTGATCTTCTGTGACCGCTCTACTTTGCAATGGATGAATCAGCAACAAAATACAGATGCTAAGCTTGAGCCATGCAGATAGGAATGAATGCATCATTTTCAGGTTATGGGCGCAGTGTGTCGTGAAAAAAATCAATCGCCATTTTATACATTTGTAATGCTATAGCTGCGTCGTACCTATCACCTTCATCGCGCATAAAGGCATGCTGGGCGTTCACTTCATGCCAGTTGAAGTCACATTTATTTTGACTGAGTGTTTGGTGAATAAGTAAACGACCTTCTACCGGCACATGAGGATCTTGTTTGCCAAAGACCAATACCATAGGGCAGTTGATATCACGGCTTCTGGTTAACGAGTCATTAGCGTCTTTACAAGGCAAACTGTTGGAATGAATATCTGTAGGGTATAAACAAAATGCACCTTTAATGTGAGAATTTAATGCGGCTCTAAACGCTAAATGACCACCGATACATACCCCCATTGAACCCACTTGGCCTGTGCAGTAAGTTTGTTGTTGCACAAACCCCACCATGGCTTGAGTGTCGGAATCATGATGCTCTAACGGCTTAGCAAATTTATCTGCATTGCCTTTGTCTTTTCCTGCATCGTCATAGGCTAATACGGTCCCTATTGGGTTTAATTCATGGAAGATTTCCGGCACTAATACTACAAAGCCATGACTTGCCAAAATTTGTGCACTGCGGGTGATGGGGCTGGTTTGTTGAAATATCTCTGAGTAGAAGATAATAGCCGGGTATTTTCCTTCTTTTGAAGGGCGGAATACCGAGATGCGCATAAGCCCTGTTTCAGTTTGAATATCTTTGACCTGATGCTGAATAATCATGTTTTTCCTTAATATGTCTGACAAATTCAGGCCAGTGTTAACGTAGACCTAAATTCTATTGCTTGTATTTTCTTAACCTGCCTACACATACATTACTATGAAAGTCGTATATTTCAGTAATCTATGAATCCTAGGCTAGGCAAATTTTTGGCGTTATTTTTTGCTGCCTGTTTTTTGGCTCTGCAGTTTCATCCTGTCGGTGATACTCAGTTAGAACACAATGTTAAACGAATCTTTCATATTGAAGAAGTCAGTACAAGTGTAATAGATCAGTCTATTGATAATAGTTTTATCTATGCTCAAGTTTTCCAATCAAAATATGCTTATTTATCTCAACAAAAAACTAAGCTTAAACAGCAGCGCCAATTCCTTAAGGCGATAGAGCGACGTGTAGACCATGCATTTCAACAGTTTATGCAGGAAGGTCTCGCTGCTATTGCTCAGGATTACCAAGACAAGTTATTCACAACCTTCAACTATCTACAGAAACTTGAGCTCTCTTTTGATTTCAACCCGATTCTAATCTCAAATTTTAAGCAGGTTCACAATGATGAATCTGACTCACAAATCTCTCTTAGTTAAAAATTATTAATCGGCAATTTAGCCTAATTTTAAAACTTTTTTGGTTCGCTGAATTTCAGTTAACTAGTTTATAGAGAGACATGATGGACACTTTAATTATTTTATTGCATGTGATGAAGCCTTGGTTGAGCTTTGTGGCTTTTATTTACCTATGTATAAAAATGACAGGCTGGGCTAAAAACAGGAAAGCCGGGGCGATTGCTTTTGGTTTGTTCTTTCAAATGATCCTGCCTGATCCTTGTGCTCAAAGCACAATAGAAGCAGTGGCAGAGCGCAAACAAGAAGTAAAAAAACAGCAGGCTGGTGATGATGAGCCTTTAGAATCTCGTAAAGACTCTGATGTTGGAGACAAAAATCATGACCAATAAGACCAAAATATTGAAAAAATGGTTTGCACGCATAGTGTACAGCTTGGTGATTATGCTGCTCATAATTGTTGGTTTGGGCTTCTGGTTGAAACCTGAACCATTTGATTTCTCGTCACCTTACCATCCGTTTAAAAGTGCTCAAGCCAAAGGTGAATATTTAACCTTATATGATAAACGAGCAAAACTTTGGCCGGTTGATTCAGTTGTATTGAAAATACAAACAACACAGGGAGAAACTTTGGTACGAATCTCTGGGCCCGAAAATGCTGAACCTATCGTTTTACTGCATGGAGCAGGAGGTAATTCTTTGCATTGCCTATCAAATTATTTGCTCAGCAGTTTATGCGCTGGCTAGCTGAAGATACCTATAAAGGCAGTGCTAAACAACGGCAGTTAGTTGCAGAGCATATTGATGAAGCCTATCTTGCAGTGCGCAGCTTTAATTCATCACCTCTTATTTATCCTAATGTATTCAGCGATCAAGAGTTGCAAGAGTTAGCTGTGCAATTGCTCTTTTTAGTGGGGGAGAATGAGAAGATATATTCAGCCAATAATGCACTTGAACGTTTACATAAAGTGGCTCCTCATATTCAGACCCAACTAATAAAAGGGGCGGGGCATGATTTGAGTATGGCAAAGGCAAAACAGGTTAATGAGTTGATATTGAAGTTTTTGTCTAGCGATAAGTTAGACTAATTTTGCGGTTGTTTGCATTAAGCAAACTGGTAAATTAACCACCAAGTTAGTCCAACTATTTAATGAGCAAGTGCATGTTTGCAGTAAACGAATATTTTGATGGCAAAGTGAAGTCTATCGCGTTTGATACTGATACCTTGCCTGCAACAGTTGGTGTAATGGCCGTGGGCGACTATGAGTTTGGCACTAGTCAGTTTGAAACTATGAAAGTTGTCAGTGGTGCGTTAATTGTACTATTGCCTGACAGTGAACAATGGCAAACGTTTGAGTCAAATGAACAGTTTACGGTAGAAGCACATCAAAGCTTCAAAGTGCAAGTGAAAACTAATACCGTTTATTTGTGCACTTACGGGTAGCATGAAAAAGACCGTTAAAAAATTGGATAACAATGTCGTCAAAGCCCTGACGATTGTTTGTGAACGCGTTAAACAAGATGTTGTTGGTTTTGAGTGGTTAACCCACTCAGCCAATTACGCCAATTTCCCAGGAAGTTTAGTGGTCACTTGTGTGTTCGATAATCAACAGTCATTAGATCTTATGTTGAGCAACGAACAAGACAAGGAACTGCGAAAACTAATTCAAAAACATCTTCTAAAAGTAGGGGTTTTACTAAAAGATGTCAGACGGCACGTGTTTTTTGATTCAGAACAAGCCTGTATGTTGGCACATAACGGTGATTGGAAGGCCAGATTTGCAGTGAACTAGGTGAATGGTGTAGATGTTTATACTCATTTGGTTTGATAGCCATTGCTGTTTTTGAATCAAAGCCTAGTGTGTCTTGATATCTATTCAGAATTTGTCCGAAGCAAAGGCTTGTTGAAACACTTAAAACAGACTACTGTATAAAAAAACACTGCAAATATTATTATGCGACTTTTTATTGCCGAAAAACCTAGTTTAGGTCGTGCCATTGCCGAGGTATTGCCCAAACCTCACAAAAAGGGCGATGGCTATATTAGCGCCGCCAACGGTGATACTGTAAGTTGGTGTGTAGGGCATTTACTCGAACAACAACAACCAGAAGCCTACAACCCCGCCTATAAAAAGTGGAGCCATGAACATCTGCCCATTATTCCACAGCAGTGGCAACTCGCAGTTAAAAAGCAAACTGCTAAACAACTTGGTGTATTGCGTACTTTAGTTAAGCAAGCCGAACAGTTAGTGCATGCCGGTGATCCAGACCGAGAAGGTCAGTTGTTAGTTGACGAAGTGATTAATTTTTTAGGTGTGAGCGATGCCAAAAAAAATACTATTCAGCGCTGCCTGATTAACGACTTAAATCCCTCTGCGGTGAAACAATCGCTAAGCCAATTACGCAGTAATCGGGAATTTATCCCCCTGTCTACTTCTGCCTTGGCACGCTCTCGCGCCGATTGGTTATATGGGATCAACTTAACTCGCGCTTATACACTGCAAGGCCAAAAAGTGGGTTACAAAGGGGTGTTGTCTGTGGGCCGTGTACAAACACCTTTATTGGGCTTAGTGGTACGTCGCGACAAAGCCATAGAGGCCTTTGTTAGTAAACCTTTCTATGAAGTGTGGGCCTGCTTCGAAACAGATAAAGGTGAAAACTTTAAAGCAAAATGGCAACCCAGCGAACAATGTGCCAAATATCTTGATGAGCAAGGGCGAAATTTATCCCAGGACTTGGCGCATAATGTGGCTGGGCGTGTCAGTCAGCAACCGGCACGGGTTGAAAACCTTAAACGCGAGCATAAAAAACAAGCACCGCCGCTACCTTATAATTTATCGTCATTACAAATTGATGCCAGCAAAGCCTTCGGATTAAGTGCCAAGCAAGTGTTAGATATTTGTCAGGGTTTGTATGAGCGCCACAAATTAATTACCTACCCCCGTTCTGATTGCCGATACTTGCCCATGAGCCACTTCGCACAGGCCAAGCAAGTGCATGCAGCGGTTGTGGCCAACAGCCAGCACCTCGGCCAACAGGGCAGTACTTTTAGTCAAATCCAGTTTGATTTAAGTCGTCAATCTAAAGCTTGGAATGACAAAAAGGTCGTTGCCCATCACGGCATTATTCCTACCCAAAAAATCAGTGGTCATTTATCGGGTAACGATGCCAAAGTGTATAGTTTGGTATGTAGAAATTATTTGGCACAATTTTTAACTGCCCATGAATTCTACGCAGTGCGTGTTGAAGTAGAAATTGCCTCAGGTTTGTTTATAGCTGTGGCAAAAGAGCGCATTGATCAGGGATGGAAATGCCTGTTTATATCAAGCAGTAAAACAAAGCAACAGGATAACAACAGGGATACACTACAGCTATTACCCAGTTTAACTAAGGGGCAGATGCTTAAATCATTACAGGCAGAAGTGCTAGAAAAACACAGCTCGCCACCCAAAGCCTACACAGACGCAAGTTTATTAGCCGCCATGACAGGGATCAGTGCCCATGTAAGTGATCCACAACTGCGCAAAATTCTTCGTGATACCGATGGTTTGGGCACTGAGGCCACTAGAGCGGGGATCATAGAATTATTATTTTCACGAGGTTTTTTGTGCCGTGCGGGTAAAACGATTAGCTCTACTGTTACCGGGCGAAGTTTAATAGAAGCGCTGCCCGATGTGGCCACATATCCAGATATGACAGCGCGCTGGGAAGCCGAGCTATCCGCCATCAGTGAAGGAAAAAGTCAGTACAAAAAATTGATGGATCCGCTGCTCCAGCAACTTAAAGACTTAGTGGTACAAAGCCGCGAAGTCATACCTCAGGGGTTGTCTGGTTTAGGTAAAAACAGTTTTATAAAGAAACGTAAAACTGCCACAAAGCGTCAACATGTGGCTAAAAAAATAAAGACATAAATGTACTTCAATTTAGGCGGCACTGCTTATTTGACAACTATGGTGATCCCTATTTATTTGACGAGATATCAGAGAATAATGTACTTACAAAAAGAACCTGATTTATTGCTAGCCGCTCTGTCCATTAGCCATCCACTTTAAGCGCTGCAGAAGGTTCATCCTCCAGCCTACTTTTTAACTGGTAGTAACATACATCTAAATTGCTATTGCCCTTAAAATGAAAGAACTCGTTATCTAATATTTTTGCACTGGCCAACCGCTGGGCCACTTGTTCTGAGTTTTGTTGTTGGATCTGGATATTGAGTTGATTTTTTGGACTGACATCTTGCGCTAGTTTTGCCCAGAGTATTTTGCTTCGTTTAGTTGCTTCTTCGATAACACCGCTGGCATTATTTATGTGTGCTCGGTTGAGTGCTTGCACAGCGGGCATGCCATAAATCACGCGACCTATGGTGCTCATATTTCTGTCAAGATGGCGTGTTGCTTGACCAATCACTATATAAAACTCGGTACTGGCTGAATCGGCATCAACATCTCTGGCAAATGCCACTGCACCTGGACAATGTAGCAGCCATTCTTGCTTCGCTACAGGATCACGCCCAGCAGCGAAGCCATGTAAGTAACCCGTTTGTGGGGCAATAAAGTCTGGTGACTGTACTAGCATGAAATCGGATTTAGATGGAGTAGGGCGGCTAAACTCAGCCTTTAACAGTGCCTTGTTTTTGCTTGGCTTTTTCTCAGTTACATCACCTGCTTGCGCAACAAAACCGTCTATCACGCGATAAAAATCCAGGCCATTATAAAAGCCTTCGTCTACTAAGTTTTTAAAGCGCTTAACATGTTTAGGAGCCATAAAAGGTGCAAGTTCAATAATGGCTGTACCTGTCTGCAACTCTAAATACACTAGGTTGTCAGGATTAGGAGTGCGCCACTCTTGTTTGGCATGAGTATTAAAAGCCGTCAACAACAGCAAAAAAACACAGCTTAATCGGGTTGTCATAGTTCGGCCTATTTAATCAAGTTTAAGTGAAAATCAGTTTATCTAACGCAGCTTGTCTTTCAACTTCGGTTAAAATGCCCACAAAGGGTGTCTGCCTGCGGTAATTTTGAATGGTGGGGGAATCTTCTAAGACTGTTTGCAAAAAAATGTCTGGGTGGTCGATATACTCCATCAAACTTGTCCAAAATAAATAGCTGCCATAAGCCATTTTACCTGACTCATAGCGGGTTGCTATGGTCTTAACTATTTGTGGAAGATAGTGGTGATTGGCGATGATTTTTTCTGCCATCGCCTGGTGCAAACACAAAATTTGTTTGTCGATATTTTCTTGTTGAGCGTTTTTAGGGCGCTCTCTACGTTGGCTTCTAGTTCCTTGGTAACTCATCATTGGTCGCGTAAAAGTGGAGCCAACATTGATTCTAATCCATTCACTTTAACCTCGTGCATTAAAGCCAGTTGCTGACCCAATTTGCCCTCTGGGAAGCCCTTGTTGCTAAACCAAACTAAGTAAGGTTCGGGCAAGTGTAATAATTTTCTACCTGCATATTTGCCAAAAGGCATGGTTTGGTTGATGGCCTCTAGCAGGCTGGCACTATCCATTAATTGACTCTTTATCATGATTATTTTGCTGAGTTTGCCACAACTTTTTGTAGGCGCCGTTTATGGCTAATAGTTGGCGGTGACTGCCTTGCTCAAGGATCTGACCTTGGCCCATCACCACGATTTTATCGGCATCCACTATGGTAGACAAACGGTGCGCAATCACCAAACTCGTATGACCTTGTGATATTTCCTTTAATGCAGTCAATATAGCTTGTTCTGATTGGCTATCAAGGGAGGAGGTTGCCTCGTCGAATACCATGATAGGTGGGCGTTTTAATATAGTCCTAGCAATCGCCACTCGTTGTTTTTCGCCGCCAGATAACTTAAGGCCTCGCTCGCCTACTGGGGTTTGTTCACCATCTGGTAGTGATGTGATAAAGGCGCGGAGATGGGCCAAGTCGATGGCTTGTTGTACTTCGGCATCAGTCGCATCGGGTCGCCCATAACGAATGTTCTCTAAAATAGTGTCGTTGAATAACACCGTATCTTGAGGGACGATACCTATGGCCCTGCGCAAAGAGTGCTGATTGACCTCACTGATATCTTGCCCGTCGATGCTAATATTGCCGTTACTAGTGTCGTAAAATCTAAATAATAATTTTACTAAGGTTGACTTACCCGAGCCACTTTCTCCCACCACAGCTACTTTTTGCCCAGGTAGAATATCAAAACTAATATCATGCAAGATAGTGCGATCGGGGCGATAACTAAACTGTACTTGGTTGAAGGTTATTTTTCCTTGGCTGATAATCAAATCTTTGGCGCTTGCATCTATTGGCACATTAGGTTGTTTGTCTAACAGGTTAAATAGGTTTTCAATATTCGCTAAGGAGCCACGTATTTCTCGATATACAAAGCCCAAGAAATTTAACGGCATAAATATCTGCATGGTAAAGGCGTTGATCAATACAAAGTCGCCTATTGTCATAGTACCTTGGGCGACATTATAAGCGGCCAATGCCATCATACTGGTCATGGCGATGGCGATAATCGACGCCTGACCACCATTTAACGCAAACAATGACAAACGGTTCTTACGCCTGGCGGTTTCCCAGTTGGCTAAGTCAGAATCGTAGCGGTTGGCTTCGTAGTTTTCGTTGTTAAAATACTTAACGGTTTCGTAGTTAAGTAAGCTGTCAATGGCTCTTGAACTGCTGCTGGAATCGGCTTGATTGACTTCCCTTACGTACTTAGTGCGCCAGTCTGTTGCTTTCACAGAAAAGCTCACATAAATGACCACCGAAAGCAAAATTATCAGTGCAAAACTTATCCCATAGTTGTAAAACAGCACGCCCACTACAACCGCTATTTCAAATAGTGTTGGGACAATATTAAAAACTAAGAAACGCATTAGAAAACTGATGCCACTGGTGCCGCGTTCTATGTCTCTGGATAATCCACCTGTTTGCCTATTGAGGTGAAAATCTAAGTCTAAATTATGTAAGTGGCGAAACACTTGCAAACCTAAACGGCGCATGGCTCGCTCAGTCACCCTTCCGAAAAGTGTGTCTCTTATCTCCCCAAACAATACATTAGCCAAACGTAATAGCCCGTAGGCGGCCACTAAGCCAAAAGGTACCAGCAAAATAGCGTTAGCAGCAGATTTTACATTAAGCTCATCAACGGTATATTTGAGAATAAAGGGTAAATAAATGCTGGCTGTTTTAGCGGCAATTAAACAAAGTAGTGCCAGACCTACTCTGAGTTTAAATTCAGTTAAATACGGCCACAGCTGGGAAAATATTCGCCAGTTAATCGGCGTATCGTCATTAATGGGGTAACGGTTGGGTCGCATGGGTTGGGTGTTTTCCCGTAAATGTTAAATTCAGAATGTTTGTTTGCAAAAAGGTTGGGTCAACAGACCCTAATCAATGATGCAGCGGTTTCGCCCTTGCTCCTTAGCTTTGTAAAGATTGGTATCTGCTTTTGTGATCGCTTGGTTAATCGTATCAGTGGCAGCAATTTGATGTAATCCAATACTGACTGTCACACTGAAGGTTTTATCATTTTGTTTATATTGAGTTACCGCAATTTCACACCGTAGCTTTTCTGCTAGTTGTAAGCCTTGCTTACCACTGGTTTCTGGGAGCAAAAATAAATATTCTTCGCCCCCCCATCTTGCCAATGAGTCTTGTTTGCGTAACCCGGATTTAAATACAGTGCCTAACTTGTTGATGACTTCGTCGCCTTTATCATGACCATACTGGTCATTAACGGTCTTAAAATGGTCGATATCACACATCATCACGGTTAAATTATTTTTATAGCGTTGACTACGATCAAACTCACTCTGCAATTTCTCTCGCATTCCACGGCGATTTAATAATCCAGAAAGAGGATCACACATGGCCTGCCTTTCGAAATTTTGACTCATCTCCTGGATCCGACGAAATGAGTTTTGCCTAACATACTCGTAGAACGCAAATAAGCATGAAACGGTTAAAAATGAATAGATTAATCTAGACTTAAATTCAAAGGTATAGGAGGCTTCAAGCCATTCATTATTTGGATAAAACATCAGAATGCTGATAATCAAAACAAATAAACCAAGGTTTCGCGTGCCCTTGCGCATACCCCCAAAAAATAACGCTACAGGTGGCACTATATAAATCCATAATGGACCCGTACCATTCACGCCTCCGGTATACACTAAGTAAATCATAAGCAACATCAGTGAACTGGTAACTAAATTTGCAGAGAACTTGTAGGGATTAGTAAAACGTTTTGAACGAAGAATTAAGTGCGAACTAAAAAACAATAGGCTGGCTATCAGCAGCACAGCACCAAGCAAGCTGTCTTGTCTGATAAATGCGCTAACACCCATTAGGAAAGTGATGCTGTAACCAATAAAACCAAACAAATTGGCAACAAAAATTTGTTGATTTGATTCTGGATCGTTGGTTTGCACCACCCCAGTATTTAAATAATTATTAACAAACCTCTTAAAATCCATAAACAGTTTCTAATTATTCGGCAAAGCCGCAATATCCTTTTCAATTTGTGTGGCTAGACTGGTCACTAAGGTCCTCAGTTGTTCAACCGCGTGCGCATATCCATCCTGCTTTAACTGTGACTCAAAAAAGAAAACATGACTCGATGATGTCAGGTTTTTATTTTGTTCTATTTGCTGATTACTCCCAGACAACCAATAACGCCCAGAACTGACAACAGTTGACTTGTCTGTGGCATGGAAATGTGCCAATTGTATACTAATGGAAGTAGTCGCATCTATCTCTTCAGGAGCGGACGAGGCCACATAACTTCGTTGTCCTGAGGTATTTAAATCTTGCAATAATGCTTTGTAAAAAGAGGACTCTAGTTTTTCTGCCCATACATCTTGACTAGAATAATAAAGTTCGTGCTGATCAACCTGCATAACTAGGCTGGTCTGACGCAAATAGTCGGCAACATTAAGTAACTGCAAGACCGCGATAGGTTTTGTTTTATCAGCAGTATTAGGTAAGTTATTTTCTGGGGTATGCAGTAAATAGTAGCGCACACTTAATGGTTTGGAAGTGCAACCTACCAACAATGTCATACATAAACAAATAGCCAATATTTTCATGCTAATTTGTAGCTCCTTCATTGTTTGTGACTTTAGCTTTGGGTATTAATTGTGGACGATTACCATTAGTAAAAATTAAGCTATTGGGTGTGTTGTGTAACTGCATGAGTAACGGTTGCAACTCATTTAATGTGTGTTGCAGCGACTCCATGGTGTGGTTGAGTTCTTTGTAAGTTTTTGACTCAGATGAAAAGTCTTTGCTTAGATTAGACAAGTTTTTTAGCGTATCGCTTAATGTACTACTGACATTGTCCTCATGCACTGAGGTTAGCAGATGATCAGCAGTGTTTGCCGTCGATTCCAATGATTTAGCGGCTTGCGCAATCTGTGACAACATATTGTTGGCATTGTCAGAAATCGCTTTCATTTTGATCTCGTTAATGTTGTCTAATATGGCAGTCACTTTGGACGTAATTTCTGAAAACTCACCGGTTATGGTCGGGATCACTTCATATCCTTTGGGTGTAGATCTTATAAAACGACAAAAACAAATAAATTAATCTTTTAATATCAAAAAGTTAAATTTTATTAGAAGTAACAAAGAGACCTTTTTGTGATAGTTATTAAGCTACCAAACACAATAA
>Ga0316204_10004014_pt1 | contig 27602 bp, 22 predicted proteins | sample 6monrhotite_MG_2_FD_205661 | JGI IMG/M metagenome (GOLD analysis project Ga0316204, IMG submission 205661) | Microbial mat bacterial communities from mineral coupon in-situ incubated in ocean water Damariscotta River, Maine, United States -... | ecosystem: Environmental > Aquatic > Marine >...
TAGAACATATGGCGATTCCGTGCGCTCAAAGTAGAAACCTTAATCCTGTTCTCGCAGGTGGTCCAGTCCAAACTGACCGAGGTTTTGTGATTCATCGAGCAGAGAAATTATGGAAGTCCAGTATTCACCTTGATCAAGATATCGCGATAACAACCTCGTCCGATATTCTTCATGCTATGGGAAGAGAAGAAATTTCTAACGATGCCTTTATTGCATTAGGCTATGCAGGGTGGGGTCCCGGCCAATTGGAACAAGAGATTTTAGAAAATAGTTGGTTAAACATACCAATAAAGTCAGACATTTTATTTGAAACTGATATCAATACGCGCTGGAACAAAGCGGCCAATAGCATTGGTTTTGATATTAACCAACTAAGCTATTATTGTGGCAACGCCTGAGTAGATGTTTGATGAATCAGATCCTTGCTTTTGATTTTGGATTAGCCCGAATTGGCGTAGCCGTTGGTCAATCGATCACCCAAACAGCGACACCTTTATCAACGTTAAAGGCGAAAGAAGGAATTCCCGACTGGTTACAAATTGAAAAATTAATTAAAGAATGGCAGCCTTCAATCCTACTCATCGGCGAACCTTTAAATATGGATTCTAGCGAACAATCAATTACTCTTCGAGCTAGAAAATTTGCCTATCGGTTACATGGCCGGTTTGGATTACCTTTTCAAATGGTTGATGAGCGCTTGACTAGCGTTTCCGCCCGTGAAGAGATATTTGAGCACGGTGGATATAAAAAGCTAAAGAAAACTCAAATTGATAGCGTAGCAGCGGCTCTGATATTAGAAGCTTGGTATCATTCCCAATTGAACTAAATCCGATTTATTGGTAAGTCTTTCTAATGTTGAGCCAAATTTGTTTTTATACTAATTCTGACTTTGCATTAATTCTCTCAAAGTTGTCAAAATTGGCTCAACATTAATCGGCTTACCTAAATGAGCATCCATGCCCGATTGAATCGATTTATTAACATCACTAGGCATCATATTGGCAGAGAGAGCCACAATGGGCACTTGCTTGTAGCGATCAATTTTTCTAATTAAACGAGTCGCTGTATGACCATCCATTTCTGGCATTTGAATATCCATCAAGATCAAATCAAAATCAGATCTTTGTACTTTTTCGATGGCCTGCTTCCCATCTAATGCTGTCTCAATAATCATTTCATGTTTTTCGAGTATTTTAACAGCTATTTCCAAATTAACTTGGTTGTCATCAACTATTAATATCCGCTTATTTTTTAACAGATCCTTTTGATCTACTTTTAAATTCTTCTCAATTCTTTTTCGCCTATGTGCTAAAAGAGATGACACATTAATTTCTTCAACTTCGTTTTCTTGTTCTAAAATGAGTTCGTTTTCAGAAAAACCAAAAGAAGCGGTAAAGAAAAATTGACTGCCAACATCTTTTTCGCTTTGCACCCAAATTCTGCCGCCCATTTTTTCTGAAAGGTTTTTGCAGATAGAAAGCCCTAAGCCCGTTCCACCATACTTTCGAGTGGTCGAAGTATCGGCTTGACTATAAACATCAAATAATTTTTCTTGCTGCTCTTTGGTCATACCAATTCCGGTATCTTTAACCGAAAATTGCAACATGACTTTTTTATGTGAACGTTTAGCCACTTCAACCGAAATACTAATTTCTCCCTCATGAGTGAATTTAACAGCGTTGCTGACAATATTTAAGATAACTTGACCAATTCTCAAAGGATCCCCAAGAAGAATAGAAGGGATCTCTGGCGATATATATTTAATCAATTTTATTTTGTCTCGGTCAAGACTAATTTCCGTTTGAGCTATAATGTTATTAAGAATTCTTTCTATCTTAAACGGAACAATTTCAAGCTCTAGTTTTCCAGCTTCTATCTTTGAGAGATCCAAAATTCCATCAATTAACATTAGCAAATTTGATGCTGAATTATCTAGAATATCAATATAGCCGTGTTGCTCTTCATTTAATTCAGAAAGCTTTAATAAATGAGACATTCCCATAACTGCATTCATTGGCGTTCTTATTTCATGACTCATATTTGCTAAAAATTCATCTTTAGCTTTATTTGCTTGTTCAGCTTGGTTTTTTGCGCTCTCTGATTGTTCAATCGCGAGCTCTAGAGACTTTTCAACTTTATAGCGTTGAGCAATTTCTTGATGCATTCTCCTATTGGCGCGAGTGACCACAAAAATAATGGTGACAAAAAGTAAAATAAAGGGCAAGCTCCAAAGTAAAAATGTTTTTACATCCATTCTTGGTTCTTGATTCGTCGACAACCAACTATTGATAATTTTCGCTCTTTGTTTTTCATCGATACTATCAAGCGCTTTATCTAAAATCGGTACTAAATATTCGATTTCTTTACGTACTCCCATAGAAATATCAAGGGTATAAGGTGTTTGAGCAACCACTTCTACATTGGTAAAATTTGAATTATTTATCTCAAAGGTAATTACCCCAAAATTATGGACAATAGCATCAAGTTCACCTCTATCAACAAGCGCCAATCCATCTCTAGCATTTTTGATCATCACTAAATTAATATTAGGATGGTGAAGTTTAAGCAATTCTTCTGTTGGCGTACTTTTGCTAACACCCACATTTTTTAAATCTAAATCTTCGAGCGATGTAATATTCGACAACAACTTGTTAGCCGCGATAACCAAAGGAAATGAGTAATAGGGCTTGGTAAAACTCAAATATTTTTCTCGTGATTTGGTTTTAACAACTGCCGGCAAAATATCAATTTGTCCGGCTTCAGCTTTAAGCATCACTTCATGCCAAGTAAGCCCAGTGATGGGTACCATTTTCACATCTAATTTAGTGCTCAAAATTTCAGTGAAATCTGAACTAATACCTATGTAACGGCCTTGTTCGTCAATATCTTCAAAAGGTAATAAGTCAGGTGATACTCCCAATATATAACTGGAATGCTGTTTTAACCATTCTTGTTCATTAGCCGTTAGGTTAGCCACTTCCGGGTAAGAAATATGTTTATGATATGAAGGGTTAAAAGGTAACCATTTTTCTTCAAGTTTAACTAATTCTGAAATTGGAATATTTTTAATCCCCTCATTGATTGTATTCACTAATCGAGAATTTTTGCCAGGCACTAATGCATGAACCGTATTGGTAATAAAAGGCTCTTTACTTAATTTTAAAATACCCGGTAATCCCATCCTCCCCAGCTCAGCATTTAGATAAGGAATTTCACTTACTAAAGCTTGAATATCGCCTTCAAGCAGGCTTGTAACCATATCGACCGTTTCATTAAATTCAATCACTTTTAATTCAGGGTATTCGGCAATTAAATACTGCGCTTGATAGGACCCCTTTTGTACACCTACCCCTCTTTTATTAAGTTCTGACAATAAAACAGGTTCATTTTGTCCGGAAAAGAAAATTCCGGTTGAAATTCTATGAATAGGAACTGAAAACTCAGCCCAAGTTAATCGCTCTTGATTGATAAATAAACCTGCGTGGAAATCCACCCTTTTTTCTTTAAGTGCTGTTATATTCTCATTAAAAGTTGTTGGCTCAAACACAACCGGAATTTTATTTACATTTGACCATAATTTCCAAAAATCAACGTAAAGCCCTGTTGGCTCACCGTCCGGTAATATCATGCTCAACGGTGGGTTTTCCTTGATTATTGAAATTTTTAGGGGGCGTACACTTAGATCAGTTAGTCTATCGGTTTCAACTTGAACTGAATCTGTATTACTTGAATTATCTTGAGCCGAAATTAGTGGGAATGCTAGCAAGCATACAATCGAAATTAATGATGTTAGTAGGAGTTGTTTCATGATGTTATTTTAGAACAGAGCTAAAACCTTGATTCCCTTTTCCTTTGGCAATAATTTTCATCCAATAACTCGAATTTCTAAACAGCTACCTTAAATATAGTCGAACAATCATACTCTAGCGAGCGATTTATTTAACAATGCTCGCTATTTTACTGACCTTAATCTAAAAAACCATAAAGTGATCATCAGCATAACAAATAAAACAGGGATAAGCAGATTAATTAATACATCCCACCCATGACTAAACAACACCCAACCGGCTGATAATGACGCAATTGCCTGAATAAAAAATATCACAAAATCATTAGTCGCTTGAACCTTAAATCGTTCGCTTTCACCATATGATTCGGGCAATAATAGTGTTCCACAAGTAAACAAAAAATTCCATCCCACCCCCAAAAGTACCATTGCCCACCAATAATGCAGAACCTCCTGTCCAGAAATAGCAACAAGAACAACAACAAAATAGGTTAAAGTGCCAAATAGCATCAATTTTTGAATACCAAAGAAACGAATCAAAACAGCTGAAAAAAATGAAGGTAAATACATCGCAATAATATGACTCTGTACAACCCATTTGGTGGTCAATAAATCATGTCCATCAATTTGGTGCATACTTAAAGGCGAAGCGGTCATCACATAACTCATCACACCATAGGCGATCACGCCTGATGACACAGCTACAATAAAAACCGGCTGTTTAATAATATCGAGCAAATTTCTTGACGATTTTTGAGTTGATTGCTCTGCAACGCCAATAGGATCCAAACCAGACACAACCCAAATTGAAATCAATATCATCAACCCCAAACCCAAAAATGAGCCTACAAATCCATTAGGGGAGTCAACCCAATCTTTACCAACAGCTGCCACCTCTGGACCGAGAATCGCAGCAAACATGCTTCCAATCATCAATATCGAAATAGCAGTAGGCGAATCTTTAATATCAGATAGACTTTCAATGGCTGCAAATCTCATCTGAGCAACAAAAGCGATGCTAAACCCTAAAAAACCTGCAGCTGTAACTAACAACCAGAAATCACCAAATAAGGCTGAAACTGCTGCAATTAAGCTTCCCACAACAGCACTCGATAACCCCAACATAGTTCCTTTTCTGCGGCCAATTTTTTTCATTAACATTGCCGCCGGAATTACACCGCCAGCGGTCATCAATATCATAAAGGTTATAGGTAGAGTTGAAAGTTCTGGGGTTGGAGCAATTTTAGCGCCGAGCAAACCACCCGCTAGGACAATCATTGAAGTTGATGATAATGCTAGCGGCTGAGCAAGAAATAATAACCAAACATTGGAAGGGAGTTTGCTAATTCTGTTTCCAACAAAAGCTGAACAAAACAAAAGAAATAAAGTCGCGAGCAACACAGACAACATAAAACAAAATCAACTTAAATCAAAAAGTACGTATTCTATTATGCCATCAATATGATTTTAAATCATAGGTAGAAACTTCTGTTGTTTTTCTAACGAGGCTCTTGCTCTTCTAACGACATGCCGCCCAAACCGTTATTAAAAACGGGTTCTCCGCTATCTGAAGAATCGAGTTTAATCATCAAACGGAGATCGTTTGGCGAATCAGCATGATGAAGTGCATCTTCGTATGTGACTTCACCAGATTTGAACAAAGCGAAAAGCGATTGGTCAAAAGTCTGCATACCTTGCTCGTTTGATTTAGCCATCAAGTCCTTAAGCAAATGCAACTCACCCTTACGAATATGATCAGAAACCAACGGCGTATTGATCATAATTTCGATCGCTGGTCGCCGTCCCTTTCCATCAGGTGTTGGAATTAGTTGTTGAGCAACAATAGCCCTCAAATTAAGCGATAAATCCATTAGTACTTGATTATGCTTTTCTCTTGGGAAGAAATGTAAAATTCTATCGAGCGCTTGGTTGGCATTATTGGCATGTAAAGTACACATACATAAATGACCTGTTTCGGCAAACGCCACCGCATAATCCATAGTCTCACTGGTACGAACCTCACCGATCAGAATTACATCCGGAGCTTGCCGCAGAGTGTTTTTAAGAGCGGTTTCAAATGATTCCGTATCAATCCCCACTTCTCGTTGAGTAATAATACATTTGTCATGGTTATGAACAAATTCAATTGGATCTTCAATCGAAATAATATGACCAGTGGTAGTGCGGTTTCTATAACCAATCATTGATGCTAGCGAGGTTGATTTACCCGTTCCCGTTGCACCAACAAAAATAACCAGTCCACGTTTAGTCAGAGAAATCTTTTTTAGTATATTGGGTAATCTTAATTCTTCAATGGTTGGGATAGTCGTTTCAATTCGCCGTAGCACCATTCCAACATGATTTCTTTGTTGAAACGCACTGACACGATATCGACCAATACCTGCTGCACTAATCGCAAAATTACACTCATGCAACCTTGCAAATTCTCGTCGCTGCTCTTCGTTCATAACGCTTAGAACAACTTCTCTTGCTTTTTCTGGTGTCAATGCACGTTGAGTCACGGGCATCACTTTTCCGTGAATTTTAATACTTGGGGGTACGCCTGCAGTAATAAAAAGATCAGAAGCCTTTTTGGTTACCATTAATTTTAAGAGACCTTCAAAATCCATTAAAATTCTTCCTTATTCTTAGCTGAGTGACGAGCATCTTCTCGACTAATTAAACCTTTACCTAATAAATCTTTCAAGCATTGATCGAGGGTCTGCATGCCAACACCCAAACCGGTTTGAATTGCACTATACATTTGCGCAACCTTATCTTCTCGGATAAGGTTTCTAATTGCTGGTGTACCAATCATAATTTCATGAGCAGCAACACGGCCACCACCACTTTTCTTAAGTAGTGTTTGAGAAATAACCGCTTGCAGAGATTCTGAAAGCATCGAACGGGTCATATCCTTTTCGGCAGCAGGAAAAACATCAATGATTCTATCAATCGTTTTTGCCGCAGAAGAGGTATGCAACGTACCGAAAACCAAATGCCCCGTTTCAGCAGCGGTTAGAGCTAGGCGTATTGTTTCCAAATCTCGCAGCTCACCAATCAAAATGATATCTGGATCTTCACGAAGTGCTGATCGTAACGCTTCACTAAAACCTAATGTGTCTCGATGAACCTCACGCTGATTCATCAAACATTTTTTACTTTCATGAACAAATTCGATCGGATCTTCAATGGTTAAAACATGTCCGTAATGATTGTCGTTGATATAATCAATCATCGCAGCCAAAGTCGTACTTTTACCCGAACCTGTCGGTCCAGTAACCAAGACTAAACCTCTTGGATGCATACACATTTCTTTAAAAATAGAGGGTGCAGCTAGCTCTTCTAAGCTTAAGACTTGCGACGGAATGGTACGAAAAACGGCTGACGCCCCTCGATTTTGATTAAAAGCATTAACACGAAATCGTGCGATTCCCGGCAGAGCAAATGAAAAATCCGTTTCTAGAAATTCTTCAAAATCTTTACGCTGTTTGTCATTCATAATGTCATAAACCAAGCTATGAACCATTTTATGATCCATTGGTGGCACATTGATTCGACGAACATCACCATCAACTCGTATCATTGGCGGTAGACCAGCCGATAGATGTAAATCAGAAGCCTTATTCTTTACACTAAAAGCTAGTAATTCTGTTATATCCATGAAAATCTCACTCAGAAAGTAATTTTGTTATCTTATCAATCTAAAATATTAGTAGATTTCTACAATAATGCACACTATTGTAAGGGCAATCACCGACTAACTCGACAAATTGCAGCCAAACCTAACATGACTATAGCAGATCGCGTGGAAAATATTCGTCAAGAAATAAGCGATGTTTGTGCTAAGCATCACATAAATAACAATAAAATTACATTGCTAGCCGTTAGCAAAACACACACGGTTGATGCTATCCAAGAAGCGTATGACACAGGTATTCGACAATTTGGTGAAAGCTATTTACAAGAAGCTTTAGACAAACTAACGAAACTTAATCACTTACCAATTATATGGCACTTTATCGGCCCCATTCAGAGCAACAAAACCAAACCAATTGCGGAAAATTTCGACTGGGTGCAAAGTGTTGACCGTAAAAAATTACTAGTAAGACTTTCTGAACAAAGACCCAATCATCTAGATCCAATTAATACTTGTATCCAAATTAACTATTTTAATGAAGCGCAAAAAAAAGGCGTTCAACTAAATGAACTCACGGAATTACTTGATTTGGCGAGTAGTCTCCCCAATATTAAGTTAAGAGGCCTAATGGCAATACCGCCCAAAACCAATAGTTTTGGGCAACAACTAGCCCAGTACCAACAAATCGTTTGTTGTTTTAATAAAGCTCAGCAAGATTACCCTCAAATGGATACGCTCTCGATAGGCATGAGTAATGATTTGGAAGCTGCAATTATGGCAGGTTCAACCATGGTGAGAATTGGAACGGCTCTATTTGGTAAAAGAAAATAGCTCTAACAGGATAAATAAACGAAATGGTTAATCTAGATAAAATTAGTTTTATTGGCTGTGGAAATATGGCATCTGCCATTATTCATGGATTAATTGCTAATGGGCTCGCCGCCGCAAATATCTTGGCTAGTAACCGGGGTCAGAAAAAGCTTGAAGTGATTAAACACTCAACGGGAATTCAAATAACCACTGATAACATCAAAGCAGTTAATTTTTCTGACATTCTAATTTTGGCCGTTAAACCTCAAATTTTACCCCAAGTTTGTCAACAACTTAGCTGTATCGATTTATCTAATAAGTTAATTATTTCAATTGCAGCAGGCATTACCACCGATAAAATTAGCCAGCTATGTAATCAAAAGTCACCTAATCAAGAATCATACAATCAAGAGCTATCAATCGTGCGCGCAATGTCTAATACGCCAGCAACAGTATCAGAGGCTGCAACAGGGCTTTACGCAAACTCAAAAACATCTGCTTCTCAAAAAATACAGGCGACAAAAATATTTGATGCGATCGGTTTATCTCAATGGGTAGAAAAAGAATCATTAATCGATGTCATCACCGCCATTGCCGGCAGCTCCCCTGCCTATGTTTTTCTCTTTATTCAAGCAATGGTCGATCAAGCTGTTAAGCAAGGATTAGAAGCAACAACGGCAAGAAAACTCGCTACTCAGGCAGTATTAGGAGCATCGAAACTCGCTCAAAAGCAGTCTGATCAATCACTTGAAAATCTACAAAAAGCCGTCACCTCTCCTGGAGGAACAACCGCAGCAGCGATTGACAGCTTTGAGCAGGATGATTTTTCTAATATAATAAAAAAGGCAGTTGCCGCAGCAATAACTAAAGGCAAAGAACTTGGAGAGCAAACTTAAATGAACCCTTTTGCACAACTCATTGATATCCTCGTTGGACTCTACATAACCATTATCTTGTTAAGATTTTTTCTGCAATATTTTCGTGCAGACTTTTATAATCCATTATCTCAATTTGTTGTCAAAGCAACCGACCCTTTAATCAAACCTCTAAGAAAAATTGTTCCTGGGTTTGGTGGAATTGATATGTCTTCTTTATTATTGGCTTATCTTGTAGTTATCGCTAAATTTATCCTAATATCCCTTATCAGCGCTCGCTTTGAACTTTATCCCGTTTATATTTTATTAATATCAGTCATCGATCTTTTACAAAGTATTCTTGGCTTATTTATGTTTTTAATCATTATTCGGGTCATACTGAGCTGGGTTTCACCAGCGGGTCACAACCCCATTTTGATAGTTATTGGACAAATCAGTGAGCCTGTTATTACCAAGTTTCGTCGCTTTCTACCGCCAATGACTGGTTTTGATTTTGCGCCAATGCTAGCCCTTATTTTTATCTTTTTTGTCCAAAGCTCGCTAAGTTATTACATCGTCCCATTGATAAGACAGATCTCTTTGTAATCGAAAAACTCAACTGCCACATACAACTTTCCCCTTGAGCGGCTCAAACGCTCAAACTAAAAAATTGACCGCTAGTCACAAAATTAAGGTCAATATTGAGGCATAGCTCTAACTTTGAGGGCTATCTAACGGATTTTTCTCAGCTTTCTGCTACTCTACTAATAAGAAGTGGCTTCTTGATCGTACCAAGGCAAACGACAAGAGTAATAATAACAAACAAGAAATAGAAACATGAACAGCAACTTTTCAGACAATATCGACCAGTTTAGCCACTGGAAATCAGACATTAGCAAAACGCTTAGTCGTTTTCGACTGTGGCTGCGTCGTAACGATTTATTTAATGACGATATTGATAAAAGACTCTATAAGTTACAGGAAGATTTAAAAGATGAATACCTAACCATCGGATTTGTTGGAGAATTTTCACGAGGCAAAACAGAACTAATTAATTCATTATTCTTTGCTGAATATGGTCAACGAATTTTACCTTCCGAAGCTGGACGCACCACTATGTGTCCAACCGAATTATTTTTTGATAAAAAAGAACAGCGTCCCTATTTAAAATTATTACCTATCGAAACACGGCTCGACCATACGACCCTTAGTGAATATCGAGAAATGACCAATCTGTGGACGGAAGTTCCCTTGATGACCAGTTCTGCTCATGAAATGACTTTGGCACTACACACAATTACTCAAACCAAACGAGTCTCTATTGAAGAAGCATGTACTCTTGGTTTTGATCCTGAGATGTTAGAAAAATGTGGTGATCTTGAAGAAATGGTAGAAATTCCTGCATGGCGACATGCAATTGTTAGTTTTCCTCATCCAATTCTCAAGCAAGGCCTTAGGATACTAGATACACCGGGGCTCAACGCTTTAGGCAGCGAACCAGAGCTGACACTCAAATTACTTCCTCAAGTTCAAGCGATTGTGTTTTTACTTTCCGCAGATACAGGTGTAACCGCATCCGACATGGCAGTTTGGGAAGATTACATTCAAAATATTGAAGGCAAAGAAGAACTTGGCTTATTTGCCGTTCTTAACAAAATTGATACCTTGTGGGATGAATTATCGAGTCGAAAGAAAGTCGATAAGGTAATAAAAAAGATGGTTAATACTACTGCAAGACAACTACAAATTGACCCAAGAAATGTTTTACCCGTTTCTGCACAAAAAGGGCTGGTTGCAAAGGTAAGAAAAGAAAAATCATTGTTAGCTAGAAGCCATATAGAAGAGCTTGAACATATCTTGTCAACAAGCCTACTACAAAATAAGGAACGGTTACTAAAAACATCATTAATCGAAGAAACAAAAAGTCTTATATTACAATCGGTACAGATTTTAAATATTAAATATGATCAATTATTTAGCCAGCAAAAAGAGCTCCATTCTTTAACCGATGAAAACAAAGAAAAAATAAATGTTTTAATAGAAGATAATGACCTAGCCTTGCTAGAATTTCAAAAAAAATCCCTAGCTATTAAACCAAGCCAACGCCTACTTGAAAGGCAAACCAAGATATTACTTTCTGTTATCGGTTCAAGTACTTTGTCAAAAGAAGTTGAACAGACCTTAAATGAGCTGGTTAACAGTAAAACGACCCTCAGCCTATTCCGCCACATGAAATATTTTTTCGTTGGTATAAAAACGATCATGAATGAGCTAAATAGAGAAGCGGAATTAACTAACAAAATGGCCGAATCTTTATATAAAAAATTCTCCAAAGATTTTGGCGTTAACCTTGTCGAAGTAAAACCTTTCCCAATTATTAAACTTAATAAAGAACTGAACCAAATTATTGCTCGCTCTGAAAAGTTAGATAAGAATATCTTTACTACTTTTACCGAACATTCAATCGCCGTAAAACGATTTTTCTCCGGCACCGTTACGGATATTATGATTTTTTTCAAAATGACACGTAAAGAAATGATCGATTGGACTCAAAACGTCGTTAATCCGCTCAATCAACAGCTACGAATTAACCACCATATGATTATTTCACACCGTAAAGAGCTAGAACAGCTAAAAAAATCTGAATCAAATATTGTTGGCAAACTAAAAGGAATTCATCGATTAATATCTGAGATTGAGATGGAACGAGAAACCGCATTAGATCTGGTCAACACTCTTGAACAAAATAGCCTTATTCATCAAACGAATGAAAAACCAAGCAATATTGTTCCTCTAACCGCAGCAGTAAGACGAAGCTAGTAGCATTGATCTGATAAAAAAGATCCAATAAAAAGCTATTGCATCAAGCCAAACTCAATCTATAATCAATGACTTTTACTGATCATGGACTTAATAAATGCTTTTCTCTAAGCCTTTACAACTGATTTGTTTTGCAATAGTAATACTTTTTTCTCAAAATTCCAAAGCGGAACAGCATACAGTTGGTGATTACACGATTCATTATAGCGTAATCAACTCCTCTTTTATTCAAGCAGAAACAGCTCTACAGTACGGATTAAAACGTAGCAAAAACATAGGGTTACTCAATGTCAGTATCATTAAAAAATCAGATAAAGAAAATGGGACTGCAGTTATTGCCAATATCTTTGGTCACGCGTCAAACTTAGCTGGTCAGCTTAAAGGACTCGCCTTTAAAGAAGTCAAAGAAGAAAACGCGATCTATTACCTAGCGACTTTTCCCATCAACAATGCTGAAAGGCTAAAATTTGATCTAAAAGTTCAACCTAACAAAGTTGGCAAACTCATTCCTTTGGTATTTAAGAATCAGGTATTTATTGACTAATTTTTGAACTTATTCCTTTTATAACCTCCTCTACTTTAATTCAGAAAGTTTCAACAAGTCAGACAGCTCTAATTCAAATTAGCCAGTGCCCGCTTACAAGCGGCGCGTTGATACATTCTATTTTTGTAATCTAGAAAAGGCTGCGGAACCTCAAATTTAAAGCTTTCAGCCCATGAAATTGTGTGAGCTAACAAGACATCAATCATCGTAAATTCTTCACCAAGAACAAATCCATCGCCATCAAACATCTTTTCTAAAGTGCTAATCGCCTTATTAAATTCCCAAGTTGCCGTCGGAAAAATATCCGCTACGCGCTGCTCTTTGGGTAAAGCAAAACGGTGTTTCCCACTGGTCCACAAACCTTGCTCTAACTCAGTTAAAACAAAATAACTTAATTCATCATATTTTGCTCTTAACTTAATATCTGCCACTGGCATTAAACTGCTTATTGATGAATTTGCAGCAATATAATTAACAATCGCCCCACTTTCTGTAATCACTAGTTCGTCATCCACTAAGGTCGGAACTTTACCTTGTGCGTTTAAGGATTGATAACGCTCGCTAGCACTGCCATGATCATCAGTACTACCAAATTGAACGGCAATATAATCGTATTTTAGGTTCGCTTCTTCCAATGCCCATAAAGCTCTAAAGGATCGAGATTGAGCCACGCCATATAATTTCATAAAAAACCTCCAACAATTTCAATTTGATATCAAAACAGATAAAATTGCTTAATACTCTAAAAAGATAAAGTTTAATCAATGCCAAACTCCGACACTATCATTCTTGCCAGTGGAAATAAAAAGAAACTTAAAGAATTATCAGAAATTCTCTCCAAGTTTGATATGAATTTAGCCCCTCAATCAGATTTTAATGTTGCTGATGCAATTGAAGATGGACTTACTTTTGTGGAAAACGCCATCATTAAAGCTCGCCACGCTTGCCACTTAACAGGTCTGCCCGCCATAGCGGATGATTCAGGAATAGAAGTTGATTACCTAAAAGGCCAACCGGGAATCTATTCCGCAAGGTTTGCCGGCGAGAATGCTTCGGATCAAGATAACCTTAACCTGCTATTAGAAAAGTTAAAGGGTGTAGAGCCATCGTTAAAAACCGCTCGTTATCAATGCATTATTGTGTATATGCGTCACGCTGAAGATCCTACACCTATTATCTGCCAAGCGAGTTGGGAAGGGCTTATTCTTGATACAAAAATAGGCGATGGTGGTTTCGGTTACGATCCTATCTTCTACTGTCCGCAATCGAGAAAAACAGCCGCGCAAATGACTGCGGAAGAAAAATCAGCTATCAGTCATCGAGGTAAAGCATTAAAAGAGTTTGCAAAAAGATACGCTTCATCGATTAGTTCTAAAGCCCTTAGTACTCAATCCAGTAGTTCTAAACATAGTAGTACGAGCTAATGGCAATCACCCAGTTACCACCTCTGTCGCTTTATATTCACTTCCCTTGGTGCGTTCAAAAATGCCCCTATTGTGATTTCAATTCACATAGTGTTAAAAATAAAATTCCAGAAACAAAATATATTGATGCGTTATTACTCGACCTAGAACAAGAATTACCCAAAATTTGGGGACGACAATTAACTAGTATTTTTATTGGCGGCGGAACACCGAGTTTAATGAATGTTGAATCAATGGATCGATTGCTTTCCGGTATTCGTGCCAGACTTCCTTTTCTTGCTGATACCGAAGTAACCATGGAAGCTAATCCGGGGACCGTTGAAGCAGATAAGTTCTTAGGCTTTTATCAAGCAGGAATTAATCGAATTTCTATCGGCGTTCAAAGTTTTGATGATCAATTTCTCTCTTCTTTGGGGCGAATTCATTCCTCAAACGAAGCAGTTAATGCATTTGAAATCGCCAGAAATGCAGGCTTTAAAAATATCAATCTCGATCTAATGTATGCCCTACCCAATCAAACCATTAGTCAGGCCATGGATGATTTAACCATCGCAACAAAATTAAAGCCTGAGCATTTATCTTGGTATCAATTAACCTTAGAACCGAATACAGCTTTCCATCACAGGCCTCCAAAACTCATGCCTGACGATGATCTATTAGCCGATATTAGTGAAGCCGGATTAGATTTTTTACAACAACAAAACTATCAACGATATGAAATTTCTGCATTTAGTTTTAATGGCCAACATAACTCATGGCACAATACTAACTATTGGCAGTTTGGTGATTACTTAGGAATTGGCGCAGGCGCGCATGGAAAGATTACACGTGCTGATACTCAACAAATTACTCGAACCAGTAAATATAGAAGCCCCAAAGATTTTCTCGATCAACAAAAACCTTTTATCGCACAAAATAAAATCATAAAACCGCAAGAATTACCGATTGAGTTTATGATGAATGCTATGCGATTAAAAAATGGTGTCGAGCAAGGTTTATTCTTTCAAACCACTGGATTACTTTTATCGCAAATCCAACATGCCGTTAAACAATGTGAACAACGAGGGTTACTTGTTAAAACAAATAATCAGATTAAACCCACAGAAACCGGCTTTAAATTTTTAAACGATATTTTATCGGAGTTTATGGAAGAAAACTTTCCAAAGCTCAGTAAACAAGAACGAATTGTGATTAAAGAAGTTTAATTATTGTTTTCTAAAAGAAATATAATTGAAACAACTCTTACCCTATTAGAGGTACAAAAATGAACCATGTAAAATAAGAGCATAAACACAACTACTCCTTGATATAAGAGATAAATATATTGCACTTTGTCATATTTGTTCTATATTTACAGTGAAGATGCTTTAAGATGATTTCTAACCACCACGGAAGGAAATACTAAGCTTGTATGGTAAACCCTTAGTATTATCCACCGCACTTCCTTTTGATTAACTATTTTAATGTTGGCTAGTGCTAATATTTTGTATTTATAGGTGAAATTTAATGCTTAACTTTGTCAATAATATTTCAGTAAAGTTCCAGATTGGCGGGATTGTTGTGTTTTTACTGTTATTAATGTTAACAGCCTCTATCAATTCAATCAGTTCTATGACCAGTATTGGCAATGAAATGAAGTTCATTTCCGAAAATGATATCCCCTTGATGAACAAAGTGAATGCGATCACCATTCATCAATTAGAGCAGGCAGTGCATTTTGAGAAGGCTGTCCGCTTTATTGAAACAATGGATAAGCATCCAAATAATCGCTCAAAGCTTGCTACAGAAATTGAAGCTTTTAGCACGTTAGATAAGACCGTTACTAGAGAAATTGAAGAGGCTTTATCTATTTCAGATAAAGCACTAAAGGCCGCTCGCAGCAATATTGAAATAAAAGCTTTCAATGAGGTTATATCCTATTTGAATATAATCAGTTCAACACACAGTGAATACTCCCGAGTTGCAACTGAAGAATTTTCCAAAAATAGCAAAGGAAATCAGACGATTTCAGATGATAATCTTGAGCTATTAGAACAACAAGAAGATAAACTTGATCACAATTTGATAGCATTACAAAAAGATATCGAACAATTCACTTCTAAAGCACTAGAAGCAGCTAACACGCACGAACAAAGTGCTGAAATGACAACTTGGCTATTATTCATTGTGTCAACAATTGTGGGCATCTTCGTAAGCCTTATAATAGCAAATCGTTTGGTATCCAGAATCACTCGCTCTATCGATGAGTTAGACGCTATTTCGGAAGGTGATCTTAGCCAGAATATTTTTGTCGATGGCTCAGATGAAATTGGCTCTTTACAAAGTGCGGCACTTCGGATGAAAGATAAACTACAGCACATGATTGACAATATTTCTCAAACAATTGAACTACTAGCAACCGCATCAGAACAGCTTTCCGTATCACTTAATCAAACGAAAGTGAATTGTAATGAACAACAAGTTCAGTCAGAACAAGTTGCTACTGCGATGAATGAGATGACAGCAACTATCCAAGAAGTCTCAGGTAATATTAACGACACTGCAACGGCTGCAGAAAAAGCTAAAATTGAATCAGATCGAGGCACAGAAATTGTCACCTCATCAATTGATCAAATTAATCAACTAGCCAACAAAATTAATACCGCCAGTGAAGTAATCGGCTCATTATCTGAGGATACTAACAGCATCAACACAGTGCTTGACGTAATTATTGGCATTTCAGAACAAACTAATTTGTTAGCACTTAACGCTGCAATAGAAGCAGCAAGAGCTGGAGAGATGGGGAGAGGTTTTGCAGTAGTAGCCGATGAAGTTCGTACACTCGCAGCCAGAACTCAAGATTCAACCAGTGAAATTAGCCAGATAATAGAAAACTTGCAAAAAGGTTCAAGTAAAGCGGTTGACGCTGTTAGTCAGAGTCAAGAACAAGCAAATTCTGTTGTTAAATATGCTGAACAAACTAATAGCACTTTTAAGTTAATTGCCGATTCAGTATTTCAAATCAACCAAATGAGTACCCAGATAGCAACCGCTGCCGAAGAGCAAATAGCGGTATCAGAAGATATCTCGAGAAGCATCGTAACAGTTGATTCAATGGCTAATCAAAATGCAGATGCAAGTGCTTCAGCTTTCGAAGCCTCTGAATCACTAACCGAAATGGCAAATGACCTTGATAATATTGTTAAGCAATTTAAATTAAAATAGTCTATTTTTAATATTGAGACCTTAGTTTTAATATTTAAACCCCAACTCCGAGGAAAGATTAATGATATTTTCAAACAAATTTTCCAAAATAATTCGTGTTGTAGCTTCTTCATTTTTGCTAATGCCGTTACTGCTAACAACCTCTAGCATACAAGCAGCAGGAGATAAACATCATTTTGTTGGTGCTTTTGTCGGCGTTCTCGATAATGGTGAAACGGAAAATGTTTTAGGTATTGAATACGAATACAAGTTTAATTCTCAGTGGGGCATCGGCGCAGTTTATGAAAAAGCCAGCGATGCACATCATGGCGATGGGATTACTTCGAAAATTGCAAGTCTCTACTATCACCCCGTTGGAGATTGGCGTATCGGAGCAGGATTTGGCGATGAAAAAATTGGTGGAGTCCATCCTCATAGTGAAAACTTAACCCGCTTAGGTGTTAGTTATGATTTTCATGTTGGTGGAATGGGCATTGCACCTTCATTAAACTTTGATCGTGTAAATGGTCACACCGCAAAAGTTTATGGTGTTGCATTTATTTGGTCATTTTAAAATCGACAAATCTAACCGCTTCAAGTTAAGACTAAGTTGAAGCGGCAGATTTTAATGAACGATCCCCCCTCATCAACAACTTAATTTTCATCGCTACATTTAGCGACATAAAATCTTCAGCCCCTTAATAAGAAGGATAAATGCTAGCGGTCAACTAACCAATCAGTCATACCTGCACCTAACCACATACAAAGCAGCGCAATCCATGCTGACAACGCAAGAACAGCCCCCCCCGTAACACCTGCACCAACAGCACAACCACCAGCCAACATACTACCGAATCCCATCATACTCGCACCTACCAGATATCTTGCCTGTTTGGTTTCTTGAGTAAATTGCTGCCAATGAAATTGTTTGGTCAAAATTGCTGCAATAAAGGAACCAATGAATACGCCAGGGACGAGACCTATGTCAAAGCTAAAATGAATTAAAGGACTATTAATCAACCCCATTAAGGTATCTGCCGATGGTCCAGTAAAACTGATACTTTTAACGGCAACAATTTCAAAGGAATTATCAGCCTGCCAACTGGTCAAAACCCACCCCAAAGCAATGCAACACCCGGTAAGAAAAGCCATCCAAGCAACTTTTCGATTGAGGTTAAACTTTACAGCGTAAAAAAGACCTAAACCAAGTAAGATAATACCAAGAATAAGACCGCCGTAATTTGGTAAAAAATGGGAAAAACCTCTTTCGTGAGCTTCTAACAACCAGAGACCTGATAAGCTTTCTCGGGCTGGAGATAAAACACCTCTTAACGACGCTTGTGCAACAATCGTTACCACCAAGCCAGAAATTAAAGCACGCATATTGCCAGTGGCAGAAAGAACCAACAAACGACTCGCGCACCCTCGTGCTAAAATCATTCCAGAGCCAAACAACACTCCTCCGATAATTGCGCCCGACATAGAACCAACTGAATTTAATTGTCGAATATTACCAGTATCAATCACGCCTTTTTCAATTGACAACTGAGTCATAATCAATGCGCCAGAAAAAGCTAACAGCCAAATAGCAAACTTGGGACCTATATTTTTTCGCCAGAACTCAATACAAGTAGCTCTTAAACAAAATTGGCTTTGCTGCGCAAATATGCCAAAGAGCAATCCAACAACCAACCCAATTATTGCAGAAAATTGATCTGCATTAAGCTGTTCTATAAGGTTTTCAGAATTCATTATTTTTGAAGTTTTAAACTTAATAGAAACACTTTAAATCAATCTCTACACTCTTACCATAGTAACTAATACTTAATTTATAACTATTTACGTCTATTTCAATGAAATTACCTCAAAACCAATCAATTGGTTTAATTATCGTTACCCACACGGCGAGAGCTTTATTCAGGGATAGAACATTATTTTGAGCATCCCTTATTAATAACACCATTAAAATACGCTAGTCGTGACATTGTTTAGCAAGTTTTTGCTAAACAAATTGGAATAGCGCTATTTAACAATTATACTAGCCGAACTAATTACTTTTCACTTATATTCGTTGTTTAAGCACAAGCTTAAGAGGATACAGCCATACTAGAACGGAACAACATATTTAATTTTAGCCTTACCGATAACCTGCTCAGAAGTTATGAAGCAACTAAAAGCTTGCCATCTACTGAATATTTGATATTAGGCTCCTGGTTTATCCAACTTTCAAGATATTGGTCGATACCGTCGTTAGATATTGAAATTAAAAATTCATCATCACTGCCTCAAAAAACACTCCAAATATCTTGCGAGGATGCTGTCAAAGTTATCGAATGGTTAGATATTGTTATAGAAGCTATAGATAGAAAAACTGTCATACAAGCTAACAAACCTCCCAATATCAACCATTACTGCGTCATATCAGATTCCAACAGTACATCGATTGAAGAAAATGAAATCTGTCGATGGAAAAGCTCTCATAGTAAAATACAGCTAATTATTTGCGGAAATAATGATCTATTTCCTAAGTTAACACCTCAAGTAATTGAAAGTCATTTTTTACATACATACCATCAAATAATTAACTTTCCTGAACAACTTATTAAAAATACGGAATGTCTCCCAGAGGCAGAACTCAATAAAATTATTTATGATTGGAATTCAACAGAAAAAAACTATCCTTTAGAAAAAAATATTAGTGAACTATTTTATGAACAAGTAAAACAAGTACCAAATCAAACAGCAATTAGGTTCAAACAACAATCAATTAGCTACAATCAGTTAAATATCTATACAAATCAGTTTGCACAGTTCTTGTTAGAACAAAATATTCGTCAGGAAGATAAAGTTGGGATTTGCTTACCGCGCAGCCCATTGTGGCCGATTGCTATGTTGGCAATTTGGAGAATAGGCGCAATTTTCCTTCCATTAGAATCAGAACTTCCCGACGAAAGACTAAAATATATTATTCAGGACAGCGATTGTAATTTAATAGTGACTCAAGAGGGCATGAAACATCGTTTTACTTCCCTCAATATACCTATATCTACAATTAGCCTACAGCAACTTGAAAACTTTAATTCCCTCGACATGTCAAACTCTACGTCTAACGAAAGTTTAGCCTATATTATTTATACTTCAGGAACTACGGGATTACCAAAAGGAGTAAAAGTCAGCCATCGAGGGTTAACTAATTTACCTTTTTGTCAATTCGAAAGAATGGAATTCAGCCCTAATCAAAGAATATTACAAGCAGTCTCTTTTAATTTTGATGCTTCATTACATGATGTTACTTTTGCATTTTTATCTGGAAGCTCTTTATGTATCGCTGATGAAAATGAAAGACTTCCAGGACCAGCGATGGTGAGCTTTTTACGGAACGAAAAAATTAATTTTGTCACCCTACCTCCCTCAGCCCTAGAAGCACTTCCTTTTGATGATTTGCCCGAATTACACACAATTTTAGCTGTGGGTGAAGTTTGTAGCTCAAACTTGGTTCAACGCTGGGTAGGAAAAAAACGTTTCTTTAACGGATATGGCCCAACGGAAACGACTGTGGGTGCCTTAATTGGAGAATGTCACGCTGACGAACAAAAACCGACTATAGGAAAAGCTTTATCAAATGTAAAAGTTTATATTCTAGATCATAGAAAGAAACCCGTTCCAGTTGGTGTTATTGGTGAAATATACGTTGGTGGAGTTGGGGTAGCTCAAGGCTACGTGAATCAACATCAAAGAACCAAAGAAACATTTATTCCAAACCCCTTTTCACAGTTTAAATCTAAACTCTATAAAACCGGCGATAAAGCTCGCTTTCTTACAGATGGCCGCGTGGATTTTGTTGGCAGAATAGATGATCAAGTGAAAATTGCTGGTCGAAGAATTGAACTAGAAGAAATAGAATCTTGTTGTAAAAAATTCCCTTCAATTAATATGGCTGCGGTGATTGTTCATCAAGAAAAGGATAATAAAACGAAATTAAGAGCCTTTATCACTCTAAAAAATTCTAATGACCAACTATCGATCCATGAAACCATTGATGGTCTTAAAGAGTATTTGGCTAAACATTTACCGACTTACATGCTACCAAACCAGTTTTTTCTACTTAAAGAAATGCCAAAAAATATAAATGGCAAACTTGATCGCCTCTGTCTGCAAAATTTAGATGATGAATACAAAAAAATTAATTTTGATCTAGTAAAATCTTTTAAATTAATAGATTTATACATAACCCTCAGGTTTATCGGCAATAGTATCTATCTACCTATTTGCTATTTTGTTTGTAATCAAAATGCTGATAATAAGAACTCAATCGCTGTAAAGCTTTCAAGTTTAATTGAAAAATATTTATTACCGATAGGTTACTTCCAATTAGGAAGCTTACCTAATATCGATTCACAAACCTTTATTGACAAACTTCCTATTCCAACTCAATATCAAAAACAATGGCAATCAATCCGAACAGAGCCCTATACTAAGACTCAAAAACTTCTAGCTCAAGTATGGAAAAAACATTTATCAATTAATGATGTTTACTTAGATGACAACCTTATTGAACTAGGTGGAGATTCTCTAACAGCAGTAAATATTATTAAAGAAATTAAAGAGCTAACTAATATAGAACTGAATGGTGCAGACTTATTTGGCAGTGATTTTGGTTACTCTTGCGCTTGCCTAACTAGTAAAACAAATGGCAACCCTATTGAAATATTAAATAACAAAAAACAAGAAAGCTTACCTATCGTAAAGGCCTTCTATGTTAGCGGAAACAAAAATAAACTATATGCCGTTTACCACCCAAGCCCAACTAATATAAATAGCAATCATTCGGTTCTAATCTGCCCCTCTATAACAAACGATTATCAACGTTCTCGCCCTCTTCTGCAACAGCTAGCGGTTAAGTTATCAACGAATGGATATTCGTCTATGCGATTTGATTACAGCGGAACTGGCGATTCATCTGGTGATTACACTGATGGAAGTATTGACCAATATAAATCAGATATCCTTTCTTCTCTGAAAGAGTTATGTACACGTAGTGAATGTTCAAGTGTTAGTATATTTGGATTACGATTTAGTGCTACTTTATTAACAAATATGGAATTTCCCAAAGAGGTAAAGCAGCTAATTTTATTTGACCCGATAGAAAATGGAAACCATTTTATAAATACTCAACGCAAACTCCATACAGATCTACTGAAAAATCCAAACCATTTTCAATGGCGGAAAAGTTGTGTTAAAGATAATAACTATGAAGAACTATTAGGACAAGAGCTGACAATTTCTTTTGTACGAGAGCTAAAGAAATTAAAATTAAAACATTTAGATGATAATAGCCTGGGTATGATACGAATAACATCAAAAAATAATTTAGAATCAAAATTACCAATTTCTGCTCATAAGTTAAAAGAGGATTGTTATTGGCAAAATCAAAATAAAATTGTCTCTTCCATTATTGCGCCTTCGCTGCACAGTAGAGTTATAACCATCCTTAACGAGATGAACAATGGTTGAAGACATTATACAGTTTGGTCCAGAAGGCAGATTAGTGGGTATTGTTAGCAAACCTAAAGGGAACTATCATAGAACTGGCTTTATATTATTAAATTCCGGTTTACTTTCAAAATCTGGCGCATTTAGATTTAGTGTTAACTTAGCAAGAAAGCTTACAAGTTTAAATTTAATAGCTTTCCGATTTGATTTTGGAGGAATTGGTGATAGCGAAACGGGGTTTTCTTCTGAAACTTTTATGGAGCGTTCTTCTCAAGAAATAGAGCTCACGATTGAGCTGTTAAAAGAAAAATACGATCTTGATAATTTTATTATTGGTGGACTATGTTCCGCTGCAGATTGCGCATTACTTCTTGATCCTTGTAACGAAAATATTAAAGGATTGTTGCTAATTGACCCACCCGCATTCAAAACAAAACGTTATTTCACCATTCATAAGCTAAAAAGAGTAGTTAGGACAATTCATGCTTTAGATATTAAGCGTTGGTTAAAATTGTTTAATAAATTTAGTTCCCCTACGCCGGAAATTTCTGAATTAAATTTCCGAACCTTCCCTTCAAGAGAAAATATGCAGAATACCCTTACACAACATTTAAGGAATTCTCACCTATTATTCATTGCATACACAGGTGGGTCATCGAGCCACTTTAACTATAAAAATCAGTTCTACAAAATGTTTCCTGAATTAAGCCTAAATAAAGAGATTGATCTGCATTATTTACCCCGCTCTGATCATTTAAGCATATTAAAACAAGATCGAGATAAGCTGATTGCACTAATATATGATTGGGCAAAAAAGTGTCATAAGTAAAATCTAACTATCAATTTTAGCTAATTTTATTATGCCTCACACAGACTACTTATCACTCTGTTTCGCCCTTTCTTTTTAGCTATATACAATGCCTTGTTAGCGAAAGAAAGCAACTCACTAGGACAATATTTCTCGCGTTTATTCAAATATCCAACTCCAATAGTCACTGTTACCAAGTTAGAAATTTTTGAGTCGGGATTAGCTAAAGCTAGCTCTGACATTGCTTGACAAGTTTTCTCTGCCTGTTCAATCACTAAGTTATTACTGATGTTTGGTAAAATAACTGCAAACTCATCTCCACCGTAACGCGCAACAAACTCCCCTGCTCGATTAAAATGCTGTTTAAGAATATTAGCAACTGCCTGAATGCAAGCGTCACCTGCAGGATGCCCAAGCGAATCGTTATATTGTTTAAAATAATCTATGTCAATTAACAAAAGATTAATTGTAGTTTGATTACGTTCCGCTCGGCGGCATTCTTGCTGCAAAATTTCATCGAAGGCTCGCCTATTTAAAATTCCAGTCAAACCATCTTCTCTTGCTACTTGTTCAAGTAATTGATTTGCCTTTTGCAGCTGTTTTGTTCGTTCATTAACTAATTTTTCTAAACGTAAATTATTCTTTTGTAATTGATTAACTCGAAATCGATACGCAATAAAAACAAATATCAGTAGAAGAAATATCATTACCGTTTTAAACCATAACGTTTCGTAGTAGCGAGGAAGGATCGTAAATTTAACACTAATACCTTCATTGACCCACGGATCACCATTATAGGTTGCCATTAACCTGAAGTTATAGGATCCAGCAGCCAGTTTAGAATAATAAGATTCTCTTCTAGTTCCAGCATAAGTCCATTGATCTTCAATACCTTCTAATCGATACTTAAAATAAACTCTTTCGGCTTGTAAAAAATTAGTCGCTGTGTAACTGATTTGTAAGCTATCAATATCGGGTGGAAGTTTATTAAGAGAACTCAGAGAAACGTTTTCTCCATTAAGCATAACCTTCTCAACTAACAATTGAGATGAGAAAAAATCATTTTCTCTCGGCTTTGGCTCGAACTTAACTACACCATGAGCCGTTGGAAACCATATATCGCCATTAGAAGTCAATATTCCTGCATTTGAACCACCATTGCATTCCGAATTCTTCATGCCGTCAGCGACACCATAAGTGAAAGAACGCACTCTTTCTCTTACTCCATCAGCGACTTCATTTAGGGCTTTTTTTGAGACGCTAAATATTCCTCTGTTACTAGTCATCCAGAATTGTCCTAAATGATCAGGAATAATACGATGAACTACATTATCAAATAAACCTTGCTTTTGAGTAATAGAAACTATTTTCCCATTTTTTATACGGTTGAGCCCTCCTCCATAAGTTCCGACCCAGAGGCTTCCGTCACTATCTTCATGAAGCGCAAAAACCAAATCATCAGACAAACCATTTTTAGTCGAATAAAGACTAAATTCTCCATTAAAAAATCGGTTTAAACCGCCGCCCCTTGTTCCAATCCATAGCGCTCCCTGTCTATCTTGCTTAATAATGTTAACCGTACTATCAACTAAACCTTCTTTAGTTGAATAGGAATCAAATATTCTATTTCCTATATTTAAACTATTTCTATTTCGTTTCGCTGTTTTATTCAAACCACCTTTATAACTACCTATCCAAATATTTCCTAAGCTATCTTCTACAAGAGTTAAGATAACATTACTTAGTAAACCGTCATCTACCGTGTAGCGTGTCGCTATAGGCTTTGAGTTTTGATCTCTCGTAATTTCGAATAAGCCTTCGTCTGTACCAAACCATAGAGTATTTTCTGAGTCCTCTAACATTGCATATATCTTACGATCCGATAAATCATAACTATCAGGTAAAGAACTAATCACACCGTCGACGAAAGAGTTGACACCAGCTCCTTCCGTACCAATTAAAATACTCCCATCCGATTTTTCTAAAACAGATCGAATTAAATTACTAGAAAGCCCTTCTCTATCGGTATAGCTGGTCATAAAGGCATCTTTTAGCAGAGTTAATCCTTTTAGTTGAGTCCCAAGCCAAATGCCTTTCTCAGCGCCTTCAAAAACGACGTTAACAGAATGTCCTTCCATTATTGATTCTACTTTTGTAGGTCTATCTAAGTTACCCTGAATTTTAAATACTCCTTTGTTTTCAGTAGAAATCCATAAGTTTTTAGCTTGGTCTTGAATGATTGATAGAATTGATTGTTCGGACAGTATGGAAATGTTTTCAATCTCCACATTCTTTTCGTTATTTAATTTGTACATACCTAAGTTGGTGCCGATCAAAAGTTGAGAGTCGTCAATAAGGAATAATTCCTGAATTAGCAGTGATGGATTATTAGGAAATAGATCAAAAAAACCGGAGTTCTATCAAGTGGCTTGTGAAATAGTCCTCTTTCACTGGCGATCCACAAGCCTTGTTTATTTTCAATAATTGATTTTATACTCTCACCGTTGGCTTTTGTAAATTCATCAGAAATAAATTTTCCTGATTGATACTTTACAAGCCCTCCTCCATCAGTGCCTATCCAGATAGTTCCTTGGTTATCCTGAAAAATCTGGCTGACTTGGTTTGATGGAAGACCTTCATTTGTAGAATAGTTTTTGAATACGCCAGCTTCCATCCGGGTAACCCCTCCTCCAGATGTCGCGATCCATAGAGTGCCTTTGTTATCAACAAACAAAGAAGCTACCATGTTGTGCCCGAAATTTTCAATCGTTCGAGTATTAAAAGGGGTAAAATTAACCCCATCAAATCTTAACAAACCCTCTAAAGAACCGAGCCATAAATATCCATCTGGCGTCTGCGCAATTGACGTTATCGTATTTTGCGGCAAACCACTTTCATTATTCCATGTTTTTTTAACATACTGATTTATCGATTTATCAAACCTAGCCGCGCCGACTGGATTGATAAGAATACAACACAACAAAAAACCACAATAAGACCAAATTTTATTCCAACTCAACAAAAACTAATTCCTCCGAAAAAATGATCTCTCCCTTAAAATTTTCCCTAATAAATTTATGAGTTTGATGTTTTGTAACGAGAGTACGATTCATAAAATGAGCAAGCAATAACTTTTTAACTTTACCTTGCCTCGCTATTTCACCGATATTGAAAGGCGTCATATGTAACCGCTTAGCAATACCTTTAGTACCTTGCGCAATTGCATTGTTAGCTACCAGTAAATCTGTTTCCTTCGCAAGTCTCTGCAGGTTGTTGCTTGAACCATTCATATCTCCGCTAAATGTAATAGAACAAGCGTTAATATTAACGCGCCATGCTAATGCTGGTATAGAACCATGAACGACCGAAATTGCCTCTATCGATATGTCGTCAGTAAGATGGTGAACAAAAATTTTGTTTGAAGGAAAAATGGACTGAGCTTCAACTAGAAAATCAGTGGATGATTGTTGATATAAATTATCTGACAGATATGGATAAACACTTTGTTGTCGATCATCAAATAATGCCCCTACAAAAGATTCTGTAGAAGGAAAGTTTGCTCCCCCGGAAGGGCCAAAAATTTTGAGATTTTTATCACGTCCAGTAAAATAGCCCCCCTTTATATAAACTGGTAATGCCGCGGAATGGTCAACATGTAAATGCGTAAGTAAAATAGCTTCAAGGTCATTAAAGTTGGCATTGGAACGCTCAAAATTAAAGCTACTCCCACCACCAGCATCAATCATTACTTTCGCTTTATCCCCTTGCCAAACTAAAAAGGACGGAGAAGCTAAGCCATCATCTATTTCTGGCCCTCCGGCACCTAAGACTTGTAGTCGGGTATTACAAGATTTCGTTTCTATAGCGTTAACCGAGAAAGATGAAAAAGCCACAGCTAAAGAAAAAATTAAACCCAATTTTGCAAAAAATTTATACCACATGAGTAAGTATTATCTCTGGAATACGAAGCGTAAAATACAATGCATGACGATCTATAATAATGATTAAGTATAGTTTAATTATCAAAAACCAATTAGAAAGATCGAAATCATTCATAAATACTCATGCTATCCAAAGACAAAAAAAAGGCTCTACCTTTCGGAAGAGCCTTTTTTAAAATAAGAGCCTGGCAATGACCTACTTTCACATGGGGAAACCCCACACTATCATCGGCGCTGAACGTTTTCACTTCTGAGTTCGAGATGGGATCAGGTGGTTCCCGTTCGCTAATGTCACCAG
>Ga0316204_10004015_pt1 | contig 27602 bp, 29 predicted proteins | sample 6monrhotite_MG_2_FD_205661 | JGI IMG/M metagenome (GOLD analysis project Ga0316204, IMG submission 205661) | Microbial mat bacterial communities from mineral coupon in-situ incubated in ocean water Damariscotta River, Maine, United States -... | ecosystem: Environmental > Aquatic > Marine >...
TGATCACAGGAATTTTCTTTTTCGAAGCTTCTTTAACCGTATCCATAATGGCGGTTAATTGCGGCACACCAACACCGGCAACGATGCGCGTTGTACAGATTGATCCGGGGCCGATACCGACCTTAATCGCGTCTGCGCCGGCCTTAATGAGTGCCAGAGCGGCATCGCCCGTGGCAACATTACCGGCCATAATCTGCAGTTCAGGATTGTCTTTACGAATTTGAGAAACTGTATCGAGGACCGCTCTGGAATGCCCGTGCGCGGTATCCACGACGACAAGATCCAGACCTGCATCGGCGAGGGCAGCCGCGCGTTCTATACCATTGACGTTTCCAGTCCCGACAGCAGCACCGGCGCGCAGGCGGTCGTGCTGGTCCTTTGTCGCATAGGGGTATGTCTGTGATTTTTCGATGTCTTTTACCGTGACAAGGCCGATACATTTTTCCGCATCATCAACAATAAGGAGTTTTTCAATACGGTTTTTGTGCAGAAGCTTCTTGGCCTCTTCCTTAGTTACCGAATTATAGGCTTTGATAAGATTATCGGATGTCATCAATTCACGTACAGTCTGGTGCGGGTTTTCGGCGAAACGCACATCACGGTTCGTCAAAATACCAACAAGCTTGCCTGATTTTTCTGTTACGGGAATGCCGGAGATATGGTTTTGCTGCATCAGGATCAATGCATCTTCGAGTGTGGCTTCCGGCAAAATTGTAATCGGGTCAACAACCATACCGGATTCAAAGCGCTTCACCTTTCGCACTTCGTTGGCTTGCGCTTCGATGTCCATATTGCGGTGAATGATCCCCAAACCGCCATTTTGTGCCATTGCAATGGCCATCTGGCTTTCCGTGACTGTGTCCATGGCCGCGGACAAAACAGGAATTCTTAATTTAATGAGCTGCGTTAATTGCGTCGAGGTGTCCACTTCGGTTGGTTGCACTTCGGAGGCACCGGGAACAAGGAGGACGTCATCGAAGGTTAAGGCTTCGCGAATTTTTGTGGGGTCTTTTATTTTTGCCATTTGCAAATCTCCAGCGCTACATATCCCATTTCTGAGGGTGGTTTAATTTGCAAGTGAGTTATAGCCAAATCCAACAAAAAGTAAAGGAATTAATGCACAAATTATGCCGCGACACCCCCTCAGCCAGGCATGATTCATAAAGAATAAAAAAATTAACCGCGGAAGCCTTGCGCGATCAGATATTGCTCCGAGCTTTCTTTGCGGCTGGCTGGTGGTTTGATGTGTTTGATGGCGGTGAAATCTTTTTTCATTTCGGCCAGCAATGTATTTTGCGCGCCGCCTTGTCGTACTTTGGCGATAAATAAACCGCCCGGTTTCAGGACTTCCACAGCAAAATAATAGGCCGCTTCGACGACGGCCATAATTTTTAAATGATCGGTTTGTTTATGCCCTGTGGTGTTAGGTGCCATATCCGAGATGACCGCATCAGCCAGGCCGCTTTCATCAAAATTGGAGATCATGCTTTTAAGTTTATCCGGCGCGTCATTATCCATGAAATCCATCTGGATGAAATCCATATTTGGCATTTCGTCGACTTCGAGCAGGTCAATGGCGACAACGCGCGCGCCTTTGGCTGTGGCAACCTGACACCAGCCACCGGGGGCAGCGCCAAGATCGACGATCACCTGTCCCTCTTTCAAAAAATCGAGCTTTTCATCAATCTCAAGAATTTTATAAGCGGCGCGGCCACGATAGCCGTCTTTTTCCGCTTTTGTTATATAGGGATCATTTAATTGACGTTTCAGCCATCTGGTTGAACCGGTTTTACGGCCTTTTGCCGTTTTCACTTTTTCTTTGACTTTATTTCTACTCATTTTTTCGTTCCTAAAGCACCATCACAAGCATCGATGTAAACAAGGCCGCGAAAAAGACAGAAATCGACGCCGCCATAAAGACCGGGCCCTTTGTTCCCGGGGAATATATCGCAAGTACGATATAAAGCACGTAAAAAACGCTATATGTAATTTGGCCGCGGCTATAGACATCCATTTCTACCAGGCCGGTAAAGCCTTGAGCAAAGCCGGTGGAATATACCAGTTCGACTTGCAAGCGCATCATCAGCATGCATCCTGCGAAAAAAACAATCGACATAATGCGGTGGTGTTTATGCACGGCCAACAGGCCCAGCGGCAACCAGATCAAATCAATCCATTGAAGAATAAAAGCCATGACTTATCTTAAAATCCATATCATTATGGAGCCATGATGGGGCAAACACATATAAATTTCAAAGCAAAGATTGCGCAAATGCGGATCATTTTCAGTCTTTTTCTGGTTATCATTCTGGCTTTAGTGCCTGTCCGGCCCTATGCACAGAATGGTCTTCCGCCAATTATTCGCGACACGGAAATTGAAAATATTTTTGTGGAATGGGCGGAACCTTTGTTAAAGGCGTCCAGAGTTGGGGAGAATAATGTCCAGATTATTCTGGTGCAGAGCAATCAAATCAACGCTTTTGTTGCGGGCGGCGCCAATATTTTCTTTTATACGGGGCTTATTAAAAAGACAGAAAACCCCGATGAGATTATTGGTGTTCTGGCGCATGAAATGGGCCATATTGCAGGGGGTCATCTGATAGGCACACAAGATGCGCTTAAGCGGGCCTCATATGAAAGCATTTTAGGAACGGTTTTGGGGATCGGCGCGGCGATTGCGACAGGCAATGGTGCGGCGGCTTCAGCGATTATTGCCGGTAGCCAGAGTTTTGCCGGACGTCGTTTTCTTGCCCATAGCAGGGTCAATGAATCCAGCGCCGATCAAGCCGCGTTCAGCTATATCACCGGCGCAGGTATGAGTCCTTCGGGTCTTGCGAGTTTTTTCGGGAAGCTGCAGGATCAGGAGCTTTTGCCCTCAACCCAGCAAAGCGAATATATTCGAACGCACCCCATCACCAGAAACAGGATTGAAGCAATCAGCGCGTTGATCGCAAAAAGCCCTCTTAAAGATGCGCAAACGCCGGCTCACTGGATAGAGCAACATGCGCGCATGAAGGCAAAATTGATCGGCTTCATCAATCCGGAACAAGTGTCCTGGGCCTATGAAAAAAGTGACCAATCCATTGCCGCGCGTTACGCCAGAACCATTGCTGCTTATCGTTTGAATGATATTCCGACAGCCTTGCGCGGTATTGAAGCGCTCATACAATCCGAGCCTGACAACCCTTATTTTTATGAGCTTAAAGGCCAGATGCTGGTCGATTTTAGCCGGATAGAAGACGGCATTCCTGCTTATCGTCATTCGGTCAAAATTTTACCTGAGGCCCCTTTATTACGGATTGCTCTGGCCCATGCGCTTATAGAAAGCGGAAGTAATCAAACGCGTCTTGGCGAAGCGATTATCCATCTGGACCGTGCATTGATCAAAGAACAGCGTTCATCGCGTGTTCATCGTTTATTGGCTACGGCTCATGGCCGGTTGGGGCATGAAAGCCTTGCGAAATTGCATTTAGCGGAAGAGGCTGTGCTACAGCGTCGTTTGCCGTATGCAAAGGTTCAAGCGGAAACAGCGTTAAAGGGCTTTCGGGTTGGGACACCGGAATGGATTAAAACCAAGGATGTTTTAACACATATCGCCAATCTGGAGCAGCTTCAAAAATAAGATTTTATCCACGTTATTCTGCGTATTGTAACTTTTATTATGTAATAAACGAATTTACTTCAAATACATCTTTTATGAGATACAATGAATGTTGGATTTTAATTATCAGGAGGGATTATGATATTCAGGCCATATAAAACAACACTGGGTCTTGCTGTCTTAGCAACAATAGCGATGCCTGTTTATGCGGCAGAGACTCCTGATCAGAGCTTAAAGAGAGACGTAAGTACGCAACATATTGCGCAATCACGCTATAATCTGACATATGATTCGCAAGTTAAAATTGTGCAAGAAGTCTTGCTTATGGCCAAAAAAGGCGGCTTCCCGACTTTAAAAAGGCAAAAAATCAGTAAAATAGACGGGAAAGCGGGGCCAAACACCCAAAGAAGCCTGAACATAGTAGCCGGAATGGCCGCTTCTACCATTCATACGCCGCAACAAATGATTGATCTGTTGAGTAAGCTGCTTCGTGAAAACGCGGAATTTAAAAATGCCGTTGAAAAAGGTGATTATACTAACGACAGGAATCAGCTTAAGGCCTTTCTTACGACACACAAACTCTCTCAGCACAATATGGCGCAGACGGTAGCGAAAGTGCCTGTTAATGCTCAAAACACACAAATTGATGAGGAGGAGATTGGCCGCATTATTCAGGAATATCTGATGGACAATCCCAATGTTATTTTTGAAGCCATAGAGGCCTATCGCGCACAACAAGAGCAGGAATCCCAGAAGCGGGCAGAAGAGAAAATCTCAAGCAATATCGAGTATCTGACACGTGGCGAAGCGCCTTTTACAGGCAATCCCAAGGCGGACATCACGGTTATTGAGTTTTTTGATTATAATTGCGGGTACTGCAAGCGCGTCATACCGGACATTCAAAATATCTTGAAAGACGATGACAATGTGCGTTTTGTGTTCAAGGAAATGCCGATTTTGGGGCCGACATCCAAAACCGCCGCATTATGGGCATTGGCCGCCCATAAGCAGGATAAGTATTTTGACTACCATGTTGCGCTTATGGACCATAAAGGGCCAAAGAACGAGGAACAGCTTGCCAAACTTGCCAAAAAAATGGGGCTGGATGTTGAAAAAATGAAAAAAGATGCCGCCAGTTCCGAAATCAAAACAGAGCTGAACAAAGCCATGGATGTCGCGCGTCAGATCGGTGTTTCCGGCACGCCTGCTTTTATCGTCGGAAAGACATTTATTCCCGGCTATGTTGGTGAAGAAGGCCTCAAAGACGCCATAAAAGCCGAACGTGAAAAAATGAAAAACGGTGGATAGGCCCTGAATGATTTACCGGATTTTTATTGGCTGCATCGTTTTAGCCTGCGCTTATTTTGCTTTTGATTCGGTGCGTGTGTCATGGGTAAAGTTTTCGGTATCCAGCGCCAGTGAAAATCAGATTATCTCATCAGAAAATGCGAATTTAACGGTTGTTGAGTTCATGGACTATAACTGCACCCCCTGTCGTGAACTCCACCCGATTTTGATGCGTGCAATTGAGCGTGACGGGGGTATTCGATATATTCTTCGTCCCGTTATTTCTGAATATAGCGCCGCGGGGGCGGCCTCTACAAAGCTGGCATATGCGGCAGAAAAGCAGGGGAAGTTTTTTGAAGCGCATGCTCTTTTGATCGAAAATTTCACACCGATTGATGAGCTTTTTATCGAAAGTTTTGCAAGGCAGCTTGATCTGGATTTAACAAAACTGCGCCAGGATTTCGAAGACCCGAGAATAGAAAAACTGGCAAAGGAAAATGCAAACAGTCTTGGTGCTTTAAAAACGGAGACGATCCCCGCCCTTTTGATTGACGGGGAAATTTTATTTACCATCACGAGCGCGGCAACGCCGAGCAGTGATGACCTTCTGGCCTTGTTTAATCAGGCCAGAGCATTACAGTAGTTTGAATAACTTTATTTATTGAGGGAGCCTGTCATGAATATTACTCTATTTGCCCGTGTTTTTGCTGTGAGCGTTATTATTTTTGGATTTTCTACGCAAGGCCATGCAGACGCCATCACAGATAATAATACTTTGATTGTCGAAGAGGCCTATTCGATGGCCACAACGTCCGTGCAGAAAAACGGGGCGGCCTTCTTTAAGATCACAAATAATGCAAACAAGGATCAGAGCATTATCGCCGCAGAAAGCCCGATTGCAGAAAAGACAGAGCTTCACACACATATTATGGACGGCGATATTATGATGATGCGTGAAGTTGAGGCCTATGACATTCCGGCAGGTCAAAGCGTTATTTTGAAGCCTATGGGCCATCATATTATGCTCATGGGACTTAAAGAGCCTCTTAAAGCAGGGGATTCCTACCCGCTGACCCTTACAAACGATAAAGAAGAAGAGTTCACAATTACCGTTAATGTAAAAAATCCGGCTGATGTTCCGATGGGTGGCATGATGGAGAACAAACATTGAGGATTTTAATTCTGAATGGTCCTAATCTAAACATGCTCGGCTTACGGGAGCCGGAAATTTATGGCTCCCTTACGCTGGACGATCTTAAGGGGCTATGTATGGAAAAAGCCCAGAATCTGGGCTGGAGGTTGGATTTTCGTCAATCCAACCATGAAGGCGAGCTTATTACATGGATTCAGGACGCGCGAGACGGATTTGATGGTTTGATTATTAACGCTGCGGCCTACACGCATACGTCTTTGGGACTTCATGATGCTCTTAAAATTTTGAATTTTCCCATTATTGAAGTTCATATTTCGGACCCTAAAAAACGCGAGGAATTCCGACATTTCTCTTATATAGAGCCATTAGCGGCCCATATTATCACAGGTCAGGGGACGCAGGGATATGTACTAGCTCTTGAAAAGCTCGAAGAACTTCTTTAAGCAGAACTATCGAATATAAAAAGAGTTGTTATCTATGAAAATTGATTCTGAAGCGATTAAAGAACTTGCCGCCCTGCTGGAAGAAACGGGGCTTACAGAAATTGAAGTTGCCGATGGTGACAAAGGCATTCGGGTTAGCAAAGGTGGGGGAGCAATTGTCGCTGCTGCTGGTGCGCCTGCATCTATGCCTTCGGACCCTACGGTCCCGCAGCAAGCAAATATAAGTGCCCCGGATACGACGGCACACAGTCATCCTGGCGCTGTAACATCCCCTATGGTCGGAACATCCTATATGGCTCAAGAGCCAGGCGCGCCGGCCTTTGTCAAAAAAGGCGATAGCGTTAATGCCGGTGATACACTTATGATCATTGAAGCCATGAAAGTTATGAACCCTATCAAAGCCGAAAAAGGCGGGACCCTGACACAGATTTTGGTCGAAGATGGTCAACCGGTTGAATTTGGCGATGTTCTGATGGTAATCGAGTAAATCTTTCAATGTTTAAAAAAATTCTCATAGCAAACCGCGGCGAAATTGCCCTTCGGATTATTCGGGCCTGTAAAGAAATGGGCGTTGAGACAGTTGCCGTTCACTCTACGGCGGATGCAACATCAATGGCCGTACGACTGGCTGATGAATCCGTTTGTATCGGGCCACCGCAAAGCAAAGACAGCTATTTGAATATTCCGGCGATTTTAAGCGCGGCTGCGTTGACCGGTGCGGAGGCTGTTCATCCGGGTTATGGTTTCTTGTCTGAAAATGCGCAATTTGCCCGCATGGTTGAGGAACATGGTTTTACGTTTATCGGCCCAACGCCCGAGCATATTGAGCAAATGGGCGATAAAGTCATGGCCAAGCAAACAGTGAAAGCGTTGGGGCTTCCTGTTGTACCGGGTAGTGATGGCGGTGTTGAAACGGCAGAAGAGGGACAAAAGATCGCTCAGGATATGGGCTTGCCAGTTATTATCAAGGCTGCTTCCGGTGGTGGTGGTAAGGGCATGCAGGTTGTTGAGGATATCAATGATTTTGCCGAGTTGTTTAACCGCGCCCGTACAGAGGCCAAGGCCAATTTTGGTGATGATACGGTTTATATCGAGAAATTCCTGAAAGACCCCAAACATATTGAAATTCAAGTTTTTGGTGATACGCACGGTAATGCGATCCATTTAGGGGAGCGTGACTGTTCTGTTCAAAGACGCCATCAGAAGCTGGTGGAAGAAGCGCCTTCTCCTGTTCTGTCCGAGGATCTCCGTCAGGAAATAGGCTCTTTGGCCGCAAAGACTGTCCGTGATATGGGATATCGCGGTGCGGGGACGATTGAATTTTTATATGAAGACGGCAAGTTTTATTTCATGGAGATGAATACGCGCATTCAGGTTGAACACCCTGTGACAGAGATGATCACCGGTATTGACCTGATTGCGGAGCAAATTCGCGTTGCTTCGGGTGAAAAACTCAGCGTGAATGTTGACCGCTTAAGGTTTCGTGGTCACGCGATTGAAATCCGTATTAATGCGGAAGACCCGGAAAGCTTTATTCCCTCTCCCGGTAAAATTACGCAATTCCACGCGCCGGGCGGATTGGGCGTGCGCTTTGATAGTGCGATTTATGCTGGTTATTCCATCCCGCCATATTATGATTCAATGGTTGGAAAATTAATTGTTCATGGACGCAACCGTGAGGAATGTATACGCCGCCTTAAGCGTGCAATACGCGAAACCGTGATTGAAGGCATCAAGACGACATTGCCGCTACATGAGTGGATTTTGCAGCAAGAGGCCTTTCTCTCCGGCGAATATTCGATCAAATGGCTGGAAAAACAATTATCTGAGCGTTAAAAGAGCGCTTTACTTCGTTTTTAGCCTCTTCTCATCTATAATCAGGCTATGCAGCTTGTTCTTACACCAGAACTTATATTGGAAGCCTATAAGCAGGGTTTATTTCCCATGGCTTATAGTGCCGACAGTCTTTACGTTCAGTGGCTATGCCCTGAAGAACGAGGGCAGTTGCCTATAGAGGATATTCATATTCCTAAATCTTTGAAAAAAACTGTTCTTAAAAATGCAAAACGAAACGGTCCGTATTCTATAAAAATTAATACAGCGTTTGAGCTTGTCATGCGTCAATGCGCTGATCCCAAGGAAGACAGACCAGAGACATGGATTAACCAACCGCTTATTAATGCATTTTGCGAACTGCACAAAAAAGGACATGCACACAGCATTGAGTGTTGGCGAGATGATGTACTGGTGGGCGGGCTTTACGGCGTTTCTATAGGCTCTGCGTTTTTTGGGGAAAGCATGTTTAGCCGGGCGAATGATACCAGCAAGATTGCGCTTATCCATCTGTGTGCGCGTCTATGGAAAGGTGGATACAAGATATTAGACACGCAGTTTACAAACAACCATCTTCAACAGTTCGGTGTTTATGAGGTCCCCTATGGGCGTTTTATGGTTTTACTCAAAGACGCGGCGGAGCATCCGGCAAATTTTTTTCTTGAGGGCCTGAGCGAAGTGGAACTTATTGATGATTTTTTACAGAACAGGGGCGCAGACGGCCTTAAGGAATGAAGGCTATTGTACGGATGGAACATTTGGCGCTTCGCCCTGATCCAGAACGCCCTCACCTTCCTTAATGTCTTCTTCCGCTGTATCTTCTTCTTTGGCGCTTGCCGGCAGCTCTTGCTCAAGACAATCCAAGACCCACACATCGTAAATAGGATGATCCATTGCGGACAAGCCCGGAGAAGATGCAAACATCCAGCCGCTAAAAATCCATTCGGCTTTTTCGTCCTGCTTATCCTGCGCCGGCGGGACTTCCCAAACTTGCAGGAAGGCGGCTGATTCAGGCTGTTCTAATTCCGGTGCTTTGCGGCATGCCTGCACCTTAATATAAATTGATCCAAATTTAATGGTACGCCCTACCTGGGCTTCAAATACTTGCGTTCTTGCGGTGATTTTATCAAGAGAACGGAGTTTTACGACTGGATGATCAACGGTTGCTCGAGCCTGTAGACTAGATACGGCAACAAGCGACAAAAGCAGCGTGATGCTTAACAAAAAAGCAGCGTGAAAGCCTTTATTGCGAAGCCGAGTCATCATCGCCTTGCATGCTGAAAATAAACTGACCAAGAAGTTGCTCCAGATTTTGCGGAGCCTGTGTGTATTCAATCAATCCGCCGGGCTCAATCAAATCGTCCTCTGCGCCCGGTTCAAGCGCCAGAAAGCGTCCACCCAGAAGGCTTTCACTGCTGATTAATGCCGCAGTATCGACAGGAAGCTTAACAGCGCCACCCACCATAATGTGAACACGGGCCAGATATGTTTCTTCGTCCAATTCCACATTACTTACACTACCGATTTTTACACCGCTAATCTGAACATCATCACCCGCTTGCAGGCCGCCTATACCGGAAAAATGCGCTACGACTTCGTAACCATCGCTGCCCGCACCGACATTTGCGATTTTATAGCTAAAAGCCAGGAAAAACCCAGCTACGAGTAACACGATTGCCCCTAAAGCTGTTTCAACTACACTGCGTTTCATATTTAGATCCTTTATGTCCTGCTACTTATTTTTTTATTCGAGTTTTTTATTCGGGAGGTGTCCACGGTTTATAATCACCTGTTGCTGGGGCCCGCTTCCCCCCTGAAAGAATATGGCCCGGTGGGCGGTAAGCCTGATTGGTGCCTGTCATATTGGATTGATGCGGTTTTTGCCAAGGTCGGCGAAAGCTCTGCGCATCCGGGTCTGGCACTTCATCCGTTTGATAATGCAGCCAGCCATGCCATTCGGGCGGAACCATACTGGCCTCTGGCGTATCCTTATACATGACCCAGCGGCGTTCGCGCTTATAGCCTTGTCTTGGCTTTGCCCGGTAATATGTATTATCAAAAACGTCCTGACCGACTTTTTCACCACGGGATGTCCATGTGAAAAAATTAATATGCAGCGGAGATAAAACTCCAAAAAATTTTAATAATCCCATGATTTTTCGTGTTTCTCTTTACAAAAACCTGAAAGAAATTAATATCACGAAAAACAGAAAAGGACACCCCTCATATGAGTTTAAGCGCAAAATTGAATGATAAATTATTGGCACTTGGATATAGATTGCCGCAGGCGGCAGCCCCGGCCGCGAATTATGTTCCTTATGTTATTAGTGGAAATCAAATTTTTGTCGCCGGGCAAATTCCGTTTCTAAACGGTGAAAAAATGCATATGGGCCGTGTAGGAGACGATTTGTCGGTTGAGGACGGCGTTAAAGCGGCCAGATCCTGTGCGCTTAATATTCTGGCGCAGGCCAACGCCGCCGTGGATGGTGATTGGTCGAAGATTAAACGTCTGGTTAAGTTGGGCGGGTTTGTTAATTCTACACCGGATTTCACAGATCACCCGACAGTTGTGAACGGAGCGTCCGATCTTATGGTTGCAGTGATGGAAGATGCCGGAAAACATGCGCGTTTTGCTGTTGGCGCTCCGTCATTGCCATTAGGCGTCGCGGTTGAAATCGACGCAATTTTTGAGTTGGTTTAAATGTCTTTGGCTGTTTTAAACATTTCCAAGGCCTGTTTGCGGCAAAGCTGATTATATGTTGGTTCTTGGGTTTCTTTATGGTTTTTGATCTGGCCTGTGTCCTGGTGGGACAGACCGTAATAGACGTCACCGATGCTAACACTGGAAACCAAAGCCTCACCAATGCGCGTTGGCTGACTGGAACAATAAAGAACGCATTCGGATAGATCAGGTTTTCCCAGTTTTTCTGCTGCTTGGCGGATTGCAATCACTTCAGCGTGTGCGGTGGGGTCATAACGGGATGACTTTCCATTGACACCGGTTCCCAATATTTGTCCATCTTTTGTTGTAACAAGGGCGGCATAAGGTCCACCGCGTTTGCTCCGCGCATTCTCGGCGGCCAATTCTATTGTTTGATCCATTAATTCTTCGGGGGTATAGCGGGTTTTATGGCCCTCTACGGCCAAAGGCGAAGGATTAAAGCCCTGGCGTTTTAAAATACGCTCAACTGTTTGTATCAAACGCTTCGGCTCTACTGGTTTTTGGATGACCTTGGCCACACCCAAAGAACTGGCTTCGGTTAGTAAATCCGCCGAGTTATCGCCCGTAATAATTACGACAGGGATCTTTAGTCCTTTACTTACGGCATGTTTTACGAACTCAAAGCCGCCTGTGGGTGCCATGTTTACATCTATAAGCGCCAAATCAATATCACGGTCCTGTGTGACCTTAATCGCGGTTTCACCGTCAATAGCGCCATAGATGTTATATCCTTTTGCCTGCAAGATGCCCGTCATCATGTTACGACTGACATCATTGTCCTCGGCAATCAGAATATTAATAAATCCACCTTCGTTCATAAGGTTATTAAATCACATTTTTGGGGGAAATTGGTGCAGAAAAATATTGTCAGGGCTGTTATACTGAAAATATGAGGTTAGAATCTGAAAATGGCAGCGTTTTATTTATGATCCTGATCGGGGTCATGTTGTTTGCAGCGCTTAGCTATACTGTCGCAAGCATGATGCGCGGCGGAAATGCAGAGTCCATTGATGAAGAGCAAGCGGGGCTTTATGCGGATGAGATTCTGAATTATGCGCGGACCGTGCGCCAGGTGATTCAAACACTTCGTATTTCAAATGGATGCAGCGATACAGATATCAGTTTTGAAAATCCTGTTGTTGCCGGATATACGAATGGCACCAACACTGAATGTCAGGTTTTTCATGCTGATGGGGGGGGACTCAATTATATCGCGCCCCCGGAAGACTGGCTTGATACAAGTTTAAGCGGCGAAAGCTTCTATGGCGAATGGATTTTTTCTTCCGATTATTGCATGCCAGGAATTGGCACGGGGGGCTACACATGCTGGAATAATAACATTGACGATGAAGAGCTCGGTGCCTTTCTTCCATATGTTAAACAAAATATATGTGAAAATATTAATGAGAGTTTAAATGCAGGTACGCCACCTGTGAATGCCGGAAGTGATGGTTACAGCTACTTTACGGGCATTTATGACGGCGATGTTTCAAGTAAATATCTTCACGATGGCGTACCGCAAAGTTTCCCATTAATTTGTATTAATGGGGGCCCCCAACTCGGCTATCATTTTCAGGCTGTGCTTATTGCGCGTTAATCATTCAACAGATTGTTCAGATTCCGGTTTTGATTCTTTTGGTTTTTTCGGTTTTTCACCCTTGATGGCGAAGGTCATTTCATCACCCTTCAGGTCAACCTTAACCGTGCCGCCATTTTCGAGTTTACCGAACAGGATTTCTTCCGCCAGTGGGCGTTTGATTTTTTCCTGAATGATGCGGCTTAAGGGCCGTGCGCCCATGGCGGGGTCGTAGCCTTCTTTTGCCAGATATTTACGGGCTTTGTCGGACAGGACAATTTCGATGTTTTTATCGGCCAGCTGTCCTTCGAGTTGGGCAATAAATTTATCGACAACCATTTCAACCGTCGCAGGTGACAGGTTCTTAAATGGCACGATCGCATCAAGACGGTTCCGGAATTCCGGCGCGAATGTTTTGGTGATTGCTTCATTGTCCGCATAAGAAACTTCGCTGTCGCCAATTTCACGGCCAAAGCCGATCGGCGTTTTGGCGATATCGGCGGCGCCCGCGTTCGTTGTCATGATCAAAATGACATTGCGGAAATCGATGGTCTTACCGTTGTTGTCCGTGAGTTTGCCGTAATCCATGACTTGCAGCAAAATGTTGAACAGGTCAGGATGCGCTTTTTCAATTTCATCCAGCAGGAGTACACAATGCGGGTGCTGGTCAATTTTATCGGTGAGCAAGCCGCCTTGTTCAAACCCGACATAACCCGGCGGTGTCCCGATCAGGCGGGAAACCGCGTGACGTTCCATATATTCCGACATGTCGAAACGTTGAAGCTCAATCCCCATGGTTTTGGCGAGCTGCCTTGCGACCTCTGTCTTACCGACACCGGTTGGACCGGAGAATAAATACGAGCCGATCGGCTTTTCATCTTCGCGCAGACCAGCGCGCGCCATTTTGATTGAGTCCACCAGAATATCGATGGCTTGATCTTGATCATAGACCATGGTTTTGAGATCGCGTTCGAGCGTCTGCAGCGATTCACGATCGTTTTGAGACATTGAAGCCGTTGGTATGCGGGCGATAGCGGCGACAACGCCTTCGATATCCTCACGATTAATTTCTTTTTTGCGTTGATTGGCCGGTACAAGCATTTGAGCCGCGCCGACCTCATCAATGATATCAATGGCTTTATCCGGCAGTTTACGATCGCCCATATATTTGTCAGACAGTTTCACAGCCGTTTCGATCGCGTCGGCGGTATATTCTACGCCGTGGTGTTTTTCGTAATAGGGTTTAAGCCCCATGAGAATTTTAATCGCATCTTCGACGGATGGTTCGTAAACGTCGATTTTTTGGAAACGACGGACGAGCGCCCGATCTTTTTCGAAATGGTTGCGATATTCTTTATAAGTTGTCGAGCCCACGCATTTTAATTCACCGTTTGAAAGCGCCGGTTTGAGCAGGTTTGATGCATCCATTGCCCCTCCGCTGGTTGCGCCTGCGCCGATGATCGTATGAATTTCATCGATAAAGAGGACGGCGCCGTCGATTTCTTCCAACTCTTTCAAGACCATTTTCAGGCGTTCTTCAAAATCGCCACGATAGCGGGTTCCGGCCAATAACGCGCCCATATCAAGGGAATAGATCGTTGCATCGAAAAGCACTTCAGGGACTTCACCTTCAACAATTTTTTTGGCCAAGCCTTCGGCGATGGCGGTTTTTCCTACGCCCGGATCACCAACATAGAGGGGGTTGTTTTTGGAACGGCGGCATAGAATCTGGATCGTGCGGTTTACTTCTGCTTCACGGCCAATCAGCACATCGATTTTACCATCTTTGGCTTTTTCATTGAGGTTTACACAATACGCATCGAGGGCTTCCGCACCTGTTGCCACTTCCTTAATCGTATCGCCTTCGGTGCCGCGTGGTGTGCGGTCTGTGTCATTTTGTGTCGGAACCTTGGCAATGCCGTGAGAGATATAATTCACCGCATCGAAGCGAGTCATGTCCTGTTCCTGCAGGAAAAACACCGCATGGCTTTCGCGTTCGGAAAATAGTGCGACGAGGACGTTTGCGCCCGTTACTTCTTCACGGCCAGATGATTGAACATGAATAGCGGCGCGTTGAAGAACACGCTGGAATGCAGAGGTTGGTTTTGATTCTTCTGCCTCTGTATTAATCAGATAGGTGAGTTCATTTTCGATATATTGTGCGAGTTGATCGCGAAGGTCGGGGAGTGAGATTCCGCAGGAGCGCAGAACCGCCATGGCGTCTTGATCTTCGGTCAGCGCATGCAGTAAATGTTCCAGCGTGGCGTATTCGTGGTGATACTGCCCGGCAACGGCGAGGGCTTTGTGGAGCGTTTGTTCGAGGTTACGTGAGAGCATTCGTCATTTCCATTTGTGTTTTCACATCGTTATTCGTCGTTATTCGTTGCTTACGTATGAAATATACGCTTTGCTCCTCATGCCTTGTGGAAAAAGCAAAATGAAACGACGCGTTTATTGTAGCACCTTGTAGCACCACGGCTATTCCTTTTCCATCGTGCATTGGAGAGGTTGTTCGTTGGCGCGGGCGAAATCCATGACCTGGGCGACTTTGGTTTCGGCGATTTCGTAAGTGAAGATGCCGCAAATGCCAACGCCGCGGCGGTGGACATGGAGCATGACGTCGGTGGCTTCTTGCCGGTTTTTGGCGAAAAATTTCTCGACAACGTGAACGACGAATTCCATCGGTGTATAATCATCGTTCAGGAGCAGGACTTTATACATGGCCGGTTTTTTAGTTTTTGGCCGCGTTTTCAGCATAAGGCCGGTTTCGTCGGATTCCTCAGGCGCACCGTCATTACCGCCATGATCATTATCCGAATAATCCGGTCCATCACTCATCAATGGATATGTTTTTTCAATTTTATATGCACGCATATAGCAACACTATTTCAAAAATTTGTATCTATCGGGGTGTACTCTATAATTTTAGCATAAAACCCTCAAGAAATAATAGGCGTTGCGAGCACAAAGGCAAGAAAAAGCCCCGCATGGTCAAAACCTGCGGGGCTTTAAAAAACGTTAATGCTTAAGCGGCCATCTGGCTATTTGCTTTTTGCATTGCTTTCGTCATTTGTTCGTTCAAAGGCTCGGACGCTTCGCTCAATATTTTTACGCTCATTTCAGAAAGCGTTGTCGCACTGCTCATAAATTGATCAAAGTTCGCCTGCGCAATTTTATTTTGTGCTTCCGTATATTCGTTCAATGTTTTTGAACCCATCAATGTTTTTGCGAACTCGGCTTGCGTTTCCGCAGCTGTTTGGGTCAATGACGCCGCAGTTTTGATAATGTTTTCGAAACCTTTTGCGAAAATCTCACCGGATTTTACAAAAGCTTCTACACTCTCACGGCTGTTATTTGCGGCTTCTTGTGTCAATTGATCAAATTGGAAAGGTTGTTTTGTCATGATTTTCTCCATCTCTTTAAAATCTGGAACAGCCGCTGCAAATATATTTGCGGAGAACTGATCCTGTGTCGGTTTTGCTGCAATCTTTTGGACTGCTGCTTTTGTTGTTACGTTACGCTTAGTTGTTGATGACGCAGTCTTTTTTACCGGCGTTCTTACTGGTGATTTTTTTGCGGCAGAACGTTTTTTTGCAGGCTTTACAGCCGCTTTGCCTGTCGTTGTTTTTTTACGAATAACGGTTTTTTTCGTAGATTTTTTTGTTGTCTTTTTCACAGCCATAACGTTTATTCCTTTTTAATGTAGTGCGCATCATAAAGTAGTTTTTTCTATTTTTCAACTCTATTTGTGCAACGCAACAACGGTAAATTATCATTTAACATCCAGCGATGTCAAGTGCTTTGTTGCGGTGCAGCAAAGTGAAGTTCTCAACATAGATTTCCACATGCCATGTTAGACAAAATTCACAAAAAATTATATAATGTCGGGGTTAGGCATTAGGATGTGGGTTTGTTGTTATCGACCTCTTTATAGCTTCAGGCACCTAATTAAAATACCTATAAAATCAGACACCCAAAATCAGACACCGAGCGCAGACAGTGATCATAGACCGAGCAAGCAAATATATTCTCTCTTCGAACGGGATTTTTACCTTTTTAAAAAGCATGTTTATTTTTATGTTGGTTTTCGGTTTTTCGATGCTCCAAACGTCTCTGACTTATGCGAAAGCTAATAATAAGTATGCCTCTATCGTTATGGATGCAGACACAGGCCAGATTATTCATCAGCGCCATGCGAATAAATCTCTTCATCCTGCGTCACTTACTAAGGTCATGACACTGCTCCTTACGTTTGAGGCGCTTGAAAGCGGAAAAATAAATTTAAAAGACCGGGTTCGTATTTCCAGACATGCTGCGAGCATGGTCCCCAGCAAGCTTGGCTTGCCTGCCGGTTCTAGCATCCGCGTCAAAGATGCCATCTATTCGCTTGTCACAAAGTCGGCAAATGATGTCGCCGTGGCTTTGGCCGAGCATCTCGCGGGTTCTGAGCGTAATTTTGCAACGCGCATGACCAACAAGGCGCGGGATATAGGGATGAGACGTACATCGTTTAAAAATGCTTCGGGATTGCATGATGTAAAACAGGTCAGCACGGCGCGGGATATGGCCAAAATGGCGCGATATGTGATTAATGTTTACCCTGAATATTACCGGTACTTCTCACGCAAGACCTTCAACTATAATGGAAAAACATATCGAAGTCATAACCGCCTGATGGATAGTTATGATGGTATGGATGGCATGAAAACAGGCTATATCGGTGCGTCCGGTTTCAATCTTATTGCTTCGGCGGTTCGTAGTGACAAACGCATTATCGGTGTCGTTTTCGGCGGGCGAAGTTCAAAAAGTCGCAATACCCATATGGCAGAACTTCTCGATATGGGCTTTCGTAAAGTTAAGACCCTTCGTATTGTTAAAGCGCCGGTCCCTCTTCCGAAACGTAAGCCTGCGATTGCACATGCGATTGCTGCACTCAACAACACCCCCACAGGCACACTCACAAATTCGGATCGCATGGCGGGCGTAAATCCTCTTTTACAAAATGGGTTTGAGAAGCTCATCGGGGAAGGGGATTTTGATCCAAATATATCAAAGCGCATTGAGACCGGACTTTTGGCAATTGCGGCACATAAAGGCGGGACACAGACACCGTCTCTTACGGCGGGTCCGGCAACGGGGTCGGCGCAAAAAGCCAGAATGATTCCGGCAAAATATGCGCCCGTGTCCGTTAATAACAACAAACCATGGTCCGTGCAGATTGGCGCCTTCACAAGCCGCGTTGCAACCGACAAGGCTATCCATAAAGCGCTCAAAAGCTTACCTGGCACATACTCATCAGCACAACCAATCATAGCGCCATTAAAGACAGCCGATGGGTGGTTGTTCAGGGCAAGGCTTACAGGGTTCACAAAAGATGATGCTTTGAGCGCGTGTAATTATATTCGCGACTGTCTGCCTGTCGCGCCACAGAATTAACCTTATGAAGATTATATTGTTTTGAGCATACAGAATCAAAAACCACCACGCGCACTGGAAATACGCACACCGGCAACACGGATACCGGAAAACGGGAATGTCCTGATCATGATTTTGGTCGCGATCGTTTTAATCGGCGCGTTAACCGCTGCGATCCAATCGACAAACCGTTCTGAAGGTACGGGCATTGATCGTGAGCAACTGGTTATCAGGGCGAGTGAAGTTCAGCGCTATGCTTCCGAGCTTGAACGGGCGGTGAACTATATTATGCAAGATGGAAAAAGCGAATCCGATATTCGTTTTGCCCATCCAGATGCCCATTCGGATTATGGGGATCTGAGCGCCGATGCAGATCCGTCTGATCAGGTTTTCCATGTTTCGGGGGGCGGGGCGCAATATCGTGTTTCACCAGGTGATATTCATAGCTCAACCGGAAATCAGTGGGAATTTTACGCTGGCACACACATCCCGGGGATGGGGACCGCAAGCCGGGCCGAGTTAATTGCTGTGCTGCCTAATGTCACCGATGCGTTTTGTGAAAAGATTAATGAGCTGAATGGTCAAACAGGAACACCGACAGACACCGGTGCTGCTGCCGCTGCTGGCTCTAGTGCCGGTGACTGCCTGACTGTCGGTGCATTGGGGCGTTTCGGCGGTGGGCAAACATTTTACTCAGGTTCCGACATGAACAGTGTCGATGAAACAAGCTTTGCTCAAGACCCCACCACATCTGCGGCGCGTCCTGCTCCCCAAGCATGCGTTGTGTGCGCATCAGGCGGTAATCATTTTTATCATGTTTTATTGGCTAGATAATTATCGTAACTCCCAATGAGCACCCCGTCCCAAGCAAGGGACGAAATATCACGTCATTGCGAGGAGGCAAAGCCGATGCGGCAATCAATGTTTTGTCCTTGTGGCGACTGGATTGCTTCGCTGCGCTCGCAATGATGAACGTCGCTGATTCTCGAATAAATATTCTTGCGTATTTAACGAGAATTAGTAATCGGTCACGCGTTCGATTTTTGGTTTCGGCGTTGCCAGTTCATTGACTTCACGCGTTAGGGGTATGATGTAATCATAGGCAGCGATGACGCGCCCCGCTTTTATATCAATGATGCGCATATTCACATCCATTTCTATACGCCTGCGCGTATAAGATCCGGAAACAATAAAGTCCGGTTTTTCACCCGTGGATATTGAAGGTTTCAGATAGTTTGTATCCGCAGAAGTTGCAACCTTTGACAAATCCATTCGATACCCAAGTTGTGATAAACGAATTCCGATTTGCTCGGGGATCATCTTGCTGAATGTAGAAGACATGCCGGGTTGTTGTGAATCCGTTAGAGGCTCCGCCAAGAGTAAATCATTACGCCCGATGAAGGTCTGGGCCTGTTGGACAAGATAATCGGCAACGGCGTAATTTTGCTGCGTGAAATTTGTTTGCTCCTGCGGGAAGATACCATGCGCGGCTGTATTCAGAAACTCTGTCGTACAGCCTGTTCCTAAAATTATCGCTGTGCATGCTATCGCTATGGATTTAATGGGTATCCGATTTTTAATCATTATAACCCTGTCCATTTTCTTCGATTACATTCTGATGCGCTCCGGGCTGATGCGCTTCAGGGTCATAAGGTCTTTCATGAAGAGGGGCATAGCCGGCAGGTTTGAAGCCATATAAAGGGACCTCATAAGTGCTTTTGACTTTTTTCATCATAAAACCATTTTCAACATTTGCCAAAACAAGGTCTAATTTCCCGGATGGGGGCAAGAAATCACCATCTTTATGCGGATGATGGGCGTCGTCTTTATTGTAGGGATCTACAGATTCAGGCTGTCCGTTTTCTGAAGCTTCATAGGCTGAATAGAAAAGATGGGCTGCCTGTTCCGGAGAAGAGGCAATTGTAAAGCCGTATGCTCTTAAACCTTCACGCAAAGTAGAATCATAGGCCGATTGGAAAGCCCCTGCATTGAGATCTGTCGACAAATATACAGGATCAGAAAAGTTCAACCCATTGGCTTTTGCTCTTAATAATAAGTCCCTTATGGCAAAGCGCCAGCCTTCCAAAACTTCATTATTTTTTTGGTTGGAATATTCATACCCGATTGGAGAGGCTTCCGGTCCCGGGGGAGATTTATATTCTTTCTGATGATAGGCGTAGCCCGAGGGCATAAAGGTTGGGTCCCAGAACGGCTTACAACCGGTCAAGGCCAACAACAGACATGAAGAAAATATAAAGAGGCGCATATCTAAATCCTGATCACTGAAAAAGCAGCATACAAACACCCGAGAAAAAGGCATCGACGATTGTAAAGTGTAACAATTCTGCTCTTACGCGTACAGAGGTTTTAGACGTGACGATCAATAAGGGGGTTCAGGTTAATGGGAGGCGGCCTGGTCGTCTTTCATTTTTGCGATGGAGTTCGTGGTGGAATGGCCTTCATAGACCGGCATTACATTGACTTCCCCACCATAGCTACGCACTGTTGGCGCTTCGGGGATTTGGTCTTCGGTGTAATCGCCGCCCTTGAAATAGATATCGGGTTTTAGCATCTCCAAAAGTGCAATTGCGGTGTTGTCATCCCCTTCTTTATCCGCACCAAACAAGGTGACCATATCGGTTGAGCCCAATGCCGCCAGAACACCGGCTCTCGCGCCTTCGTCATGAACAGGGCGTTCGGGCCCTTTTAGAATTTTTACAGAGGAGTCTTTGTTAAGGCCAACAATTAAACGGTCACAATGATCACGCGTTTTGTTCAAATATGATACATGCCCATAATGCAAAATATCAAAGCAACCATTGGTGAAACCAACACGAAGGCCGCGGGCCTTCCAACGGCGGACCTGTTCTGCCGCGTCTTCCCATCCTAGAATTTCACCCCTACGGGCGCGATCTGCTTTTTCGCGATCACGGCCTGTGTTTGTAAGCAGGTCACCTTGATCACTTTCTAAAGTCTGGGCGAGTTCCTGACTGCGAATTGGCGCGGTACCAACCTTGGTTACAACAATACTGCCTGCGACATTCGCGATCGATGCGGCCTGCTCCAGACTTGCGCCACTTGCCAATCCTGCGGCAAGCGTTGCAATCACAGTGTCACCTGCCCCCGACACGTCAAAAACCTCAATATCGGTTGTACGAAGATGGATAGCGTCCTGATCATTCTGGATTATGCTCATACCATCGCTGGAACGCGTTGCCACGACCGCTTGTATTCCACACTCGTTAATAAGTATTTGAGCCGCGGCAATCACATCTTCATCTGTTTGCGTTGCGTGGCCTCTTGTGGCCTCAGCCAGTTCTTTTTTATTCGGCGTCACCACATTTGCGTCTTTATATATAGAGAAGTCTTGTCCTTTTGGATCGACAATCACGGGCACGTTTTCTGATTTAGCGGCCGCAATGATTTTTTGTATCACATCTTCCCGCAAGAGCCCTTTGCCGTAATCAGATAAAATAACAGCATTAACGTCTTTTAAAGCGTCAGTAGCGCGTTGAACCAAGAGATCCGCAACGTCTTTATCTATTGCTGTTTTATCTTCGAAATCCGTGCGCAAAAGCTGCTGATGCCCTGCTAAAAAACGGATTTTGACCGTTGTCGGGCGCGTTTTATCTGTAATAAGATCTTCAGGTTGGAAGTCCAGTTTTTTTATTTGCTCTTTGACTTCAGCGGCCTCGTCATCATCACCGACAACGGAAATGATCCGTGCAGCCACCCCAAGACCTGCTAAATTCGCCAGAACGTTGCCCGCGCCACCCAACATGCTTTCTTCGCGTTTTACAGCCAAAACCGGTACCGGGCTTTCCGGTGATATACGATTTGCATGCCCATATACAAAGCGATCGAGCATAAGGTCGCCGATCACAAGCACCGATGTTTTTTTCATATCGTCCAGAATGGGTGATAGCGTGTTTTGGGCCATTTATTTTTCCATATTTATGGTTTGTTCTCAATTATTTACATATATATTATGTGTTTTTCTTGAAAAGCTTAACTTTTATGCATGCTTGTTAGGAATTCGTCAATCTTTCTAGGGTTTAATAGGGGGGTAGTAATTTTTCTAAAACACGCGGCTTTAAAACACTAAAAATATAAAAACGGGGATCGAAAGCCGATCGGAAAAGGATTTGAGTATAATGCACAAGAGGGGCTTTCTTTCACAAATCAAAGCAGGATTACAGCGTCGCCGGGTTGGTGAGTTGCTGGTTCGCAAGGGTTTAATCACAACAAACGAGTTGCGCAATGCGCTGCGCGAGAACAAAGAGACAAGCACACCGCTTGGTCAGGTCTTTCTTGAACAAGCAGTTATTTCCAAAAGACAGCTTCGTTTTATTCTCTGGAAGCAGACAGCGCTTCGTACATGCGCCGCACTTATATTGTGCCTGATGTCTTTATCGGTAACAGACCGCAAGGCACAGGCTGACATTATCAAGGATGTGCCTTCACAGATTAAACTAGTGAGTGCGAGCGCGGCATTTTCGCGTGTCGCGTCCTATCCGGCTTTTTATGGTACGGAGGAAAAACGCTCGACGAATCTGAGGGCGTTTACCAAATGGACAAAAATGTTCAGCAAATTCGAACGCCAACTGAAGCAAGATTCTTCGGCCCGTGTGGTCCGTGAATGGCAACAAAATTTATCAGATGTTCAGGGCATGAGCCTGAAATCCATGGCGAACCGCGTGAATAATCTGGTTAATAAAAAGCGTTATATCTTAGATTCCAAAAACTGGGGTCAATCCGATTACTGGGCGACGCCTGTCGAGTTTTTGCAGCGCGGTGGTGACTGTGAAGATTTTGCAATTATGAAATATACGGCGCTGCGTTCTTTGGGTGTACCGGAAGAGCGCCTTCGTCTGGCCATCGTGCAAGACACACACAAAAATATCCCGCATGCGGTTCTGATTGTTTACACAGAACAAGGTGCGTATTTGCTGGACAATCAAATTAAGCGGATGATCAGCGCCGAGCGTGGCTCACGCTATCGCCCGATTTATTCAATCAACCGTCAGGCATGGTGGTTACACAGCGCCCCGACCAAAACGATTTTGGCGAGTGCGGAATAAAAAGTGCGGAATAAAATCTGAAAAAATTTAAACAGCTTCAAACCGCGCTTCGGCGTGGTTTTTTGTTACGCTGCCGGCTTTAAATGTGTGGGCGTTCATGCACACATAAATGCCGGGTTCTAATGCCTGTGCCTGCGCCAGCGCATAGCCGAGATTGAAGCCTGCATCACTCATTGCGAATTCTTTTAAAGGGATCATCGCGCCGGTTATCACAATTGTTTTATCAATTGGGCCAAGCTGTTCTTTCAAATATTCTGCGGTCACTTCCATGGTGCTTGTCCCGTGAATAACCAATATATGTTTCACGCTCGCGTTTGAAATTGCGGCCGTTATATTTTTCCGATCATCATCAGTGAGGTCCATACTGTCTTTTAAGCAAACGCGTTCAGACGTGATATTTCGATGCGGCCTGATAATTTCGGTAATATAGTCACGGACTATCGGCGCTTCGTCCATTTCGGGTTTTTCGGTGGCTGGGTTATAAGTCTTACTGATTGTGCCGCCCGTCAAAATCATATGTATGGGAAAATCATTGGGCATCGCGTTACTCTATTTCTGCTATTCTTAAGATGTTTGTTGTTCCTGCAACGCCAAATGGTACGCCGGCCGTCATGACAAAACGGTCACCTTTTTCGGCCATTTCTTGCTTAAGAACGATCTCCCCCGCATGTTTGGCCGGGCCAGTGAAATCGTCTGTTGTCTCCGGCGTATGCACGGCGTTCACACCAAATGATAAAGACAAACGACGGGCCACATTTTCATCCGAGGTTAGACAAAGGATAGGAACATCCGGGCGTTGGCGCGCCATACGCAGAGCCGTTGAACCCGACATTGTATATGTAACAATGCAGGCTGCATCCACATCCTGGGCCACATAAAAAGCGGCTGTTGTGATCGCATCGGACGGATCGCCTATAGAATCAGATATGGCCGCATCGGGATGCATCTCTTCCATAATTTCTCTATAAGTTTCGTCTTCTTCCGTGCGGCGGGCAATTCTGTCCATCATTTCTACGCTGCGCAACGGATGTTCTCCGGCAGCGGTTTCTGCGGACAGCATAACGGCATCGGCACCATCATAAACAGCCGTGGCAACATCGGAAGCTTCGGCGCGGGTCGGGCGTGAGCTGGTAATCATAGATTCGAGCATTTGCGTTGCGACAACAACCGGCTTGCCCTGACCGCGGACATAACGCACCACACGTTTTTGTGTGGAGGGCACATCTTCGGGCGGAATTTCAACGCCCAAATCGCCGCGCGCGAGCATGACGCCATCGGCGAGATCGACAATGGCTTCGAGATTTTCAAGCGCTGCCGGTTTTTCGAGTTTAACCATAAGGGCCGCCCCTTTACCACCATGGGCTTTAATAAGGTCTTTGGCTTCTTGAACATCGTTCGCAGTTTGAACAAAGCTCTGCGCGATCCAGTCCACGCCCATCTCAAGAGCCGCTTCGAGATCTTTTTTATCTTTATCGGTTAGGGCCGGAATCGGTAGAAACGCTTCGGGGACGTTGAAACCTTTTTTATTCGAAAGTTTTCCGCCTGCGCGAATTTCCGCCACAAAGTAGTCATTGCCGATTTCACGGACACGGCAACGGACTTTCCCATCGTCGATAAAAAACAAGCCGTCTTTCTGAAGTATTTCAAAAATTTCAGGGTGCGGCATATAGATTCGTTTTTCATCACCCGGCGCCGGGTCGGAATCAAAGCGAATCAACATGCCGCGCTCCGCCATAATCGAATCATTCTTAAATGTGCCGATTCTCAATTTTGGCCCCTGCATATCGGCCAAAATGCCAATAGGGCGGTTATACTCTTTTTCAATATCACGGATAATCTTCACCAAAGCCGCATGGTCCTTATGTTCTCCGTGGCTAAAATTCAAACGGAAGACATCGACACCGGATTCGAAAAGCGCACGAATCTGTGCGGCGCTGTTTGATGCAGGACCGAGTGTAGCCAGAATTTTGGTTTGCCGGGTGCGTTTAATAAGGGATGTCATGTAAGGGATAGCCTTTAGAATCAACAGAATTTTCAAGAGAATCATAGCATAAATTTGACAGTACGCCACAGTCAGAACATATTAAGAACAAACATGCGTTATGGATTATAAAGCCCCTAAAGCCTGTAGGGGGCTTTGTGAAACTTTATTGCGAAAAACATCTTTTTTAGAGTTTTTCCAGATTTTTTCACGGGGGATAAGCATTGGGATATCTCTGTTAATTTGTTGAAAGAAAAGAATTTTGGTCAACATGCTTCATGCCTTAGGACCATATTCCTGTTGCTGCACACCACGAGATGTAGTAGCTTATTTTTTAACAAAACGCTACAGATTGTGTTTTCGCACATTCTCTGCACCCCATAAAAACTGTCCGCCCTTTGAATTTTCAGGGGCGGATATACAAAAGATTATATAGGAGTAAGGCTCATGTTTGACGTTGCGCAAATGGAGAGGGGCAATCGTGTCCAGATTGATCGCTCTCGAGATGACAATCTCACAGGTTTCGGAAAAGCGACTTTGACGGATCGTTATCTTTTACCGGAAGAGCAGCCTCAGGATTTATTTGCGCGCGTGTCCATGTATTATGGGGATGATAGCGAGCATGCGCAGCGCTTGTATGATTATATGTCAAAATTATGGTTTATGCCTTCTACGCCCATTCTTTCCAATGGAGGGACAAACCGCGGTCTTCCTATTTCCTGTTTCCTGAACGAAACGAACGATTCTCTTGGTGATATTGTCGAACTTTGGAATGAAAATGTCTGGTTGGCCTCTTTGGGCGGCGGTATTGGCTCTTACTGGGGTAATGTTCGCTCTATTGGTGAAAAAGTCGGACGTAATGGTAAAACATCCGGGATTGTTCCGTTTATTCGTGTGATGGACTCTCTTACATTGGCGATTTCCCAAGGGTCCTTGCGCCGGGGGTCTGCTGCGATTTATCTGCCGATCTGGCACCCGGAAATTGAAGAATTTATCGAGATTCGCCGTCCGACCGGCGGGGATCCGAACCGTAAAGCGTTGAACCTGCATCATGGTGTATTGGTTGATAACAAATTCATGGTCGCCGTAGAGAATAACGAAGAATATGCTCTACGCTCACCGAAAGACAATGCTGTGATTGATCGTATAAGCGCGCGTGATCTTTGGATTCGTTTGCTGACTGCCCGTGTTGAAACCGGCGAGCCCTATATCGTGTTCATTGATCATGTGAATGATCAAATTCCCGCCCATCACAAGATGGCCGGTTTAAATGTGAAAATGTCCAATTTGTGTTCAGAGATCACATTGCCGACAGGTAAAGATCATCTTGGTAATGACCGAACAGCCGTATGTTGTTTATCGTCCCTCAATCTGGAAAAATATGATGAATGGCAGGACCATCCGAGCTTTATCGAAGATGTGATGCGATTCCTTGATAATGTACTCTCCGATTTTATTGCCAAAGCACCGGACAGCATGAAGCGTGCAAAATACGCCGCTATGCGTGAGCGCAGCGTTGGTTTGGGCGTTATGGGTTATCACGGGTTTTTGCAATCGAAAATGATCCCGATGGAAAGCGTGATGGCGAAAGTCTGGAACAGGAAGATATTCCAACATATCCGCCGGGCGGCCGATGAAGCGTCTGTTAAACTGGCTGAAGAGCGCGGTGCGTGTCCGGATGCTGCAGATTACGGCATTCAGGAGCGTTTCTCGAACAAGATGGCGATCGCGCCAACGGCCAGCATCTCGATCATTTGTGGTGGTGCCTCTCCGGGTATTGAGCCAAATGCGGCGAATGCCTACACACATAAAACATTGTCCGGCTCTTTCCCGGTTAAGAATAAGTATCTGGAAGACATTTTGGAGAAAAAAGGACAAAACACAGAAGCAATCTGGTCTTCGATCTTTACAAATGAAGGGTCAGTGCAGCACCTAGACTTCTTGTCAGATGATGAAAAAGACGTGTTTAAAACAGCATTTGAAATTGATCAACGTTGGTTGATTGAACATGCCGGTGATCGTTCACAATATATTTGTCAGGCACAGAGCTTGAACGTTTTCCTTCCGGCGAATGTTCACAAAGGTGATTTGCATGGTCTGCATTTCGAAGCGTGGAAGAAAGGCGTGAAATCGCTTTATTACTGCCGCTCTAAATCTATTCAGCGTGCGGAAAGTGATGCGTCATGGAAACGGGCCGGCGCAGCAGATGATGCCGCAAAAGCAGCAGAAGAAGCCGCAAGCCAGGGCCAGTACGAAGAATGTCTGGCCTGTCAGTAAACGCTCAAAGCATATAGTGTTTTAAAAGGCCCTCCGGGGCCTTTTATTTTGACCGCTCGACCCCTCAAATTTGACACTTCACGCTTTATCAAATAGGCTGGACACCAGCTGTTTAGTCCCACATTGTGGAGGAATGGATTAATGTTAAATCGTTCAGGTTCTTTTGTCCATATTTTGCAGACATATTCGTAAGGCGTGAGCCCTTTGAGGGTTTTGAGTCTTCGCGCAAAATT